>Ga0179593_1500787_pt1 | contig 17930 bp, 18 predicted proteins | sample CZODoug2_1_08_16_FD_185931 | JGI IMG/M metagenome (GOLD analysis project Ga0179593, IMG submission 185931) | Vadose zone soil fungal communities from Angelo Coast Range Reserve, California, USA - CZODoug2_1_08_16fungal (PacBio error correction) | ecosystem: Environmental > Terrestrial > Soil >... | reverse complement strand
CCGGACCACCATTACGGCCTGGGCGTGCGTGCCCACGGTTCTGCACCTTTCTGGTCGCTTGACCCCTTTTCTGCTCCCCTCTGTAAGGAAAGCGCATCTGCTTTCTTTAATTGGACTGCTGCTTAGCGCTTTCTGGCCATCAGTACCTTCCGGGTGCCGCCCTGTCCACAAGGCAACGCTGGCGCAAGCGCGCTCCAACAAAACCTTCTTCGACACTTCCCTCACTCGATTGGCAAGATGTCCTCACGAAATCAGACATTTATTCGTTGACCCATTTCCTTACGCGTCGCGAGTCTTCCAAAATAACCCCGACCGGCTTTTGGTCTCCCGTTTCAAGGCAACCCCATGACACGGCAAGTCTCCCTTTCTTTTCCTGCGCCTGGAGACGATTCCCCTTCGCCAACTTCCGGCTTTGGCAATGCCGATCAGGGAATCACGGCAAACTTTCCCAAGGTGCACGATCCTTCGAACCCACCGTCAGCCGCGCCTTAAAAGTTTTGGTCCCCCCTCGAATCTTTGTCCAATTCCCCCCAGAGAGGACCAATGGCTATCCACTCAAGTGATGCAGATCGCCTTCATGCCCCCCTCCATTAGGATGCCGTGTGCACCACGGCCCCCCTTCCGCGGCCTCTCCCCCCGCACGCGGCGGACGAACTGACCCCCTCATCTTCCTTCCAGGACGCGCTGTTCAATGAGTGTCCTCTCCCGCACGGCAAAAAGAAGTCTACCGCTGTGTTCGCCCCCTTTTTTTTGTCAATTCCAGGAATGAACCGCCGGAATCTTAGCCCCCCCTCCAGGCAGAAGATATTAACTGTCTCCAAGGCGGCTTTCTTTCGCGACTCGTTTCACTAGCGCCCCCCCGACTCTTCGCGCGAGTCTCTCCCTCCCCCCCCAGCGATGGTCGCGCCGAGCACAATAATCTTTCACCGTCGCCGTCGCACGCGCGTCAAAGGTGCGCGACACCTCCCTGAATCCGGTCCCTAGTTCAGAAGAAAACGAAATAGTGCGGCGGAGCTCCATTTTGGCCCCCCCTTCTTCGGAGGATCCGATTCCTAGTTTCGTCCCGCCATTTCTTTTCTGAAATTAGAATGCCTCGAGCCAGAGGACGGCTGATTTTCCATGAATATCGCTTTAAAGACGATTCTGCCACGCATTTTGCTTCCCATTTTTCCCGAGGGTTCTAATCAAAAGGATCTGCCCGCATATAAGTGGAATCAGTTCTCTTTGCTTGCGACCTCCATTAGCCCGGCGCTCAGCAATCAAGCATTCGTTCTCCTCCGCTTTTCCTCCCCTTAGTTTCCCAAAGAAAGCAACTCCATGCCGTTTTTCTCCAGCCCGCGTTATCTCCTGCATTCTCCCGTTCGCCCCAAAAGTCCCACTCTCTATTGTTCACGTCTGTTTCCTCCCCCTTCCTCTTGCCCTGACTTTTTCTCAGTGCACATCGCATCGAATAGATCTACGACTTCGTCATTTTTCTTTACAGGCGTCAGCGCCCTAGTTGCCTCCCGACAGTTTATTGCGACGTCCCTGATGTCACGCTCTGCGCGGCAAATGACCTTTTTCCCTTTTCATCTTCTTTTTCCCCGCCCATTGCCCCCCTGCAACGGCACAAGTCTTTCCTCTGCTTCTTCGGTGGTTACCGGTTCAAGCGGACGAGTTCTGAGTTTTGAAGTTTGTAGGCTCGGTCACGGTCGCGTGTCTTCTCCCCCTAAAGTCCTCTTCGGGAGCCCGAACGGGCGACCCTCCCCCCACAACTTTAGGAAATTGTAGGCAACAGGATCCCCGCACCTTTGCCTATATGCGAAGAATGCTTCAGATGATCACCTCTGTTTTCCCCTTTTCTCCCAGTTTCCCCCCCCCTTTTTTTGGTTGGTCGCCCATAAATGCTATTCACCTTACGCACGAATCATGCTTACGTCCTGCGCACCGCGTAAATGACCACAGCAGGATGGTTCAATTTCCCCCCCCTTGCCAAAGAAACTGATCGCCCCCACTCTCAATTTCCCGTAGCTCTTTGCTTCCGGAGTCGTCTATGCCTATTCCCCCTCGCCTCCAATCACATTGTGGAATTTCGGCCCTTTTTCCCCCTATTCTTCAGCGTCATCAAATGCCCTTCGCTTTTTTTTTTCCCCAGCCGTGGCCGGCCCCGCCTCGTCTCCTGTCCTTTTTATTCAATGCACATAAAGGGTGGTGCCTTCCATTGTACAACGTATGATGAGAGCCATGCAACAGTCCGTGAGGTTGGGGTACTTGGCGTTTCCCCCCTTTTTCTTTTCCTTCTATGAAGTGACACGGCCGCGATCTCACCAAGTCGACGTAGGCGCTGAACGGCAACATTGTCGAACGCCGCACCCTTCCTTACGCCCTCGTCGCAAAGAAAGCAGCCATTAGGCTGTTTCCAGACCCTTCCCCCTTCCTGGCTCTCCCCCCGAAGATACTGAAATTCGGATTTCTTCTCACATCTCCACCCAACCCCCCTTTACGCGCCAGTCCTCCCCTCCAGGATGAGCAGGACGTTGGAGTGACAAGATTCATCTGCACCCTGTTTTTTCAGTTCCCGGCGGCAGTCGCCCCCGTTTTCCTTGTTACCGTGAACAGGAGCGGAGACCAGCCCGCCCCTTGATCAGCCGGGTTTTTCTGGATTTTATTTGCTCCCTCCAGTTCACATTACCGACCTGTTCTGGGAGCAGGCGCCCTTGTTAACTTCGTCCGACTCCTTTCCCCCTTTCGCTTGCCTTTCGAGGACGTAAGCGCGACGACCCTTCTTGTTCCTCTTTCCATTCAGTGAGGGGCAACGTTTCCTTTTTTCCAACCCAGATCTCCAATTTTTGGTCATCTTTTCCTCCAGGATCTGCCACATTGCGGATGAGAGCAGCGGGCGTAAGCCTTGTTTCTTCGGTTTCCCCCCCTAGTGTCCCTACATAGCCTCCCTGGAGCCGTTGGTCACCAGCGCTTCTTGTCCCATCTCTACTGTTCGGAATAGCGGTCGGGTTGCCTTCCCCCCGTTTCTCCTTCGGTTTGTAGAAGAGTCCTGTAACTCCCCATTCCCTTTTTCGCGCGGTCTACTTGAGTCGGAGATTTCTTCTTTCTCTGCGAGGCTTTTCCAGCAAAAAAATTTTCAGCTTTCCAAGTTCGCCTCCCCCATAATTTGTGTAAGTTCTTGTCCTCATCCCCCGACTTCTCCTCCCCCTTCTATTCCTCCAAGGATATGGCATTCGTTGGGCATACATAGAATTTCCGCCCGGTGATTTTTACGAGATAACCTCGTCTCTCTTTCCCGACTGGCCTTATACTCCTTTTTTTCCTTTCCCAGTCCCAGGCCTTAAGAAGGGATGACGTCTTGGCTTTGACCTCCGGGTAATTTCAAAAAGCTACTGACCTACGTATCCTCCCAGTTCGGCCCTTCCCCATGAAAAATGGACGCGAGCTTCACCAACTTCTTCCTACCCCCGCTTTCCTCTCTCCTGGTCTTTTGTTGAGAGAGATCTCTCAGGACTTCTGCCGAGCTTGTGTGCATTTTTGTGTTGTCCAAACGGCCTGTGCATGTTCCTTCTATTTTTTTTCCCTTTTGACAGGATGTATGTTGATCTTCAACGTCCTTGCGTCCTTTTCCGAAGGGATTCCGCGATGGTATGTCCTCCCTTAGCCGATTTTACCTCGGGTATCTTACCATCCTTCGGTTCCCCTATCTATGGCCTCTCTTAGAAACTCATTGCGGCTATCTGCCCCCCAACCCGTGAGACAGAGTAGAAAGTCCTGGCGCAGCCCCAGTTTTTGTTCTTATTGGCACACGACGTACTGTTTCCTTTTCCCCCTTTATTGAAGGTTCAAAACTTGAGATATTTTTCGTGGCTTCGCGGAACGGACCGCTTGCCAGACCTTCCCTCGAGCTTCCCTTTCAAGATGGATGACCGCATTTTAAACCCTCTCGTTTACCGAGGTGAAGACAATATAACTTAGATGAAAACTCCCCCTGTTGGACAATCGGCCCTTCCCACCTTCCTCGGTTTTGGAGTGTTCTGAAGGACGTGGGTTAACCCTTCCACAATCTGTGATGACATTTCCTGAGAGTCACGCGTCTAAAGCCAATTTCCTTGAGGATCCCTAGCTTTAGAATTTTTTTCTTCCGGAGCCGCCTCCAATCCCTGGAGCTTTTTCCCAGTTACCGAGCTCTTCTCCTCTCAATCATCTCCCTCCTACAGATCCCCCCTCCATTTTGCGAAGGGGCCACTGAAGCCAAGTTCGCTGCCCATTTCTGTTCACTTCCTCCGCCTCCCTTTTGCCAAAGAAAACCTCCTGCTCTTTGTTGCTTTCTTGCTCATGTTCCCAGGTATTCCATTTACACACTTTCTCCTGGCGTTCATGCCGTCGCCTGGTCTCAAGTTTCGTCCTTTCTTTTACGTTAAAAGTTTCCTGACTCATCTTCTTCCTGTCCTTTCCGCGTGGTTTTTTCGATAGGGATGATTCACGTTTTTCTGCGAATTTTCTCAGCTCGTTCTTTTCCTCTCTTCCCCTTTTTCCGCTCTACTTTTGATTCGTTCTTGGCCTCTTTTCTTTATTACCGCCCAATCTATCTCCGGTTTTAGGCAGGTCTTACTGTTCAAGATTTAGCTCATTCCTTCTCCCCTTGGTGTTTAGAAATGAGCGCCGTGGCCTCCCCTACATCACTTTTTTTGGCCACCCTGTCACGACCCCCGACCATTAAAGACGTGATGATAGGGTTTTCCATTCTCCATGTCTTCTTTTCTCGTTTTTCCCAAGCTCCCCCTTTGCCTCCCGCCCTCATCCTGGTCCCCCTCGTTTTCCTTGGATCATTCCTTTGGACGTCGAGTTTGCATGCCTTTTCAGTCCCTAGTTTTTTCCGCACGGATTTCTTCCTCTTTAAGCTCTCAGGCGCTTTTTGAATCGGGCATAGACCCCCGTCTTCTCCCCCCAGCACTTTTCCTGAAGTTCCCCTCCTTTCTTCTTTTTCTGCTTTCTATTTTTTTCTTTCAATCTTTTTGGTCTCCGGTATGACATTTTTTGTATTTTTTTGCTGATCGGTGAATGAAGCGATTTGAGGTGATTCCACAGTTTGTTTAACTGCTAGAGCTTCTCCCCCAGCTTTTCATTATGACTTGATGGTCCGTTTAATTCCTGAGGTTGGCGGCATTTTTTTGCTAGCCAATTTCCTGTTTCTTCCCGGCTCACCTTTTTTCCCCTGAATAGAGTTGAAAAACTTTCGGTCCCTTTTTCCGGAACAACTAAGTGCGCCTTACCTTCCCACTCCCCTTTCGCGTCTCTTTTCTTAGTGGCGCCCCCTGTACCTCCCTACTCCGAATTTTCTAGCCTTGTTTTCCTTCCCAGTCTGGCGGAATCCCTTCAACCAGCTTTTTTTTCTAAGTTCTTTCCATTCTCTCCCCCTCTGGACTTCGCGATTCCGTTCTCCATTGCACCTTTCTCTCCTTAAATAGTTCTTTTTTGGGTTGTACTTTGTGCGCCTTTCCTTCGTCCTTCTGCCCTTTTCTGCGCTACTTCAGGAGAGATGCCCTTCTTAGACTTCCCCCCCGAATGCCCTGACTTTTGGCAGGTAGGATTTCCGGTCTCTTCAGCGCGATACGCTTCCTCCCATTTCTCTCCTTTTTCCCCCACTTTTTCATGGTAATTGTGCATTGTGAACTACGGGCCTCGTTTTGTCCCCTTGATGCCTTTTTCGAATGCTTGCTTGCGCCCATTTTTTTTTTCCTCTGTTGAGAAGCCCTCTGGAGCCCCTTCACCATTTTTCTTTTTGATCCTTACCCATTGGATTTTAACCCCCCTCCGTTTTTATCCCCCCCTTTTGCAGAATCGTTTTCGCGGAGGCGTACCTTTTCAACTCCCTTCGCTTTGCTCGGACTTCCTTCGAATTTCAGACCTTTTTTTCCCTTCGATCTTCATCGGCGTCGGACTCTCCTTTGGGTCCCTCCCCCTCCCTTGAGCTAACGAAAAGTGTATGTTTTTGAATTTCTTTGTTTCTTTCCCTTCTTTTCTTTGAGTTCCATGGTAACGCGTTGGCGAAGTTTTTCCCCTTGTCGTTTTTAGTGCGCGGAGAGAACCACTCTTTGGTCGATCTTCAGCTGTTCCTTCTGCTTTTCTGTTTCGAATATTTTTTTTCGATCGGTCTCTAGTGTATAGCCTTGTGGACGCCCTCTTCCTCCTCCGCTTTTTGTACCTTCCCCCCTCGTAGGGTTTCGCAAATAGTTTCCGCTTTTCCTTTCTTACTTGATCCTTGACTTTCCCCCCACGTCGTTTTCTCTGACTTTATTTTTGTCTTTTGCTAGGCTGCTTTACCTTCCCCGCGTTCCTTTTGGTCTGAAATTTCTTGGCAGAGGATTTTTCCTGGCGTACGCTGCTGCCTGAGGTTGCACGGTTTTCGGCTTTTGTTTTTCTTTCATCCAACCGTCCTTCTCTTTTCTTTTTTCTTCGTATTGGATCCGTTTTCCCCCTTTTTAGTCCCCCAAAAACACCCCTGGTTGCAGCGTCGCGGCCGTGCTTTGCTATCCTGATCTTCGCTGCCACCCTTTTGTCTTCCCCCACCTGATCTGATGGCAATCCCATTTTCGGCTTTTTGCCGACCTGATGACTTCCCCCAATTCCCTTAAGGCTTTCACCACTCTGCTTTTCCCCCCCGTTGTTTGTTAAGTTTCCTTCTCCCTCACCACTGGGACATCTTTTGCTTGGTATTATTGGTTTTTTCCCCTCAGATCTCCTTCCAAGTCCGCTTTTTCCCGATCTTTTCTTCCTCCATTTTTCCCGTGAAGAATCGTTAATTCCCCCCCCCTTATTTGTCCGACAGTTTTTATCTTTTTGGGTGGCCCGCCTTTTTTCGATTCGGGTGAGATTTGGCCGATTATCCCTCTGGATCCCCGCGCTATAACCTGCCGGACCTTTTTTCTGACCCTCTATGCCTGTCTGATTCTCTCCCCTTTTCTGCAATCCTCTTTCTGTGGCATGATCGTTGAAACGCACTCCCTCCTGGTTCCTTTGGATTTCTTCTCTTTACTCTACCTCCGTTTGAGAGTCCCCCCTTTTTCCCCACTTTCGGCTTGGGAGTGCGTTTACGGGAGTGCAAAATTCTCTTTTTTTTTTTTCCCTAACCTCTGAGTCCAGCTCTTCTTCTTTTCATCGTTTTCAAACCCCTTCTTCTGGATCTGTCTGGTGCCGCCCGCTGAAAGAGACAAAAATTCCCCCCCCCCCCTTTCCTGCGTCAACACCGATTCCCCCTGGCGGCCAATTTCCTTTGAACGCTCTTTTCTTCCGACCAAGAACTCATCTTTCCTTTTTTTTTCTCCAAGTTTTTCTTCGCGCTTTTCCGAGTAGATCAAAACACCCCCCCTTTGGACAAGGTTGAGGGCGTCTTTCTTTAAAGGACACCCCCTTTCCTTTCCCCAGCTTCCCCCCCTCTTTTTTAATCCTCCCCCCTTTGTATGCTTATTATTTTTGTCGCCTTCTTTCGCCGGCTTTTTCTTCAGGTGGCCCCGGAAACGTAAAATTCGGTCCTTTCCCGATCGGATCCTCCCCTCACTGTCAGACGTCCCGCTTACCCCATTTTTTTTTTTGACCTTGGAGCCTTTTTGCCAATATTGGGACCCTCAAGCATTTCCTCCCTCTTTGCCTTGACAGACTCGCATGACAATACCCCTCCCCAGTTCCTTCTTCACCCCTTTGAAGCTGCAACCCCTCTCGTCCCTTTTTTTCCCCGTTTTTTCCTCTTCACCATAGTCACGAGTTTCAAGACCTCGCCGCCCCTTCCACACAGACCCTCCCTTTAGTCTTGCCATTTTTTCCCAGTCCAGTCATCAGTTCTCCTTTCCATAGTTGAGGTTTCCCTGCCCCTTTCTATTTTCACGTAAACATCCTGCTTTCGCGACTAAGGCGAGCACCCCTCCTTTTTTTCCTCTGTTTCCCCCCTTTTTCGCGTAAAACTTTCATTTTCCTCCACCCCAGCGCGAGATTATATCCTCCCCCACCTTTCTGCCGTAGCCACCACGCCCACCCTTGCCCCCCTTTTCTCGTTGTCCCCCCTTTTTCCCGGTCATTTGTTATTGCCCCCTTTGAAGTGCCCTTCCGTGACCATCCTTTTCTCATGCGAATAAACTAACTTTCTTTTCCTCCCCTATTCCCTTTTCGTCGTTTTTCCTCCTGCTTCCCCTCTTTGCGCCGATTTTGCTTTTTTTTTTTCTGAAATCTTCCGAATGCCCTCTTTTCCCCTTTGACATCGGCCCCAACCCGTTTTCCGTTACACCCCTTCTCGATCCTGCCAGCATGGACATTGATGCACCTTTTTGACTCCCTTGTTCTCATCAAAAATCCGGCTCCCTCTCCCCTGGTACAGTGTCGTCCTCCGTTCCCGGCTTCTAATCCCTTTTTTTCGCCAGATTTGCGTTTTTTTCCGTTTCAGCAAAGAACTTTTCGCTTTCTCCCGCGTCGCGCTTCCGCCTCACACTCCCTGACTTTGATCCCCCAGCTTCGCCTGCGTTATCCTTTCCTTTTGATTTTTTTCCCTTCCCCCCCAAAGAGCATCGTCTATTTTCCCCTGCATTCGTGCCCTACCATTTCCTCGCCTCCCCCCCCCCCTTTAATCCCCCTCCAGCCTTAGTTAGGATCCAATCTCTTTTCCCCCACTTCAGAGCCTATTTTAAGGAGAACTCGAGCTCTTTTTAGATTTATCTTCCTTTTTGCTCTTTCCCTTTCCTCCCTGAATTCATCAGCTCAATCTGTCCTGTGTTTTTTCCAGACTTTTTTATCCCCGGTTTACATTTTAAAGCTGAAAGGTTACTTTCTCCCCCCGCTGACGAATTGGCTCTTGAACTTGGATTTTTTTTCACGCTTTCTTGCTTTCCTTATTTTTTTCGTCTTCTTCATAAAGTTACCACTTATTTCTCCTGTTTTTTCGTCTGTGAAACTTGCTCAGGAACTTTGCCCCCCTTCCTTCTTGAGTTAGCTACGACCCCCGCGTTCAGTGATCACCTATACCTTTTCCTCCCATTTTCTTCCCCTTGGGATTGGTTTTCCATCAAATCGTTCCACCATTTTTTCCCGAAAACTCTTTTAAAGGCAAGAAGTCCCCTTTTCCCCTTCCCCCCCTCTCATTTTTTTTTTCCCCCTCCCCCCCCTGTCCCCCCGAACAACGCGCTTCAAGGCGGTTTCTAACGGAGTCCCCTTTCTTAGTGTCTATGCCCTGATAAAACCCCCAGCTCCTTCTTCCCCCTAGTTGGAACAGTTTCCTCCTTGATTTGGCAACAGCCTATTCCCCTCTGCCTTCCCCCCTTTTTAAACCCCGCGCTCTGTCCTTTTCAAAGTTCAGTTCTGGTTCTCTGACCACGTCGAGTAGTGCCATTCTCCCCTTTTCGCTACAAACCGCTGTCCCCTGACGATGACCATGCCCCTTTCTTTTTTCCCCTTTCTTTTTATGGCGCTTGGTCCACTTTGCTTCCTGACTTTGATGTCGTCCCCACCCGAGCGGCGAGGATAAGGACGAGGTGCCCCTCTTGACCGCACCGTCCTAACTACTGACCAATTGTGGCTAAGTCTACTCACCTATCCCTTGCGGTTGTCCTAAAAGTTGAAACAGCGAGATACTTTTCTCGACCCCCCCTCTTTCTTCAAAAGATTTTTAGAGGGAATGCCCGTCCTTCCCCCGCTTTTTCAGTAGGACGCCATGCCATGTTCCCATTATTATTCTTTTCTTCCCTAGGTGAGAATCTGCACCCTTTTTTTTCGCCATTTCTTCTCCTTTTGACTTCTTAGAAGAGCCCCCGGTGAACAGGAGCCCTCGAACCCGATTCTCAGCCTTTGTTCTTGTTAGCTGCTGTATTCTTTTTCGTCCCCCTTGTTCCCCCATGATTGTTATCCCGAATTCCTTCCCTCACTTTTTCCGTTTTTTTTTCCGGCGCCAGGAAAGTAGCACTCTTACATTCCCTTGTTTGACGCGTCATCAGGGTATCCCTCCAGTTGCCGAGCTCGGCCCTCCATTGATCAGCATTTTTTTTTCTTTTTTGCGGGACCTTTAGAAACTTTCTTGATCTTTCTCCCTCCTCGGCCCTTGACGGTTCTCCCCGTGCGGCTTTTTCTTCCCTCTTCCTTTTTTTTTTTTCCTGTAGGTGCGGGCCACTTCCCCCCCCGTTGCCACCTTTTGGCGGCTCCGCTGGCACCATCGTTCGTTCTTTTTTCTCCAGCTTGAGGATAGCTTATCCCACGCCTTTTCCCCCCCCCTTTCGTCTCCCTCTCCCCCCCAGTCTCTCCAGTTTGAACGTTTCCTCAATTTTCAGGTTTTGCCGATCTTTCGCTCGGAGATTTAATTTCAGCTCGTCCCTCGCCAAAGAAGACCATTTGAGCCCCCCGCCAACGTTTCCCTCCTTCCCTCCCCCCTCCGTCACTCCCTTCCCGGCATTTTTTCGTTCCATCACCTCCCCCTGGGCGTCCGTTCCTTTTCTTTCCTCCCCCTTCGAAAACGTATGTTCTTTCGTTTTCTCCTCGCCGCATGGAAGGTCCTTCCTCTATCATTCCCCTTTCTCTTTGAGTTCTGTCTCGTGGTGACCCGGTCGCCACTCCCTACCCCTTCGACTCCAATCGTTTTCTCGGCCCGATAAGTTGTTCTTTCAACCTTTTCTGAAGCCAGCTCAAGTAGCTCCTGACCTTTTTTTCCCCTTTCATCGATCGACACGGACAACACCCCTTCGGCCTACTCTCCTTTTTCTGCTTCCTCTCCTTTCTCTCCGGGTTTCTCGTATTTTCAGTGGTTTTTATTCTCCGAGGCAATTTTGCCTATCGCTCTTTTTCTTTCATGTCTGTGTCTTTTGAGCTATAGTAAGACGTATTCTCCCCTGTTCAAGCCCGTATGGACTTGGATACATCGTTTCCCCCCAACCTCATTCCCTTTTTTATACTCTTGATGATCTCTAGACCCATTTCTTCTTATATTCCTCCTCTCCCCCAATCGATGCCTTCCCCTTAAGGTAGCTCGGAGAAGAAGCACTCTTTTTGTGTTCTTCTTTTCCACCTAAGCCCCTCTTTTCTTTTTCTTGCGTGAATTCCCTTACACTTGCGTCCTTTCTTATTTTCGGAAAGGAAGAAAGGCTCTTTCCCCCTGCCTCTCTTCGGCGACCGGGCCTTCCCGACGTTTTTACCGGCTGAGGACGCTTTCTCGCGTCTTGATTGGTTCACCTTTCCTGCCTCTCATTTTGCTTCGCCCAAGAAAGACCAACGCGTCTTTTGTTTTCCCCTTCCCGCAAGAACACATCTCGTTTTTGATTATTCCTTAATCCCGTGTGCCCCCCCCCTCTTTTACTCCATGTAGACCCTCGCCCCTCCAAGCGGAATGGAGTGATTTATGATTCTTTTTTTTGCGCTCCGGTTTTCCTTCCCTCCAAAGAATTTTTTTTTATGATGCAGCTGGGGCAGATCGGGAGAGACTACTCAAGGACTTCCAGATAAGAACCTCGAATTCTTTTCCCGGGCCTTTTTCCCTTCCCCCTGCTTCGGAGCTGTGCTCCCCCTTTTCTTTAGCTCAGATCCAGCTTTTTAAAAAGGTCTTTTTGGTCTGCGTCGCCCCATGATGATATGTTACCCCTTTGATTATATCGCTGGTTCACTTGCCGAACCTCCCTGGTCGCCACCCTTTTTGCCTTCAACGTTTCATCTTTTTCTGCCTGCTGCGCGCTTGGTGTTTTCGATCTTCTCTCCTTCCTTTGGAGCGAATTTTTTATCCCACATTTTTTTCTCTCTTACGTGGTTTCATGAGCCAATCCTACTTGTCCTTCTTTTCTCACATTGAGCATTACATTCCTCCGGTTCTTCTTTCCTCTCCCGGTTCCTCTCATTATCCTCTCCTCAGATGTGGGGACTTCCCACTCCTTTTTTAGCCCAAGATCCTTTGGTGGTTTCCAAGGGTTTCGGCCGACGTCGCCCGCCCCCCTTTCAGAGTGTGATCGGGAGATCACCTGCATGGTTTTTCTTCTTTCCCTTGTCCCACCTTCTCCCCGTGCCTGTCCTCAATCATTTACCAGGCGGGCACCGCTTGTTGGACCTCGAGGTAAAAGGGCCCTCGCTCTTTGCCCCCCCTTTCATGTCTTTTGCCTAAAGATTCTTCCTCCGTTCTTGATTTTGGGTTTTGACCACCGTTCCCCGCCCATAAGCCCGGTAGCCCCTTTCCCTTTCTTTCCTGCTCGCGTGGGGGTCCTTTGTTATTTTATGGTTGCTCTTACCCATTGGTAGAAGGAATGCTTGTTCTTGCACCCTTTTTTGTGATACCCTTTCAAGCGATTGATGGGCGATCAGTCACCCTTTTTCTGGGCTTATCTTTTATCGGACGCTGGTCGTTTCCTGAAGGGCATCCCTGTTTCCTGAGCCCAATTTTTACTTCTTATTTTTTCACTTTCATCGACCACGTTGCGGGTTTGCTCCCCAGAATAGCGTGTACCCTCTTTACCGTCGCCCTCCCCTGAGAATACCTTCCAAAAACTTCCCTTGTTTTTTGGTAACCGCGAAGTCCGAATTTCTTGTTTCCCCCGTCCTTTGTTGACGACTCGGCTTTTCTCCTTGGCTTCCTGTGGTTAGCGGCGGCATTGCCGCGTCGCGGGGAGCCTTGACCCGGACCTGCCGCCCTTATGAAACCTGTTCGTCAATCTCATTAATGGAGTCTTCCTCCTTCTCTGTTCAATGGCTTTACTACTTGCTTTTTTTGATGCAATGCGAGTGACTCTCTTCTTCTGCTTTATTTAGGCCACATCACCTATGACGCTTTTTGCCTTTAAGTTTGCCTCCAAGTGTAAGCGCGTCCTGCGAACCTTTTTTCCCCAACGCAGGTTTCTTTGGTATTTCACTCGCTTTTCTAGCTGGGGCCCGCGAGACTGTTGCTTTTTTAGCTGGGTAATTGCTCGCTTCCTGAAAGAAGTCTCTGTCTACCCCCTTTATCAATTTGCTTTCTCGCAAAGCGGAGATTTTTTTTCCCAGAACCTGCTGTGGCGATCTGATACCGGAGATATTGTCACCCCCCGGTTTACATTTTTGCTTTCCGTCCGCTTTGAATTTTTCCGATTTCAGAAGTCCCCTTTCAGGGCCCTTTTGAGCTTCTGAATCGGAGGCCTCCGACCCCTTTTTTCCAAGTACGCCGTCCCCGATTTCTTTTTCATCTTTTGATGATGGTCAATTTCCTTCTCCTTGTGAGAGGCCTTTCTGTGAACGTGGCGGATTCGTTTTCTCCCACCCCTTGCTTTGTTCTCTTGGCGCGCCCCTCTCTCTTTGTGGTCCTTCTCGTTTATTCTGCTGCAGTTTCTTCCGAACTTATTGAAGCGATTTGGACCATCGCGGGTCTTCTGTTGCCATTATGCGAGACCCTTGTTTTTTTCGAATATTTCTTAATGCGCAACATTCGCGCAACGCCCGGTCGTTCTTTTCGGAGCACCTTTTTACCCCCCCAAACTGGGGCGGCTTCCTTTCTCGTTCTTTTTGGTTTGCGGGATGACGATTAATCTTACCACGCTGTCGATGGTTCGAGCAGTTTGCCAGCTGCGGTTTCCGCCCTCCTCCTTTTTTCTGAGTTTGCTGAGTGTGGCCGTGCGTTTGAACATTGCTCTGGTATGTGCTTTTTGTTTTCTATTTGTAATCCCTGGATTTCCGAAGATTTTAGCGCGGCTTATTTCGTGTCCGGCTCTTTTTTTTGCTATACTTCGGCCAACCTTGGAGTCCCAAAAACACGGGAAGCGCGGAGGCCTTAGTCTTTTTTTTCGCTTATCTAGACGATGCGCTGGCCGCACCCCTCTTTTGACGTTCTCCCCTGATCGGATGGCGGTACGTCCGGAAATGTTCTCCGGTAGATGTCCTCCCCTATCGCCTAAGCGCCGGCAGGAGTAAAAGATGGCGCGCTTGTTTCATGTTGGTGTTCCTTGACTTTATACTACTCACTCACCTGCCCATCCCGGTTTGGTCTTCTTGAGCGAGAGTAAGGTCCTCTTTCTCTGCAAAATAAATTAAGGATTTCTGATTTCGCATATTGAAATTATAGTTTTCGGTTCGATTGACCGACAATGTTACCAGGTGGTGGGGTCTTTGACTGGATCTCTCTTTCTCCGGTGCTTTCCTTTTCCTTCAACCCTGATCCACTGATTTCCTTAAAGCGCATCGCGGAAAGTTTTCTGCTCCCTCTTTCCACAGAGCGCTGTGATCGCGAAAAAGGTCTTGTTCCCTCTGGCATGCTCGCATGGAACGCAATCAGCCGACTTGTGTCCGCCGCCTGGTTGCTCTTTTCTCCTCTAAGTTTTGAGCTCTCCCCCCCACCCCCTACACCACCTTTTTCTAGTGCCCCGGCTCCCTGCTGATTGGGGGCGCTTGACAATCCTCGCGCAATCTTTCAGTGCCTTGCTGTTCTTTCACGGTGCGACGCACCAGTTTCCGGGCTCCTTTCTTTTTCCCCCATTCAGGGCCTGCCCTTCAGGAAAAACGGCAACGCGCGGCGACCCAGCGTCCCCCAAATGGAGGCCATCGCACCGGTCTCACCGAGAATTTTTTTGACACGACCTCAGAAATTTCCTTAAATTTTACTTGCCTTCCCTTCTTCTTGCGCCTGCTACTTCTGCGCTGCGGCAGATATCCACACATAATATGGCCCCTGGTAGTGAGATCTATAACGGTGACACCCCCCTTTTTACCCCACAGCGTCAGACTTACCGCGCGTCTGTATGGACGATTAAACGCCCCCTCTCCTTCCATTGTCTCCCGCGATCAGGGATCACGCTTTCACCCCTTGCAGCGCAATCCTCGTATCAGGAACCACATCCCACATCCCCGAGCCTTCCAAAGTTTTTTGGGACTCAAGTGTGGAGGCGTCTTGTCTTCCCTTTCGCGTCCACTTTAAAGACCGGATTAATTATCCCACAGCAGCCCCCCCCCCCCTGCCTACCGGGACTCTGCGGGCACGTCCGCCCAACCCTTTCAGTCCTCCCCCAGCACAAGCGGCGGAAATGGACCCCTAGCTTCGTGTTGACGCGTGGTAATAGTGAGAATCGTCACAGCCCGAAAAAAGAAGTCTCCAGGTGTCGCCAGAAAGCCACTTCTCCCCTCCTTCCCTTTCGCTTTTAATTTGTTGTCGAATCCATAGTCCGCATGATAGTGAGTACATCTTCCACCACCCCCCCCCAAAGAAGGCGGTACACCAGCGAGTTTCCCCGATCGCCCCACCTATCGACCATTCGAAGGATGCCCGCCTCCTTTTCCCCTCGAGTTTCTCCCCTCCACCCAGCGTTGGGCGAGTGCTCCAACCAACGGTAGCAGCAAGCCGTGTTTTCTCCTCGTAGGGTACCGAAAAAGGGTCCTCCCAGCTTCTTCACCCCCTTCCCCCTACGGTTGCCCTCTGCCAGAAAACCGGGCGGAACCTAAAAGTCCTTGAGGGCATTTCGTACCTTTCTCGATTTAGTTATGCCTGCCATAGCTTCCCTTTCCTGCTTTCTTCAATTGATTCCTCGAGCCCCAGCGGACGGCCTCTGCCCCCCTTTTCCGATATCTCCGGCGTAAGCGACCCCCAGTTTCTCCGCATCTCGTCTTTTATGGTTCGAACTCCTAGGCAGAACGCAGTAAACGTTTTCTCCAAGATTCTTTCTGCTTTTGAATCTCCATTGAGCCCGGCCTCCATGCCTCCACAATTACGTTTCCCGGCAGTCGTTCCCTTCCAGCACCCCAGGACGGTGGCGGTGCTTCTACCGATTCCGTACGCTCTGCACGTTTTCCGTCCTTTCTATACTTCCCAAAAGCGATTCCTAATGCGGCCCATCTATGGCGTCTATTAGCGCAGCCCTTCCCTAAAGTGCCTTAGTCACGGAGCCAGTTCCGCGACTAAGCGTTCAAGGCGAAACAGGTTTCAATCGATGTTTGCTTTTCTTCCTTGCTATTTCCGCGATGTTCCTCCCATGCCCTCCCCTTGCCCGGACGTTGCCCCCATCTACCTTCTTTAATCGGGACCCAGGTCCCTTCCATTCAGCCATCTGTTTCGGCAGGTTCCCGCGCCCCCGCTCCTCTCAACGCTGATGTTTTTCTTTTCCTTGAGGTTCGCGGTCCTGGCTCTGTTCTTCCTTTCACGCATCACAGTTTTACCCCTGCTCTCCCCCTGGTTCTGGTTCCGAACTGTACATCAGGAGTTCCGGATCCCCTCCCACTAGCGTATCGAGGAGTATTTCTTCCCCCCAGCTCTCCTATCCCCCTCCTCCTGTGGAACCTGCCTTCATTTTCGATCGCCCATCAAATCGCCGGCTATTCAGTCATCTTCCCCTCCATGATTTTAGCAAGAACCCCCTTAATTCCCCCCCCTGACCCAAGTCCTTCTGGCATTCGCCCAATCGCCATTTCCTCCCCCAATCACCATCCTGCGGTGTATAACCCGTACCCCTCTTTGATTTTTCTCGGTATTCTTTCTTCACAACAATGCCTCGCATCACTTCTGGTCTCCGCCCGATTGAGGAAACCCGAGGCGTCAGCATCCCCTCCCCTGGTCCACCTGTTCCAGACAGTGTTCCTATTTTCCTTTCGTTGACCTCCACTGTCCAGTCTTTCTCTGCCCCCCCATTTGAAGTCTCCCAACAGCTTCTTCAAGAAGACGATCCCTTCCCCCCCTTATGCTTTTCGTTTTGTAGTGGGTACTGGAGCTTTCCCCTAACCCCCCCTTTTGCCTTGGAGATCTCCTCTTCAAAGGTGCCCCGATTGCGTGACCCCCCCCCTCTTCCGTATCCTTTTCTTTAGCGCCTTCAGGAACCTGCTCCCCCTGCGGTTCCCTGTAATTGCATCATTGTGGAGGAAGAAGATGTCAAGACCCCCCCATTTTTTCCCGACCAGCGGGAATCTTTTGATAAACCACCTCGAATTTTAGGAAAATTCTCCCCCCGTGCCTCCATCATCCCGACAACAGCTCCTGCTCAGCCTCCCCCTCCGTTCAGCCGGCTGAATCAGTGATTTATTACCTTTTCATCCGCCCATTCTCCGGTTGGTGGCGGTTTTTGTTTTTGTTTTTCCTTCAGATGGTTAGTTGAGACCGACGATGACCCTCCTGAGTCTTTTTTCCCCTACCCTTCCCGATAAGTTTTTCGTGTAGCTCTGTGCTTTGCGCCATCTTTTTGATCATTTATAAGATCAAGAGTTTTCGAAGGGGATCCCTCCGACCCTTCCTCAGACTCATTCCAGTAGTCTCCTTTTTAGGTCTGAGGATAGGTCTTCCTATTTTTGATATTCAGATTTTCATAAGAAGCGCCCTATTTTGAGTCCCGGAGCCGCCTAAACCCTTTGCAATGTTTTTTCCTTCCTAATCAGGACCTTCTTAGCTTTTCTGATGATAAAGATTGTAGGTACCTTTTCTTTTCCCTCTTTGATTTCCCCTGAGTTTTATAACATAGCAACCCCAGTTTTTTTTTTTTGAGGCCGTCCCCGCCGTCTTTCGTGGTTTTACCCGAAGCCCCTGTAATATTGGCAGGCCTTTGTCCCCCAAAGTTCTTCTCGCCCGGTGTAAGAGTCCCCCCTTCCTCCGAAACTGCCGGTAGAAGTAGCTGGCTCTTGAGCTCGGAGCTTTCCTTTCTTCTTTCCCTGCCTCTTTTTTTTCCTCCAAAAGGAAGCCAGAGTCGCCCTGCCCCCCAGGAACTTACTGCTATCATTGACCCGGTTTTCGGGTTATCACCCCCTTTTTTTTCGGAAGACTTTTAAGGCCTCCCTTATTTGTTTTTTTTCTAGGACCCACGCAGCACGGTGAAGGCTTGAGCTCCTTCGTTCTGGTATTCTTTTTTTGGGGACCGAGGTAGCCTCGTCAATACCTTGTTCGCCTTTTCCCCTTTTTCCTGACATCGATGGTTTTCCTGGTCTTGTTGATCCGCATCCTGAAGCAAGCGCTTAGGCCGGTCAAACTCGTTTTCTGAGCGCGCGGTCCCAACTTCGCGGCC
>Ga0179593_1385985_pt1 | contig 17931 bp, 19 predicted proteins | sample CZODoug2_1_08_16_FD_185931 | JGI IMG/M metagenome (GOLD analysis project Ga0179593, IMG submission 185931) | Vadose zone soil fungal communities from Angelo Coast Range Reserve, California, USA - CZODoug2_1_08_16fungal (PacBio error correction) | ecosystem: Environmental > Terrestrial > Soil >... | reverse complement strand
TCTTGGATCGCTCCACCCCTTTTTCCCCAACTCTGACGCACCCTTCATTCCCTAAAAAGGCGGTTTCTTTGTGCGGGCTTCGCATTTCACGGAACTCCGGCGTTTTCTCTGCCACGGTTTCTCTAAGAGTGAGTCCTCTCCTTCCCCAGTCCTGTGCGCAGCGATGGCACCATTAATTTTTCCAGTCAATTTTTTTCCTTTGGTCATATCCGCTCCTGTGGTTTTTCAACCTTTAACTCCCCTTGTTAGATGACAACACCTCTTTTAAGATTTCCATTCCCTTCCGATCCCCTTGCATCTTCTGCGCAGTGGCCGACTTTTGCCCCCTTATTTTGCCGTCCTTTCCTGCAGCCTGCTTCTGATCGCTTTTCTTTTTTTCTTCCTTGACGCGCCGTGTCGCACAGCGGGTCGCTGTCTTTCCCTACTTTCCGATCTGTTGCAGTATCTCTCCCCCAGTTCAATTCAATTGATGTAGGAAGAGACTGGAGGCCGCGTGGCTCCTTTTGCGTCCTAGGTAACTTCGAGCCCTTTCTCTTTCTCGCTCCGTCAGCGCCGATTGAACTTCCACATCATGCGCGCCGTGTAGAACTTTCCTCATCCATGCTCCCCTCTAATTTTCAGATTTACCTTTTTCTTCTCCGCATCTCTGCTTCTAGGTGAATGCCTCTTTTTTAAGAGGTTCCAAATTCCCCCCGGACCGTTAATCCGTCGCTTCGCCCCATCTACTTCCCCTTAGCGCGAGCAGGCCAAGATCGTGCCCCCTAAAATTTTTCCCCTTATAACTTCGTTAATACGGATCTTTCAAACGTGGCACATATCAGCTGCTTTCTATTCGTTTGTTTCTCACTGTAAGTGACCGTGGACCAGCCTCGCGTCCCTCGCTTCAGATTCCCCGATCCAGCTCGGCGTTTTCCAAGTCCCTGCCCTTGTGGATATCGATTCTTTTAAAATGCCTTTTCTTAACCCCTTTCTTCTCCTCCCTCTTGAAGAAGAGTTAGATGTTATACCACCTCAGGAAAAGCCCTGTCCTCCTCTGCCACCAGATGTTTTGCGGTCGTGAAAGGGGTGACCCCTATCCCATCATTTTTCCCTCCCTCATGTTCGTGATACAAGTGCCGGCTGTTTGGTTTTTGTCCCCTCCCACCTTATCTCCCCTATTTAGTAGTCATTGAGACCTTCCCTGCGAGATTCTTAGGACGCTCTCTGTCTCGGCCCCATACCCCCCTCGTAACCCCTGCCAGTGGAAGTCTGGCGACATTTTTTCCTTGAAGCTCTTGCACACACCACATCCCCTCGACTCATGGGTCAAACCTTGTCCTTACCGTCTGCGACGCTTTGGGATCTTTTCCTTTGTCTTGTTAATTGAACCTTTGTTACTGGTTATTTGGTTTTAATCGGGTCGCCTTGTTGTGTGTTTTTGATCTTCCCCCCCCTCTTCCTCCTCCTCTTTTCCCGTTATTTGATACCACGCTCTCCCCCCCCCTGCCTTCTCTTCAGATATTGGCGCGCGCCTTTGAACCCCTTCCCCCCCTTTTCATTTTAACATCCTCACTTTGTGCATAACGGGCTAACCTTCTCCCTCCACGTTGTTTTTAGATTGATTTTTTCTCCCCCCTCTCTCCTAGTCCTTTCTTCGTGAACTTCTTGTACACTTTTTTAATTGTTATTTTTTTTTCAAAGATTTCGTTTTTTGCGCAACTCTAAGCCGCCCGGCGTCGTTAATCTCCGGTTTCTCTCCGACAGCCTCACTTTTTCCTTGCGGTCATTACTGAAGATAAAAACCCCCTCTTTCCACGATTCTGTCCACTCATTACCCCAGGAACACTTGAACAAGACCGTATTTCACTTTCTCCCAAGACACTCTCGAATAAGTCCGGAACCATTTGCCCAAGGTCGTCGACCTGGTGGTTCCTCCCCGGCAAGGTCGGCCCCCCGTTTACTCTGCTTTTCCTTTGTCCTAGGGGGGTATTTTGGCCGACTCCATCTCTAGTACATTCTTCTACCCATCTCCTTCAGGTTTCAAGGAGGAAGGAAAGAGTTTCGATCATTTTTTGACCCGAGTGTATCACGACATTTGATTTCCTTCATCTTTCTCGTTTCTCTCCCCGGCCCCCCCCCGCCTAAGCCCCCCCTTTCACGGCCCCCTCCCCTGTAGATAGGGTTGGCCGTCTCTTTTGCTTTTTCTTGTTTTAGATTCGACATCGTCGTCAAATTCCTTGAGGCGACCTCACGGAGTAATCCTATTTCCTTTTGACCACATTCACATCGTCTGTCCCATCATTGCTTCTTGATGTTTGGTGCCCAAGCTCTCTCGACTTTCCTCTCTTCTACTCCTCACTTCTGTTTTTTTTCCTTTAGGTCCGCGTAGGCGGCGCACAACCATAAACCTCTTCCCACGCGGCGAGTTTCGATGTGCGTCTTTTCCGTTTGATTTCCACGACCTTATCCCCAATGCTGCGCTGTCCAATATTTAAGTCCCCTACCTATTTTTGTCAGGAGCTCTCGACGTTTTAGTGACGATGGCGCCATGTGCGCCGTTTCTTCTTCTTGTCCTTGAAATTTTTTACCCGAGTTGTCATTCCGTCCGCGATAGATGAGGCGCTCCCCCACACTGGACTTTCCCCCGGCTTCCTCTGCCTGGTATGAAGGGCCCGTTCAACTACCTTCAAGCGCTTTTGCATGGATGCTTTTCCACTATCTCCCCGGACGGTTCCACACCCGTTCTATTCGTCTTCTAAAACCTTCCTCTTGGTATCTCCCGAGTCCCCAGCTTTCATACAATTTTTCTAGGAGAGTCAGCAATTGAAGGTTTTTCTTTCGAGCTCGGTACATCCTTTTCCGCACCTTTTTCTTGCTCTCTCGACTTCTGACGGCCAGCCAAGTCGTTGGCATCAACAGCTCAAGCGATCCCCCCGAAGACCTGGCTGTCGAGTTACGGGCCCTAATTCCAGGCGTTTGTCGGCCCCCATGCTCCTGCTGCCAATTTCTATGGGTCAGGAACCCAGTGACCCCTTTTTTTTAATTTTCCAAGGTCTAGAAAGGGTGACCCCGAGGCCCAATTTCCTTTTTCTATTCTCCTTTACCCTTTCTTCTTGACCTGGTTTCCAACATGTATGGTTTCCACCCCGATTTCTTCCCACGTACTTGTACCCTTTTCCCTCCTGTCGACGATTCTCTCCCAGTGTGGCGTCAAGAACGTACAGTTATCCCCGTTGCGTTTTTAAAAAATGCTCCCTTTTTTCACTCGTTTCTCTGGGACCGGTCTTCCGTCTTTGTCGAATTTTTTCTTCAGAGGTTTTCTCCCTGATTCTTCCTCTCCAGACGATATATCTTTTTTTTCCTTCTCCAGCATTTGGTTTTTTGGAGACTTTGGCTAGCGCCCCCCCCTTCTTGACAACCCGTTGACGCAACCCCCTCTCTTCTTTTTACCTAAAAAGGCCGGTTCATCTTCTCTGTGCGGTCGCATTTTGTAAAAGTCCATTTACATCTGTTTTGAGCGCCACAGGTTGTTCTTTTTTTTCTGCGTTTCGCCGCGCAGTTCAAAGTCCGTGGATAATCGCTGGCCCCAAATTTTCATTTTTCCAGTCTTCGACTGCTTAGGATCATATGCCCCTGTGCTCCGTGTCCAAAAGTTCCCCCCCTTACGGGGTCGCCTTTCCCCACAGATTTTCCCGCTGTCATTACTTAACTATTCCTTGGGCAGTTTTCGCCAGTTTTACTCCTCGGCAGTCCTGAGCCTTACCTCGCCAGACCGCTTTCTTTGATCTCCTTGAATGCTGTTATTGCCTAGCTCCCTCCACTTTAACGTAGCGTCCAGAGTACTCTTCCAATACTTTGTCGCGATGTTGACACGTAGCCCCGATCCCCTTGTTCCCCCTTCAATTGCTTCTCTTTTATTTTTATTGCCGCGGCTTTGATCTTTTTTACCTCTTCCAATTTTGAGTATATTGTCGCCTCCGTCCTGCGCCCGCTTCCACCGCACCCATTAGCCTGTTCCTTTGATTCACCTTTGCCTCAGAAATGCTCGCTTCCTTTCTTACGGGTTTACTGGTGATTTTTCTTATCTTAGCGCGGCGGGATGCCCTCGGTCCGAGGGTCCCTCCAAGACCTTTCCAGAGAGCCCTTCTCCCCCTCTACCCCGTCCTGGCGAGCGCGCCGGCCAGATCTTTTCTTTTAAATAGGTCGTTTCTTTTCTCATTTGCTACGATCCAAGCGCACCCACTTTCTTTGTCACATCCTTCTCTTGCCGCATGTCTGTTGTTTCCCGACTAATCTGTCCCGATTTTTCCCCCTCTTTTTCTTTTCCGCTTCCGATCGCTATCGCTTTCGTTTTCCCCAGTCACCTTGCTTTTTTTTTCCGATGTTTCATGGGTCTTTCCCGTTTTTTCGTTGCTTTTCTTACCTCGTGTCGATATCAACGCAGTCCCACCCCCCAGCTTCCCGCGCGGCAACCCCCTAATCTGTTCGTGCCTTCTTGGACAGGGTTTTTTGAAGGCTTGGAGTAGATCCCATTCATCGCTGCTTTCCTTTTCCCCATGTTCGTGTTCACCCACGCCTGTCGTCTTTGCGCAACAGATCGACCCTTCCGTTGCCGCTCTTTAACTGCGCATGCTTCCTCCCTTCCTCTTCTTTTTAGAGGTCTTACCAATACCCCCGACCCCCCTTGCCCGTGGTCCTTGGCTACCCCTGTCCTCTGACTCTTCTCTGGAAACCCCCGCCTTCTCTCTTGCAGGGAAAATTGCCAGGCCCGTCTGCTCCGTATTTTCGGGCTGAGAGTAATTGACGGTCTTGCATCCCAAATTCATTTTTTCTGGGTTCTGTTTAGACTTGTGCGTCGGTGGTTTTTTTTTTTGAGTATTTTCCCGTTAAGTCTTCCTCCCACGAAGTCGGGTCTGGGGATGAATCACTGAGATCCGCCCGGGAGCTCTTATGGCGCTTCTCTGTGAACACGCATACCCAATTTTTCCTAATTCACGACCATATATTCTTGTGCGCTAAATTTGCACACTTTTATCCTCCTTGTTGTTTGGTTGTAGATCTCTTTAGAAATTGCTGCGACGATAATTCCTTCTTAACCTTGCTTTTTTTAAACCCACTGAAATTGTTATGCGTTTTCAAAGAGCGCGCGCCCTCCTATATCTCTCTTTTCATGGTTCTCAGTTATATCTCCCTCATACTTCTTTAGTTCTTCCTTACTGAAGATAAAAAAAACACCACCAATCCGGCTCCATATTCTATGACATAAACCGTCCCACCCAGGAATTTCACCTTTGAACAAGCCTCCCCACCCGCTCACCCCTCCGCGCCTCCGGGCAGGCCCCATTACCCCCCTTGTCCTCCTAAGTCTTTTTACTTATTCCAGGCAAGGTCGGCCCCAGACTTCGGTCCCTTGCCCTTGGCTCTCTGGGTTTTTTTGGATTGGGGCCTCTCCGAGAGCGTCTTTAGGAACTTTCCGTTCTCTCCCTTCCGCAAGAGTTCTTGTTTCGCCGTTTTACCCCCCTCACTTAACATGAGTTCCTTCATTCCGATGAATTTGCTTCCTACTCCAATGTGTCTTTCCTTTTCCCCCCCTTCCGCACGACACTGCTCGATCGGTTTTTTTCCGCGCTGCATTTCTTGGGGCGCGTTTTCTTGACCTCGGTTCGATTGCCGCCCTTTTGGCGGTTAATCTCTGGACATGGACACCTTTTCCCATCTTTCCCCTCTTCTCCCTGCCCTTTTCTTTCTGTTTCCTCCCGACAGCGATATCGCCTCGGCCGCGTTTTTCAGCGTCGTCTTTCCTTTGCTTTACAGTAGTTTCGGCGGCGCCACTCCAAAACAAATCACTCACTTTCGAGATCGATGGTTCTGCTCGTGATGTTTAATTAACTCCTTGAGTCACCCCCTTTGCTGCGGACCCATCTTCAAGCTAAGATTATGAAGTTCGTAGACGAATTCAGTCCCTCTTCTCCTTATGCTTCTTTTAGGTTTGGTGCAGTTGCCATCGGAACCCCTCCTATTTCCAGACCGCGCCGATGCCCTTGGCGCCTCCGCTTTCCAAGTCTCGCGCCTTTGGACGTTAATACCCGAATCTCGTCATGAGGTTTCCTGTGTCCCCCTCGATCTTCCGGAGATGCCCCAGCTATATGCTCGTGAAACCTTTTTTTTTCCTCTTTTTTTCAAGCGTCAAACGCGCAACTCCGCTCGGAGAAAGGCCTGTTTCAAGTTCCTTTGCTGCCCGAAAAAAATCGCGAACTCTTATGGAGAAGATCCATCAGCTGCACGAGAATCCTACCCGTCGGCGCGCCCAGGTCCAATCCAACAAGCAGTCACGCGTTCCCAAGACTCCGGCTTTGCGTCTACTCGGTCATTTCATTTTTCATCCAGAGCTGACCCACTGCGCCGCTGCAAGGACTATCTGCCGTAAGTTCCACAAGAGTCCCCTAGTTTTCCCTCTTCCCTGATATTGCCCTTGATTACCTTTCCCATGATGCGGACCTATGATCCCTTTCCCCTCCCGTCCGATTGATGGTAAACTTAATTCTTCCAAATCGATGGATGCCCCCCCTTCCACTTTAAACTTCGTTTTCCCGAGGCGTCTCCCCAAAGAGTGCGCGCTCAACGTGACCGCCGGCCTTTCTCCGTTTTGGACAACCACCTTTCCCCGCCACGCCCTTTAGATGAGTGTCCTTTTTTGCCGGGGAGCCCCCCCGAGTGTGTGTAAGTTTTTAGGTTGGGCGACCTTGCTTTCGGCGCGGCCCCCTAATTCTTCTCTCTTTTTCACTTTAAGTCATTACGTGGTTTGGTCAGATATATTCTTTTTTTTCCCTCGCCGCCCCTTCCCAGTTCTCCCAAACTCCCTTTTTCCTCACCCTTATGTCCCTGAGACCCCCGAACCGGTCATTCGACGACTTTGCTTTAGCATGGTGTGACTGGAACGGGATTTTACCCCCATGGAAGGCGTCGAGATCTCCCCTTTTGGCCTTGTTTGCTCCGCGAGTTCCAAAGTCCGTTCCCCTAATACGATTATCACCCCTTTCCAATTTTTTTCCAGTCAAATCGACTGCTTCGTTCTCCGATCAGTTTGGCCCCCCAAAATTTTCAAATCCCGATGGGTCCTGCCTGAACACTGCTTTTTCCTTTTTAATTATGGTCCTATAGTGACTGGGGCAGAGGCGCAGTTTTATCTGCTGCACATTCTTCCTTACCTACCCAAACTTCCATTCTCCCTTCTCTAGATTGTCCGTGATGTTTGATTCACTCAGCGCGACTTGCTTGCCCTCTTGACCCTCTCGAAAGGTCCCAAATTTTCCGATGTTTGCATGAGAGATACCCTGTTTTGCCCCAAGGTGGATTCTTCACGCTCCTTTCTGTGCCTCGGGTTTGTCACGGTGCCTCCATGTTCCCCTTTTGAGCTCTAGATCTTCCCTCTCCTTCCGAGCCGTCTGTGAACCTCCCACTCGAGATTCGGGTATCCACCCCCTTCTCATTCACTTTTTTTTATCTTGGCCTGTGGCCCGGTTTTTTTCTGATAATCGACTCGCGGACGGGAATGCCCTGGCCTGTTAAAGCAAGCGGCCCTTGCTCCCTTCTCCTCGACTTCTTGTTCGCGCTCATGACAGACTTTGTCTGGAAAGTGTCCGCTCATTTCTTCATTGAATTCCCAGTGACCCTCGCAACAAAAGGATTCTTCCCCCCGATTCTTCCTGTTCGGGACGTTTTTTTGTTCCCGTCCTTCCAGCTACGAGGTAAAAACTCCACGTTCTCCCCAATCCTCTTTCCTCTACGATAATCGATTCGTTTTTTTTTTTCTAAAGACGCCTTCCTTCTATAGATCGTGAACTTCAGTTTTATATTCAGGAACCTCCGTGCCTTTCTCAGCCTCCTTTCCCTCCCCTCGTGTCTATCTAAACGCAGGCCCTGCAGCTTGCCAAAATTCCTCGTGCTGTGCGTCCGGTGGTTCCTAAATGTTTGTAGTTTCGCTCCCCCCATTCCTCGCCTGACTTTCCATCATTTAGTGAGATACCGTTTTTTTTTGAGCAAGATCGAAATTCTTCGTTGCCGCTTTATCACTGCCGCTATCTTTTCTAAAGACCGTCTTTCCTCTGTTCGAGTCCCCCACCACATACCCCCCCATAGACCACATTGACAGTGGCTCTTCCCTCGATTTTCCTCTGACTTATCTGAACCCTCCTTCGTCGAATGTTGGCACCATTGGGTCCCCTTCCGGCTTCTGTTTTTCATTCGTTCATGCGGTCTTGTTCATTCCCCCTTACTGTTGGGACTGGGTGTTTTTCATTGTCGTGGCTAGTGGGCGCAGGAGGTGTGCTTTTTTCCTTCTTCAGTAATTGCCTTACCCTTCCGTATGCTGGCGTCTGATCCTAGATACCCGCACGCGTCTTATAGCTCTTGGCCGCTCGTCTGTTTCCCAAGCAATAACAATTCCCTTGCCACTCCTACGCCCTATAGGACTTTCCTTCAGGGCGAAAAGCTAGCTTTTGTTCCTCCGCGCCGGGGTTTTGTTTCATTGAGCCTCTCCTTCTTGCCATGAGACTCTTTCCTTTTTTCACTTTTTTTTTACACTGGAAAATTGGAGCGTGTTCACACCGTTGCGCGCCACTACTCCCTCTGCGCTAGTCCCTTGGAGGAGATCCGTTTAGATTTTCCCTCAAGCCCGCCCGTAGTGAGTATACCCCCTTCGTCCCCCAACCCCCACACCCCCCGGTCTAAAAGGATTCTTTCAAATTACCCCCCCCTTCCCACACAGGAACCCTTTTCAATAACCCCGAACCCCTTACCCCTTTCAACTCAGCACCTCGAGACAACCGGACGGAACAATTTTCCCAGTTGCGTGACTGAAGTACGTTTTTTCTCTGATCCTTCAGCCCGTTTACCGGGAGGCCACAATATCTGCCCCCCTGCCCGTTGGTCGATGGGGGGAGGGGGGAGAGATCAGGAGCCGTCGGGAGGAAGAGTTTGGCCGGCTCACGGCGGCCGTAACCTCTTTCGAGATTTTGCTCCGCTACGGAGTTTGTCTCCCTTTTCTCACATGAGTGTCTTTCAGCTCGCTGTTTAAGTGTCTCTAGCCCCAAGCAGTGTGCAGCTTTTCCAGCCCCTCCCTGAATTCCTGTGTTTCCCCGTGGCATTTTTGAATGGTTCCCGACCTCCGTCCTTTTAGTCTTTACGTAAGCATTTGACTGTTACTCCCCCGTCTCTTGACACATTCCTTCCCCTAATCCAGCAAGTCGTTGGTTTTCGCCTGACTCGCTTATCTCATTGGAAGAGCGTGATTCCAGCGCCAGGGCTCCCTTTTGTAATGAGTTAACTGGAAGAGTAGGAGGAAGAAGAACATCAGGAAGGACGCAAAAAAATCAATAACAGCCTCCCCCCGCGGACCCTCTCTTCGAGAGACCCTGGTTCCCTGTGGCCCTCGGGATTTTTATATTTCATCATCAGGAGCAAACTGCTTTCTTTCCCCAATTCTTTACCCCGGAATGATTCTTTTGGCGCGATAGCCTTCCGTTTCGATTGGCCGCAGTCGTTCTTTTGATTCCCCTTCCCTTTTGCTTCCATGTTGAAAACGCTGGAATTCCAAGCCTACCTATCAGAGAGGACGATCCCATTTGCCAGAGGGACAGTGGATCCTCTTGTCTTGAACCCCCCGATTTTACATACACCCTCAGCGCGGCCATTATTTTTTCTTTTACCGACGGTCACTCCTTACTTTTTTTCTCGGCACCTGCTTTATAGGATGATCAAACCTTTTACGATTTACTCCTGTCCCAAAGCCGCGGCAAACCACCATTCTAGGATGAGACTCCTCACTTGGCCGTTCTCACCATTGATCGATTACGGAACATCCGAGAAAGTCGTTGCTCAGCCAAGCCCTCTGTACCGTTCCCCTGCAACCTCGTCTTTTCTCGTCACAACTCATTCAACGTTTCCAACACTCCCCGTGCGGTTCGTCTTTCAGGGCCTTTCGGTTTCAGCCTAGTATTTTTTTCCCTTTTGCGCTTTTTTGCCCATTGACTCTATTCAGTCAGGCAACGCAGTTCCAATCTTTTTTCAAGTATTACCCCGTCCTTTCCCCTCCGATAACCTTGAGGGAATATGATCACCCTCCTCAGCATTTCTCTTGACTTTTTTTTTTGGAACCACAGGAATTTTTCCACCTCTCCCCCGTAATGAACCCTTCGAGTCGCAAGCATGTCGACCCCCTAGTGGAGTCCCCTTCCAGAGAAAGGGCTTCCGGTTTCAGGCCACCCAACTTGCTGCGCAACCTGCCCGAGAAATCTGAATTTTGCGAATTTGCCAGCGAGTGGCTTCTTAGGTTTGGCAGTCCCTTCTGATTTCCCGGCCTCCCGTCTTCCCATCCTCCCTCCTTGTTTGTTCGCTCTTGATTCTTCTGTCTCGCCGCAATCAATGTTCCCCCCAAAATATGACTCCCCCCAGTCTGCAACGGCTCACAACGGTTCTTCTTCACGCCGATGTTTTCCATTTTGTTCCTTTTGTCCGTTACCGGATGAAATTCCGTCTTTGATATCCCCGCTTGGGAATCGCGCTTTTTTCCGACGCAAGTACGTTTTGCATCATCTCTTGGAAAAACCTCATTTTTCCAGTACCATCCGATCTTTCTTATCATATGACTCTCCGGTTTCTGGGTCCACTTGTTTTTTCCACTCCGGGGTCAGACTGAAAAACGATTGCTCTTTTTCATGACGTCCTGATCTTCCTGGTTCAGCGCGAAGTGGCCGACCTTCTGCAAATGATTGACTTAAAATCTCCGCCGCCGGATTTGTTTTTAATCGCCCTTTTTTGAGCCTCGCGAGAATGCCTTTCCTAGATTCCCAGGCTATATACTCCTAATTGCTCCGATGTTGCCTTCTCGCCCCCCAAGTTTGCCCACAATTTCGAGCTTTTTCTTCTCTTTCTTTTGCCTAGTGAGATACCCAACTAGTCCCCCGGTTTATAGATTAGTTTTCGACTTCCCACATCTTTAATTGAAATTTTTTTTTTTTTTTTTCCCCCCTTTTTCGTTTTTGGCTTAACAGGGCCTTTATACATTCCTATAATTTTTCCCGGTCAAACGTTGTAATCTGATCCTCGCTGAGAGGATAATCCTCTTGTTTAAGATGGTTCCCAGCACAGCGGTCATCATGAGACTGATCCATGCCCGTTCTTCTGACGTCTTCCCCAGTCCATTGAATCTTCGCGAAACATATTGTCCGTTTATTTTTTAATTTTTTTTCCCTTTGTCCCTCCCTCACTCTCTCAAACTTGATTAATCAGATATAGAACGAGGTCTCTGTAGGTTTTCTGTTCCTCAGTTAAGTGTCACCCGTTCGTAGTTGTCTTCAGCTTCATCCTCTTTTTTCCCCCGTCTCCCCCTAAGTCTCCTTGCTGACTATCGGACGATCTGTCCTTTCATAGGATTACCCCCGTGCCTTCTCCTCCCTTTCTTAGGCCGCCTTTCAACTCAGGACACCTCGGAAGCGCTGTCCCAACCCTATGATTTCTTGCGGGCGGGCCCTTTTTTTATTGAAATCTCTTTTATTCATCGCGTTTCAAATCCCAGTTCTTGAGATACCCCCTCCTGATCCTCCGCCCCTTTTTTTTCACCGAAACATCTTTACCGGGCAGGCTTTTGAGTCAACATGCCGAGCCTTTATTCTCCATGAAGCTACCTGTATAGGAACCCTCAACCACTCTCCCCCCCATTTCAAGTTTAGAGTCTTTTGGTCCTTCCCTTCGATGAATAGAGGACCCCTCCTTTCGCTACGGGACACCCTTTTAGGCAGTTCTCTCTCTGTTTTTTCCTCGGTTCCTCTCTTTTTTTCACTCCAAAGCCTGTTTTTGTTACCTTTCGTATTTGGTCAGAATTTGAGCCTTAGGTGTTTTCTTTTTGGTTTCTATTCCGTCACCTGCCTAAGTCTTCTGTTTTCCCTCCTCGATTACGCCTCGTCGCTCTCTCTTGGCGCGCTCTTGAACCACGCCCATTCCACCTTTTATTTTAAACGAGTTCCCGAATATATCTGTCTAACGTTTACCCACATTTTCTTTCCCTTTTGTGGGGGAGATCGACTCTTTTTCTCCCCCCCCGTTCTGCTCTTAAATCCTTTCGTTAAATCCTTACAACTGACCCCGTTTATTTTTTCCCACGACGCCTAGGAAAATCTTATTCTATATCGAAGGAGTACTCGTTATTCCTTCCCGCAGATCTAGGCTTTCTTCCCTGCGAACAAAAAAATAACCCCTCCCAGGAGAAAGAGGAGGAAATCATCCACCCCCCGTTTCGGCCAAACGCTCAGTTAACTCTCCCTGAACATACCCGACCCTCCGATCTTAGCCAATTCCAGCGATAAGCTTTCGGCTGTCCCCAAGGAAAAGGAGAGTGAGACGTCGGTGTTTTACTCTAATTAAGCTGACCTTTTCTACAATGAATATGGCACTGTCCATTTGTGCCAGTAGTCTTTAGGTGGAGTCACGAGACAGAGCCTGTTTCCGGAATCTCTCGGCCTTTCAGTCGGCCTGCACTGATTCTCTTCCTCTTTGGTCGCGCTCCGTTAGTGTATTCCCCACTAACCCTCGTGAAGGAACTTCTCGAGGCCTGGGATTTTTTCCTCCAGTTCCACAAAGCCCTTTTAAAGGACCACAAAATTGAACCGAGTCCGCAAGAAGATCTGGTGGGGTTTGGCCGACCCCATTCATGTCCAGACTTCACGCGTGATCTAAGACCTCGTTCGTCCGGCTTTCTGCTCAATCTAAAAGGTACGGCGTTCATCTATAGAAGTACCCCTTTACAACTCTTCGTTCGCCTATCCATGAAATTCTCCGAGTGATGGGGCGCGTCCAGACTTTTCTGTTTAGTGCACCCGGAAGATCTGGGCTCTATTCCATCCCCGGCCATCGATAGGATTGCCCCTGCCGGGGAACCCTGATGGACTTCTTTCCGGTTTAGAAAAAAAACCCGTACATTAGCCAGCAGGCAGGAGATAGACTTCGCCGAAGTGGATACTTTTGTCGTCATTAGACCGGATAAAACAGAGGCGGACACTATGTTTTCACTCCTAAACCCCGTCTATGCCGTTTTATCAGACTAGTCGGACATTCCGAGATGGAGAAGTAACTGGATTCGTGCTTCTCCGTTCCCCTTAGTGAAAAGTTTGATGCTGCCCCCCGTCCTGATTTGTCTACAAACGCACGCGAGCTACTTTCCCTATGGCCGAGAAGCCCATTGAACGGGCCTTACCGCTTCCCCCATTGATCGGAATGGCAACTGAAGGACCCCCAACTTCTCTGGTGAATTACACCGAAGCTATCCTGCTTTTCCGTTTTTCCCTCTTGCGTTGACGGATGGCGCCAATGCTCCAGGATCGACACAAAGTGGCACGCTTGTAATTTCGCACCCCTTTCCCCACCTCCCGGGCCCCCCTGCTCTACGAGCTACTTTCCGTCCCGAGTGTCTGGCAACATCTCTCCCCTGAGCCTCTCCTCCCGCCCTTGTTTTACCCCAGATACCCTTCCCTCCCAGTCATGTAGATCGAGGCTATCACCAGCATTCCCCCCGCGACCACGACCTTCCCCTTGCTGGGAGCGTATGGTGCTTCCTGTGCAGTTTTCCGCTTCTTTTGCCTGCCCTCCCTTAGTTTCCAAGTTGAATACTATTACGTTAACATCGTAACTATTTTAAGTTTTTCCCCAACTGTATTATTTCCCCTTTTTTTACCCGAGCCCTGAGCGGAAGCTGTACCTACCTGACATTTCCAGCTTACTTTTCAAAATGACGGCGTTTTCCCCACCCGTCTTTATGCCACTATCAAGCCCACCGCGTTTCCGGATGCACCTGGCCCCTCTCAACCTCTTGTCTTTTACCCTTAAGCTACAGCCCTCATCCCCCCCCTTTGATCTGTTTCTACCTAGGAAATGGGAACATCTGCTGAGGCCAAAACAGACGCACACCGACAACATCGCCGTTAAGGACCTCTGTAAGTTGGACCTCTTTTTCTCCCCCGCTGACGTTTTTTTAGTAATATGTTTTTGAAGACTTTATTAGTTTCCAAGCATATCTCTTTTCCTCCTCTACTGTTGTGTGATTCTATTCTGAGTCTACGTCGACCAATCAATGTCTGACAACCCTCCCCGAAAAACTTTGTTCCCCCTTTACTCAAAGGACCGTCAGCGACGATGTTTTTCGCCCTTGGTACCTGCCAAGTACTTACGGCGTTGTACGCCCCCCCTCTGGATCGTTTGCGTTCGCGCGTAAGTGTCACTCCTTGTCATCAGCCTCTTTTCCAACCCTCTTTGTCCCTTCCTAGACCTGTTTAGGCATATTCCTTTCTGTGCGAGGGGTCCATTCCCCAAACTTTCCCTCCCAGGTTTTCCTCTCACAAGATGTACGCTTTTTCTTAAGGAAGTCTCTTCCTTTGCCCCTCTTAGTCAATTTTCCTCGGCCTGACCCCCCAGTGATGGTACCCTTTCCCCTCCGCGGAGGACTGGCTCGTGTCGGCTGTTCTCAGCCCCTACGCCCTTCCTTAAGTAAAGGTTACAGATCGTAGATTACATAGTTTTGCGCCGATGTTGCCGTTAGATTTCCCCCCCTTTGGAACCCCTGACTTCTCAATTTCAGTTCATGGTGTGGCCCTCCTGCTTGACTTGGTCTCCATCCAATTCTTCACAATGTTTTTTAGAGCAAATAGATTGTCTGTCTTAATTCAGAGCCTCTTTTCCACTCCCAATCATTTGCGCGTTCTGGTATTACGTTACTTTCTCACTTTCTCCCATACTTGTCAGATTCTCTTTGATGCCTTTCTCCCCTGAGAGACGGCAAAGGCCTTGATCAATCCTGTTTCAGATGTCCCCTCCCCCTAGGCTCCGGCGTTTCTTTCAAATCGTCCCCCCCTTAACTTGATCTAGAGCAGGACCAGAATGTTTCTCTTTTTTTTACCCTCGTTCCCTTATTGTTTCTCCTTTCTTTTGACCAACCTACGACCCTTTCCTTTCAAATTTCTTTGCCAAATCTACTCTTCTCCCAGTGCATTGCATATTCCGGGGTTTCTTCCGCCTACCTTGACCGAGTTCACCCCCCGTCTCGCTTCACTATTTCTGCTTTCCCCCTAATCGATTCTCTTCCCCCCCACAAAGACGCTGCATGTCTCTATTCCGATTTTCCCTTTTTAATTTCCTCTTATTTCACCCCCCGTGTTATGCTCACGCTTCTCTTTCGATCTCAACGAGGCCCCAGCTTCAGGTCTCCGTCCCCCCGGCTCGTGTTTTCTTTTTTTCTGGATCGGTGGCCCTTTGAATTGCTTTTGAGTAACTACAGTCCTTTTTTGACTGCCTTTTTATTGTTTTGAGATTAAACGCCCGGTCTCTCGACCTTCCGAACCCCCTTCCGGCCGGCATTGCCTGCCTAGGATCTTTCCCTCCTACTCTTAAGGTCTCTGCCCACACCCCCACTTAAAAATTTCGTTGAAGAGTCGTGGAACACTGCACTGTTTCCTTTCGATTAACCCCTTTACCTCTCTTTTCGTGGCCACAATGTTCTTTGACGTTTTTTATTCGTTATTCGGGTTTCCGTAAGTGTTTTTCTTTCTTGAACTTCCTTTTGCTTGTTCTGGTAGATTGTACTCTAGTGTGATGCCTGGAGTTGGTGTTTTCTTTTTCAATTCACGCGCCCCTCCCGTTTGGCTATGATCCGATGAAGACCTGCCTGCGTCGATCTTATTGTGTTTTTCGCGCTCTTTGACCCCCGATCCACCCAATGTTTTCATTTGAACATACATTTTTTTTCCCATCATAGAGTCTCTTGTCTCCCTTGGCCAACCTTTCTTCGTACTCCCTTCTTTGTTTGTGGGGGAGCTCGAGGGTTCCCTTCCCTAATCCTCTCGGGAGGCTGGAAACTGACCCTCTTCGTGACCTTATCCCCCTCATTGTCTTGGTGCCCCCTTTTTTTTTGTTGCGCCCCCCTCCGATTTCTCGCATGGCGTACCTCGTTCATACGCCCTGCGGCACTTACTTTGCACCGAGCGGCTATTAGAGACCCCCGGCCAATCCAGGACCTCTAGAAAACACCAACAACAATCCTCTTATCCGGAGTTAACCACTGATGTCTCCTGACTTTACCCCCCAATTGACTCCCTCAAAACGCATACATATCAGGATCTTGCTACACTTTCCCCGCTGAAAAAGAATGACAACGCCCCTCTCATACTCCGTCCCTCCTTTCAATCTTCTCTCCCCCCACCAGTCCCCCCCCTGTGCGTATCACATTCCCGCCCCTTTTAAAATTCGTCCAAGGGCGAAGCCCGAAGTCAGATCGCGTGGCTCTGATGAAGAGCATCCTCAGAGGCCCCACTACTTGGTTCGTCCCCGCTAAGACTCGCGAAGAGGAAAAATTTGGACCTCTATGGGTGAGAGGGCGGGGATTGGGTTCCTTGGGACTTGGTGGAAGAGAAATAAGAGCGTCAGGGAGACGCCTCGCGGACTGGCTCCCGAGACGGCCTGTTCAATCAGGGGAGCCAACTCCCTGCTTGTCGTTCCCTGACGGACGTAGCGAGAGACCCTCCCCAGTCTGGGGGAAGTCGCGATAGGACTTTGAGTCTTAGGCACGCCCAATTGTATAGTTCCCAAGTTTCCCCCCTCCCTCGTTACGACACCTGATCTTTTTTGGCCCTCGCTGCCGCTTTATGGACTGAGTTTTTTTCTTTCCTCCCCATCGTCCTTCCCGGGGTGAGAACATCGTAATTTTTAAAGGATGTTAATCCTCTGAAGTCCCCCCCACCATTTCCACTCGTCGATATACCTGAAAGGTCCCTTCTGGTATCTGGGTATCCAGAAGGATTTGATTCACACCCAGATCTTTGCACATAGAGGCCGCGCCCGAAGGAGGGTTAACTCTTTAAGAGTTAGGCGGCCCGTCTTGCCCCCCCCCATCCGCAAGCCCCCGGCGACGATGATTGTTCCTCCTTTTTGAGCTTTTAGTTTCCCTTTTTCACTAAGTCGGACAAAACCCTTCTTAGTACACTACCTTCTCCCGCTTTTTTTCAGTCATCGGAGCCTTATTGGGCGATTTAATCAGGTAGCCCTTTCGGATGAACCTTTTTCTTCTTTCCATTTTCCAACCCGTCTGGCTTCACTCCGTACTCTTCGCTTCGGCTCTCCCCGGGCCAGCGGGACAAGGATGATATTTTCTGTAAGGCCCCAGTGTCCACCCAGACTCTCGGAGCATTTTTTATGCGTTTCCCCCCGTGCGCGGCCGGCTCTCCAAAGCTTTATAGTCTCACCCTGGTCCCCTCTGGGTCCTTTCCCCCCCCCAAAGCCGCGGCCCCTACATGCCGTGCTCTCCCTTTAATTTTCCCACATGGCTCTGCTCCCTTTCCCCCCCATCGCTCCATGGAGCTTCCTACGCGCTCTCCAAGTCCGGAAAGGAAACGTCGCCCTTCCGACCCTCAGTTCTTGGGGCCACAACTCTTCTCCCCTCTTCCATAGAACCACGCATCCGCGATACCAGTTTTTAAGCCGGCCCCGTGCTGTAGATTCAGTAGTTGCATCCAGGGTTCCCTTCCTCTTCCTGTCCCCTCTTTTTTCCTGCCCAAGGTAATCTCGCCCCCCGTACTTACACCCCAGAGGAACACCTCTTTTTTTTTTTTTTCCTGATGACCCCGGATATTGCCCCTTTTGACACCCTCTCCCTGATCGTTGAATTTACTCCACCGCCCGTTTCCTGATTTACCTTTCAAAATGAATGGTTTCCAATACTGATTTCTCCCTTAAGTTTCCGTAGCCCGGAGAAAGCCGGCGCAACCCTTTGTGGCGCCCACCTCTGTACCTTCTAGTGCGAACCCCCGATCGCCTCAACCCCTGAGGATATTGACGGTCATCTCTTTTCTAAGGTTACTTTGTTTTTTGATTCGAGTTGGTTACCTTTTTGCTTTCCCTTGCCTCCCTTCCCTA
>Ga0179593_1590304_pt1 | contig 17932 bp, 18 predicted proteins | sample CZODoug2_1_08_16_FD_185931 | JGI IMG/M metagenome (GOLD analysis project Ga0179593, IMG submission 185931) | Vadose zone soil fungal communities from Angelo Coast Range Reserve, California, USA - CZODoug2_1_08_16fungal (PacBio error correction) | ecosystem: Environmental > Terrestrial > Soil >... | reverse complement strand
CTCCCTATCAGAATCCGCCGCGCCCGCTTTTCGCCTAAGTTGTAGCGGGGGTTTTTTCTGTCGTGCCTTTCTTCATTTCGACCCTCCCTTTTCCGCTCATTCCCTTTCGCCGCGAAATTTTTCCGACTTGAGAGTTTGCTATCTCTCTCCTTCATTTAGTTGACGGTTCCTTCCCGACTAAGACTCCCCTACACAGCTTTTGCCCCCTACTGATGCTATGCTTTCCTTTTAGCCAAACCCATTCTTTTGGTGATCGATTGCTCTTCCCGTGCCGCGACGAGCGCCCCAACATTTTCCTCTCTTCCCCGCATTTTTTCGTATGTTACCCTCCCCTTTTTTTGACATCGTTCACCCAGTTTTCCTTCTATGAAGAGTTGTCAGCCAATCTTGTGGAGGCCCTCTCCAAGGGTTCGTGACAAGCTACCCCAGCCTCTTCTCGAATCTTCCTTCTCAATGATCAGTCCAATCATTCACATCTTACCCATGAATGTAAGATCGGGTGAAGATGATTCTTACCCCTCCCTCTTTTAGCCCAATCTTTTCCACCCTCGCCGTTCCTTGCGAGAAACTCTTTCCCCCACTTGGAGACGCGTCAATGCGCTCGTGCGCCTCTTCAATGTCGCCTCGCCCACCCTCTCCCATTCTAAGGTTGACCCCCTTTTTAGAAGGTCTCCGTCCGGTTTCTTTCTCGGTCAACCACTCCTAGCTTATCCCCCAAGAACTTCGCTTTTCTTCTCGGTTGCTTTGCGGATGGCTTGCCCGCCCCGAAATAGCCTTCCCGTCTCACGAGTTCCTATTCCCAGTGTGGCCCCTTGTTCCTCTTTGTCGGCCCGGCTTCCCCTCTGCGAGGCTTTCTTCTTATTTCATCCCTCCCTTTTACTACCCCTTTGCGATTCATGCGAAGTTAAGACCCGCTGTCGCTCTTCTCACACGTTTCTTGTTTCCGTTCCAATCCCTCCTTAATAAGTCCTTCACTCGACCGTTCATCCGGCTTAAATTGCCTCCCGGCTTTTTCACATCGCGAGGTCCACCCTTCTTCTCTTTTTCTCGTTCACCCTTTTCGCTTTCAAGCTTCCGTAGGCCCTCGCGTTAGTCGAGAGTGAGAGCGTTTCGTGCCCTCCTTTCTCTGATCCTCGCTTCCTCATTTTCCTTTTCGTTCAGATGTGCGGATAGCTGCTCTTGACCAGAAGAAGCCCGCGCCCCCTTTGTCCGGAGTTAGTCATGCCCCTTTTTCCTCCCTAGCGATACTGCCCCTTCAAGCCATCTACCTCCATAAATTGCTTCTTCCCCCCGACGAATTTTGTTTGGGTTATTTTGTCTGAACTCTTCAAGGCCGAGACGTTGTCGGGTTTGTTGTTACCCTAAATTGCCCCTACTCTTTGTTCTTTCTTTCGTGCTGACTGGCCCCCCCTTCAGCAAGATCCTTCATCCCTACGAGCCTCTGCCCGCGTTTTCCCCCCTCTTAGCAATCTCCCCCGAAACTCCTGTCCCCCTCCCTCCCAACACCCTCGTTTCTTTTTCCCTCCTTTTTTCACCTCGGCACATCCTTTCCCCCTGACTGCGCCAGAATATCGCTCCCCCAGCCCAACTGACCGAGCCCGTCAGCCCTTTTGCGACGCCGCGGCTACACTTTTTCTGACTTCTTTTTTTCCTGGTCGAGCATTCATTTTTTTCCACGTCTTTCACTCAAGGAATATTTCCCGAAAACGGAGACCCGATCGTTCCTTCCCAACGCAGGTCGGCCTGTCTATTCTCCCATTTTACCTTTCGCATTGGGATCGATCCCCTCTAAGTTTCCTCTTTTTTTTGTCGTGAACTCTTTCGCCGAATTGTCATTGGTCCGTTCTCCCTGCTTTGATCGCTCCTGGGGCCCGTATTACTCATTTGATCACCCGTCCCGATCGTGTCTCACGTCGAGAGGTCAGTCCATTTTCTTTGGAAGTGTTCTTAGTCGCCTCTCGAACTCCCCCGACGACGTCACTTTCACCCTCATGATTGGCTCAGCTTATGGCTAAAGTTTGTAGTCTTAAAAGTCTCTATTTTCCTTTGATGTTCCCTTTGATCGCTGAGAACGCGTGCTCCAAACGAGACGTTGACTCCCTCCTTTTGATATGACCCTCGCAAGATCTTTCTGCGATGTTGAAAGACGTCCCTTTCACGCCTGTGCCCTCTATCTCCTCCTCCCTCCTTTCTTTTGCATAGTTCGCCCAGCCAAAGCCCCATTACTTTCGTCATCTTTTTGTCTAGCGCCCATCTCTTGCTGCGATCCCTCTCGCTTCTTAGTTTCGCTGAGACCGCCCCTTTTTTTGATTTGCCGCTCCTTTTCAGATATTTGGGATTGCTCGGCTCCTTTTTTCCATTTAGTCATTGAACCCAACCCCCTCTCCGTCTTTTCCAATGTTTTCAACGGGGAGCCCTACAACATCCTGATCCTTTAATCGTTTCGTTTCGGTTCGCGTCGCTTTCCCTCTTTGCGACTATGCGGCCTGTGACCCCGCGTCATGGGACCCCCTGCTAGGGAGACCCCTATAGTTTTATTTCTCCCCTCCTTTTTTTTTTTTGACGCCCAAGTGCACAGGCAGTTCACACCGAAGATCAAGTGTAACAAACCCCTCAGATGTGGCTTCTCGATCTCCCTCCTAACTTCAGTCGTGAAGGATACTTGATTTTTCGAATATTTCGGCAAAGCCTTCCTTCTTTGAACTTATTGGCGGTGACTCCTTTCTCTGAGACTTTGAGACTAGCTATTTGATTGGAAGGATTCCCCTGTAGGATTTAACCAATTTATGATAGAACCCCCCTCACTTCCCTCCAAGTTCGCAAGCCTTTTCGACCCTCCCTGGTCCATGCTATTCAGTGTTCCCCCCCTATTTAGGGCGCACTTGGTTTCAGTCATCTCTTGCCGATTCTCTCATTATCCAAGATTCCTTGGGGGGTTTTTGTAAAGGATTTGCGTTGCCATTTATGTTCGATTCCCTTCAACTGGGCTCGGCTCTCTTCATTGCTGACTTTCCCCTCTCTGGCGCTGTTGGAATTTTTCTCTCCGCTTTACCTCAATAGTTTGCTGCAGCGGTCCCCCACCCCCCCTTTGGAAACCTATACTCTGTTCTCTTTCCGGAATTCCCTTCTCTCGGTTCTATCTATCACGTTGATCTTCTTGGGGAGTCCTGTATATTGTTCTTTTCATCCTGTCATTCTTCTCACGTGCATCAGTCGTACCTCTCCTCAAGATCGGCTTTCTAACTAGTCAATCCTCTTCTCGTCACGCATGTCAGATTGGGCTGATGACAGTGAACGTTTCGTCTCTCCAGCAACCCTTTCCCTACCCTCCCTCCCTCCAGCTCCTGATCCTGAGTGACTGTAGCTTGTTCGTCCGCCCTTTCTAGCGATGGTTCAACGCCCTCCCGCGCTCTCCTTTTATGTCCCTCCTCTCTGAGCGGTGTACCTTCCTTTTCGGAGTTGCGGGGCCCCCCACCTTTTCCGTTTTTTCTGAGATTAAAGAACGCCCCCCTCCCGGTCATATCCTTGATAAGGTTGGCATTTCAGTGAAGGCCATCGTCACGCGGAGTCTTCTATTTATAATCCCCCCCAATCGCGCGGTCCTCCCCCCGGACTTTCATACAATACCTAGTTGGCCGCCCTGGCTTGTTCTTCTTTCCTGGCCCACTTTGCAACCTTCCCACGCCTCGTTGAGCCTCTGGATTTTCTTGCTTGCATGAAGGGCGCTTGCTTTTGTCCCCCCCCCCAGTCACCCATCCAGTCTGGAACCTTTCCTTGATTCTGTTAAAAGCCCCTTCCAGAGGGGGGAGATTTGCTTGATCTTGCTTGAGGACTCAAGAGAATTGCTGTGGAGGGAGACGGGTCTTTCGCCTCACGTTGAAAGTCGGAAGCCGTGTTTTAACCATCTTTTCGAACCTTATTTGTCTCTTTCCCAACGTCTCCGATCTTACAGCTTTCACCATTCCGTACTTCATTTGACCCTTGAGAAGTCTGCTTTTGGCCTTCCGGGCACTGGTCCCCTCTTCGAAACCACTTTAGATTCTTTTTGAGGATTCTTCTCCCCCCCAACTTTCCTCCTTCGCGGTTTCCCCCCTAGAGATTGTCCCCATTGTGCCCACTGGAGATTACCGGAGACGTGTCCTTCTGGCATGTGGGTCCTCCTATACCTGGATTTTTTTTGCAAGATCACTCTAGTTTTATCTAACCCAATCTCATATTCTGACTATCCCTTGTGATAGCGGTCTTTCCCCTTCTCCCAATCAATGCCCGCCGGGTCCAGATCCCGCCCAGGAGCTAGTTTTCCCTCTCGGCACCACCGCTCTTTCCTCGGTTTTGGCGGCTACCCCATTCACCGAAACCCCGTATGTTTCCGATTTTCCGCGATCGGTTTATCTCTCTCTCCTCCCTCCCTTTGTTCGAGATATTGCTCCGCCTTTCTGTCCGTCGCTAAAGCGTCCTGGTTGTTAGCGGAGGTTTTCTTGGACGGTTTGCCCCCGCACCCCCGTTTTCCGTTCGGGCCCCCGGCGCACTGTCTACCTTGGAGCAGATCTGGACCTGGGCCGTCTCCTGTTGCGTTATCTTCCCGTCTCTAAAAACCGTATGCCCTCACGATGATCTTCCGTTTTTTCGCGTACAAAAACCTCTTTGGCTTTCCTTCGCTTGCATCCATTTTAGAGCGACCTCTTACTGCTCCTTCCCATGCATACTGCCTTAGTTGCCTTCTGAACACACTTCATGCTCCAAGGGGTCTTCCCTCTAGCGGCCGTCCTCTTTTTTAGACGTGATTCGGGCTCCTTGTGCGCCTTTTCGCCAGCTTACCAGTTTGTTTTTCCTTTCTCCAGTGCAGTTTTAGCCTTTCCTGGTTGAGAAGATGTTCAAATTGCCCTCATCCGGCATTAATTTTCCTCTCCGTGTTGGTTGTGAGTATCCTTCTGCCGTCCCCATATAGGCCAATAGGCCCCAACCCCATGATGCCCTGCTAAGATCCGAAGTCCCCTTGATCCAGTCTCTTTCAAATGTCCTGGATAATCCCTTCTAAAGATCACCACGATTCCAGTGTTGACTCGGATCGGTCGAGGGGCTTGTCCCCTCTTCAGCGACTGCCCCCCGCCGTTCGGGCCAGGACGGTTTGGTCTCTGCTTCTTGGAACGTCCCCTACATAAGCAGATCGTTTTGTCTTGTGCCGTGAGGGGTGGTACGGCGTTGTTGATCTTTTTGCTTTTTCTTAATGTGTCCAGCCCAAGTTTGAGCGCTAAAGCGTGCCGATTGAGTCGTTGCATCCGTCTACGTTCTCAATCACTCTCCTTACCAGGCCAATTTTGACACTTTTTACCGCCTTTTCCGCTCGAGGCTCCTCGAGCTCCAGTTTTCTTCGCTTCCCCAACCTCTCTGTTAGGCCCCCCCGTCCTCCGTTTTTCCGCTCTCAGGACGAACTTTTTTTCAGGTGCGCGCGCTTTGTGACCCCGCGCTCGCGCGTTCTCTGGCAGCTTAACCTCTCCCTCGTTTTCCGTCGTTTTCTTCAAGTGCGGTCTGACTCTTGAGCAGTTTCGATATGGCATGCGCGTCCCTTTAGCACTCTCGTCTCCTATGGCCTATGCAATTCACACTCCAGATATTCCCATATCACTTATCCCCCATATGATTTGAGTGCCTGGCCTCCTTCTATCTTTTCGCCGCGTATTTCTTCCCTTTTTTTTCTATTCCCCCCCCCTTTCCCTTACATAAAGATTTTTTTTCGGTAGAGCCCGGCCACCTAGAACCACTTCGTTCTGCAGAGCCCCGGCGTGCAGCTCTCAGCAAAGCCCTCGTTTCCCTTCAAGACGCCCCCGAATGCGTCCCCCGTGAAAACCGCCCCAAGTGCCTTTTCTCCCCTTCACTCCGGCCCCAAAGTATGCTCCGGCGCCCCAGAAATAGAGAGGACAGACAATGTTAGCCGTACTCCCTTTGAGTCCCGTTTACCCTTTCGAACCGTCGTTGTGGCGGGTAGCTCTTGGTTTCCCCTTCCGTTTGTTATTCTCCCATTCAACCTTCAGTGAAAGCTCAGTTACCGGCCAGCGCGGAAATTCCCTTCCCCCCCCCAATAGTAATTAGTCTTTCTATTTGACCCTTTTTGGGCGATCCCTACCGGCCTTCTCCTTCTTCTTGAATCTTTCTAGTAAGTCTCCAAATGCCGCCATTGTATATGCTGGCTTTCTTTTTTTCCCCCCAATGTCCGGTTTTAGGGAAACTTCTTACGTAACTTTCTTTCCAGCTTGTCAGTCCCGGAAGTGGTGTGTTTTACCCGGTGTAGTTACAATCTCGTAATCCCATCCCCTTCTCGTCATAAAACTCAATCCCCTCTTCTTTCGATGGATCTCGCCGGTTTGATAGACCCATGTTTCCTCGAATTAAATTTACTCCAGAGATTCCGATGTTTCTACCCTTTTTTTTTGACTCCCTCGGCTTTATGGCTCCCCGTCTTTCCTTTATCTTAACGCCGCAAGAGATGGCCCTTCCATCCCCCCCTCCTTTTCCCCCGACCCCTACTTCCTTCCCGCACCTATTCTCTCGTTGTGTGTTGAGGAACTCGCTCCACATGCCCGTATTTTCTTTTCCGATCGTGGTTTCCCGGTTGCCTCTCTTGTTCTCGAGCAGATCGCATGCTTCTTTCCAGTAGCAATCACCTTGCGCTTCCGCCTCAGGTTTTCTTGCCTCCTGTTCAGTCTCTTCCCTTCATCTCGCGCCGATGCCATGGCTGTCCGAGCAGAAAAACAGTTCCTCGATCTCCCTCTTCTATTTCACTTAAAGTGTTTCCCCCTTCTCTTGCTGATTTCGTGATTTCTCTGCGCCATCGTGCACACTACCTTAGAATGGTCAGCCCGCTCTCGAACGATCGTCGGTCTGCTTTCTTTTGCCCTAGACCGGAGACCTGCAGGCCCCATCGAGGAGTATACGGGATCCTCCCCCTTTTCTTCGGAATTTCCTTTTCCGAGCAATCAGTTTCCTGGCCCCTTCTCTGGATCGAGATCTCTCAATTTCGGCCCTTTTAATTTCAGAACGCGCTTGGACGTTTGAATCGAGTTCCTCCCTTTTCCAAGATTATCCTTGAGGCTATTAAATAGTGTCGCTTATACCTCCTTCTCCCATGCCCCCCACTTACGCCCTTTTCGCTCGTAGGCTATTTTCTGCTGGCTGTCTCTCTCTAATTTTTTTTCTCTTCCTTTCGGGACCCTCTATGTGCTTCTCAAAGCTGCACCCTTTGTTTTCGGTCTGTTAGTTCTTTGCCCTTTGATCTCTGGGTATTCAACAATGCTCCTCTTCCGCCTGGTTTGCTTCTATAGTTGTGCGCTGGGTGCTTAGCTTTTTCTCCCTCCCTAACCCCCCATCTTGTCTTTGCGGTCCTCCCCCCCCCCACACCTTTCCCACCCTATAATCGTCGCCCCCTCTATGAAGGCCTCCCTACAACTCCCTTCCCGTCGCTGGTCTTTTTCTCTTTGATACGGTACTTCTGTGCATCCAGCATAACCGAGGACTCTGAACACCGGACGAACTCGCTTCCATTTTGCCCCCCGGGGGGTTGATGAGTTTTCGCAGCTCCATTCTTTTCCCCACGCACTTCACGTGGGCGCGCCTTTGTCGTTTTCTGCACCTCGAGCGCTTTCCTCTTTCCCCGCAATTTCCCCCCTATAGTATTCACTGTCGTCTGTTTTCCTTTTTATGGTAAGGTCTCCTCCGCGTCTTTCCTTTTTCTGCCGATCGACTTTTTGTTGTGATCGGTGACCTCCCTTGGATTGCGAGGAGGCCCCCCCCCTTTCCCCCCCTTTCGGTGATGCGGCCCCTGCTGTGATGCCCATCCCTCTTTTCCTCGACTTCCCTCAAGCATTTCCGCACCGCCCTGCTGTCAACTCGGCGTCCCTTCTGGCTTCCCTCACCGACCCCCCGCGCCGTCCCGAGCGCCCCCTTACTCAACCGTCCTGCTGCACGGCTATTTGTCGTGTATTTTTTTTGCAAGTCCTTACCCTGTCCTCCACCGGGCTTTACGCGGCATCGTCTCGTCCGCCTATTGCCCTCTCCCCCGCACCGCCCTTCGGTGAATCTCCGTTCGCGTTCCCCCCCTTCCACCTTCTAGGATCTTTTCGGCGACGGCCGATTTTATTTTGATAGATGGAGCAACCTCATGTGGGTCTCCGGGTCTTCCGCAAAAGACCGGCCCTTCAGATGTTCTTACACTCTCTCCAACCAGTGGGAGCCTGAAACGACGATCTTGTCTGTTCCTAATCGGCCTCCACTATCTCCCCCCCACAGCAGACGATTGCGAGGGTTTCCATTGTGAGAGGGGACTCCATGTATATTCGTGCTGAGCAGATGGACCCGGAAATCCGCCGACACTGGCAGAGGCAAGGAGGACCACCCCTGTGGAGCTATCTTATTTGATTTTTTTTTCGCCTCGGAAAAATCTTATTTCACGAGTGCCGAGCTGCTGGTTAGTCCCCCCCCATTCCCCCTCCTGTCACTTTACGGGCGGCATGAATACTTCCTGAGTCTTCCTTTGGAACAGTATCCCCTTTGTGTTGGGGCGTCTCCGCGCATTCTAGCAATTACCTTTTTCGCGCGGACTCTACTTATCACACCTAGTTATCAGTGTGGAAGGTAGGCGTTTACCCTTTTAACCACTCATGCCCCTGAGCTCATCCAGGCTAGGCGCCCCTCGTTGCTGCGAAATCTTGCTAGAGCCTAGGTTGCCGGTCCCCGCTCACTTGCCCCCCAACCCCCGCTACTTGACAAAGTACGTGCAAATCTCTTGGCAGCTTGGTGCAGTCTTGGACTCCTATCTATTTCTCCTCTTAAGTTGTTGTTTCCCCCCTCTGAGATTCCCAGAATTTTTTAGAGTACCCTCCCCGCGACCTCCCTCATTTCGAACTAGGGTTTCTGTAGAGTTTGGTGATGAGTGATTTTGTAAACGGACCGTATGGCCTATCTACCTGTCGCCGCGTGACCTCCCTGCTCCCCTTTTCGACGGCTTCTGGCTTCCGGACGCTGTATGTTGAACTGGCTTGCTTCCCCCTGCGCCCCACATATGAATCATACTTTGTGTTCGCTTCGGTTCCGTGAAGTGTTTCTCCTCTGATTCGCCCTTTTGACGCTCTCCCTTCTTTTACACTGTTCGTCCCCCCCTGCGGCCCGTGACTTACGCACTTCCCCCCCACATCCTCCATGGTACCGGTTTCGCGTCCCTTCGTTCGAAGTTGTTCCAGCGGGGGCACTCTTTTTTCCCTCCCCTAACCTTTCAAACTGTGTTTTCAACCGCTTGCTTTCTGTTTTCCTTGCTCAATCGGCTTCCATTCCAATCATTCACATCGAAGGCTGCCCGTCTTCCCCTCTCCGTACTCTTCTTGAATTATGAATGCGAATGAGTTGCCTGTTTTCCCCCCCCCGCCGCCTGCTTTGACTGCATTTAGTCCCTCCCTCGTCCCCAGCGCTCGTGCGTTCAATGGACCCCCCACTGAATTGACGTTTTGTTGGTCCCAACTCATCCTTTTTGCGGCAGGGGCCTCTGTTCTTTCCACCAATAGCGCCTTATCAGCGACTTCCCCGGGTCTTCCTCGGGCTTTACGGTAGAGTCCGCTTCCGGAAAATAGCCGCCCTGCCAAGACGAGTTATTCGTCACTTTCCTTTTCCCTCTGCGGGTTTAGTTTTTTTACCGGCCTGGATCCGAATTCCTCTCTTGCCGACACCTGCCCCCCCCATCTGCGAGCTTTTTCCAGGCTTGAGTTATCCGTGCTTGATGTGTTCTCAATCAGAGCCTGACACTCCAAACGGCATTCATTTACCCGTCCTTGTTCCTCATTGGACAAGCGATGTCTCTTTTCTCCTCCGAGCCCCCCAGGTTCGTAGTTTCCCCCATTTTTACAAGATTACCTTTGTCTGTCACCTCCGAACTGTTACTCTGTGGTGAGCTCCTGGTTCTTGACCTAGTCTGCGCTCGCGCCATGCGATCAACTCTCTCCCCTCCTTTATTCCTTTGATGAGACCTTCTTGAGTAATCTCCGCCCGACGCCTCCCGCCTCTTCAGAAATTCGCTTTCGTCTTTATTAGCCGGCTTCCCCTTGCCTTTCATGCTGATCCTTCACTCCAAAGACCAAGATCCCCCTTCCGACCATTTCTCAACCCCACCCCGTTTTCCGATTCTTCCCGCTAATTGATTGATTAGTTGCCCGTGGTTGACGCCTTTTCTCCTTTCTCCTCCTTTTGAAACTGGTTTTTATTCACAAGTGACTCGCCTATTTTACTTCTTTTAATCTCCGTCCATCCCCAACAGCCCGATAAGAACTTGATTCCGCATTTTTTACAATTCCGAGGTTCTAAATCGCGCTCTTTGATGATCCCCAGCGCCGTTTCTGGTCAACGCCCCGTCGCTCCCCCCACCCCCAAAGCTTTCCTCTTAGCCTTGCACTTAACTTACCTCCTCTCGCCCCGGGAAATGAGTAGTCCCAGGCAAGCCACCAATTAACCATGTTTTTCGTCCCCCGACTCCTCTTCCTTTCCCCCCCGGGTACGGAAAGGCTGTCCAGTTCGATCAGCCTTTTTGTACTCCCCCGATTGGGGTTTATTCCCCCTCCAATTTTTCTTACGTTCATTGGGACCATTCCCCTGTCAATCGCCATGTTTCCCGCTCTTCTCGTATTGATCCCGCCCTATATCCCTTGGGACTCTCTTCCTAGATGAGTTTTTTTTTTTTTTGGGTGGAGTCGAACATGCTTCGAAATTGTCTTTTCCTTCAAAGAATTGATTTTGATAGTCTCCCTGCTTTGCCTCTCCTGACTTCAGGATCGTACGTAAACCATCGTTTTTCGGCGGTTCTCAGGCGTGCTCTTTTACTTCATGCGCTTAGTCTCCTTCCCGCAAGACCTCTTCTCCCACTCAAGCATTCCTTACGAATCTTCTTCCAGTCTTTTTTTTTCCCGGTTTTTGACGCCATGTCCCTCGTTTTCCGTGGCCTGAAATGAGGCTTCTCCTCCCTCTCAGATCTTTACCCGGGAGCTTACCGCCCCCCCCCCTGTTTGACTTTTCCCTTATTTCAGATATGTTCTCTGATTGATCTCTCGCCTTTCCTGGAAGCTGGTAACAAGTCTCTTTTTCCCCTCCGTATATGGGGTGACTCACTCTCTCTCTCCTTCCTCGTTTTGAGAGATTCCTTCTCCTGTCAGCTCCCACTAACCCAACGTTTTCGGGACCTCTTTTTTTCTTTCCCGCGCCTTTTTTTTCGGCGTCAGCTTACGATCTTGATCAGGGTGTGTTGCTCGTGACATCCTTTCCCATTCCCCGTTTGCGCACCTCAGTTTGCTCGGCTTCAGGGGTCACTGTTTTTTCATAACTCCCGGCGGTTTTTGGGTGGGGTTCCCTGGGTCTCTACCGGACCCAAAGACCAGTTAGCCCGATCGTCATTATTTTTTGAGTATGGCGCGTCGTCGGTTTTCGAGCTTGTCTAGGCATCGGCACCCCGTACATCTCCCGTTGGGATTGACCCTAGCTGGTTTCCCAGTTCCTCTCTGTCCAGTGCCGCCCCTGGCCGCCAACCCTCCCTTTACGGTGTATTTGGCTGTCCTTCCCTAAGATCTTTTCCCTGACCTCATCCGTTCGGTTCCTTTTCTTTCGTTCCGAGAGAAACTACTATGCATGGAGTTTGCCTGCGATTTGGCGGGACCCGCCGCGGTTGCGGGATGCTTATTCCTTGGCAGTTACCACAACAAGTCCCCCCTGCTTCGCCCGCCCCAAAGCCTTTCCCCCGAACAATTTTAGCGCCGCTTCCTTCGCTCCAGTTTACTTTGATTGCTTATGGCTTTTTTTCAATCTCTATTCCCCCAGTTGCTCCTGCTTGGATCTACCCTTTGACCCTGCCCCCTCTTGAAACTTTTTTTGGTTTTTCTTCTGGTACGGCTTTTTTTGAAATTTTTGCGCTTTACCCTCGAGGGAGTTGGCATCTATTCCGGGTCTTATAAGGATTGCTGCCCCATGTTCCTGTATTTGTCCAGTTTTTCTTCAATCCTAACCTTTGCTGTCCCCTCTGAATGGGGACCCCCGCTACTCGGCTCTTTTCTCCCCCCTTCTTTACCACTCCCCTGTTACATTCCATCAATCTCTTCTCATCGTCACGTGACTGTTTCTTGCGGAAGTTTATTTCAGTTTGTCCTTTTCTATGTGTTCATAGACTCTCGCAATTGCTTCCCCTTTCTTGATTTTCGCTCGGAGAGCCTCAATTTATTCAAACGCATGACCATTTCCAGTATGCTCTTTTGATCTCCCTCTCCCCGGCAGCCCGGACGAGGTTCACTCCCCCCCTCCTCACAGCTTGTTTTACATTTCCCTCGAGTTCCACGGTTAAAGATTGCAGAGCCTTCTGTGAACGTCTACCTTGCTTAGATTGCTGCGCCCCCTTTCGCTGCTCTGTCCCCGTTTTTGTTGGCCAATTGCGTCGGACACCCGGTTACCTCGTTGTGAGCCTTGATTAGAATCCCAAGCGTCTCGCCTCAACAACATTGGAGCTGCAGAGGTTTCAGGATTTTAGCTCTTCCCAGTTCTGTACAATTATTGAATCACTCGACCCCCTATCAACTCTTTAGGTCTACGCGCCTTCAGCCTCATTCATCGTCCCTTTCTCGACTCTCTGTTGTAGTCGGGCCCCCCTCCTGCGACTCAAATTTCAGCCCGACCGCCTTTTCCCTTACCGGCCTTAAAACTGCGCCGTGATCTTTTTCCCTCCCTAGCCCCTTTCTCCTCTGCGGGCCTGGCGGCCTCTCGTTAAAAGTCACCCCCGCTGGAGCCTTCTGATCAACACGGAGAGCTTGAATCTCGACAGGGTGTAGAGTATTTTCTCGGACCCCCCAAAATGCCCCGTCTCGTTTGTCCCTCTTTTGACACTACCTTGTGGTACCTCCCACAGCTCACCACTTTTTACCCCCCTCCGTCGCGGCCAAGGCAGTTCCTGCATTTTTAATATTCTTTTGCCGAATCTCCGGCCACGTTGCGCCCTAGGAAAGGGACCGGCCAGGTGATCTTCCTTTATGTTTCCACAAGTACAGCTGTCCCACTATCGTCGCGAGTTCCTCCCCTCTTCTGGTCATGCGCGATTTCCCAGTTTTGTGAAGTTCCCTCCTCCCCTGATTCCGTGGTAGGAGCGTTTCGTTTTTCTGTTGGGCCCGCTTCCTGTCACAATGCTTCCCAGGCTTTGTCGCGCGACGAACTCAGCTCCCTTTCAAATAGTTTGACGTTCCCACGCCCGTGTTCTTTTTCAGTAGGTGTTCCTCTCCACGTTAACCTTCGGCTAGCGAGAGATCGCCGCAAGTGCCTTCCCATAGCGTGCGAACCCGTATATCCTCCTCGGTTGCAGCTTCAGGCATACTTTTTACCAAATACGCCAGGCAAACCGTAGCTATCTCTGTTTCTCCCTTACTCTGACCTTGCGGGGTTTTTTTGGGCATAGACTCTTTTCTCCCGTTCGTTCTCGCTCTGATCCCCCGCACGCCGCTTCTCTTTAGTATGCCCCCCGCTATTTCTTTATCAGGGTTCTTCGAGACGGTTTTCTGTTAGGACCTGAGACTCTTTTCGGGTTGTTTTCCGTTTTTTTTTTGTTTGAAACTCCGCCATTCATTTCTATGAAGTCTTTCCAGTCCTGAGTGTTTGCCGACACAGCCTCCTCCCCTATCTGAATATATTCGGAGGTAGGGAGAGTTATCATTCAGGATCTCAACCCACCAAAAAACCAAATCCCAAGCAGGAGAATCTTTGCTACAGTTAGCTATATTCCACAAAGAGCCGCTCCTGCCACCCATAGAAATACCTTCCGTCTTGTCCCCCCCCACTTCCGCGCAAATATAGATTTTTCTCGTCCCCCCATATCGCAGCCCAGATAGAGCTTTTTCCAGCGGGGCATCCTTTGCGCCCTTCCCCCTCGATACCAGTGTAGGTTACCCTGTGTCAGCAGGCCACGTCGTATCCTTTTCGCTCAGCATCGAGATAAATGCATACTAAGTCTTTTCGGGTCCGATCAGAGGTTGTTGTTGTGTCGTATTGTTCCCCCCCATCGCGTTGCCTAACTCGCTCAAACGGTTCCTCTTGGCTTGGATGCCTCTAGAAATATCACCTGTCTTGGTTCCCAATGCGTCTTTCCCTCCCACAATGTCCCCTCCCGCCTGATATTTTTTTTATTACGTTGGTTTTTAATGCCCCCAGCGCAGGCGCTGCACTTACCGCCGGGCGATTGGCTCCGTTCGACGTCCAAACGACCTCATGTCTTCCTGCCGGATAAGACTGTCCCATCGTTGCTCGATTCAAGTGTCCAGTCCGGCCTCGTTTTAGAACACGGATAACCGGCCCAATGCGAAGCGAAGCTTCTTACCTAATGTTATTTGAATGTTTTTCTAGCAGGGTTGCCCTTCGTAGCTTTGTTTAGGCGCGGTGTGACTTCCCCCGAGAGGTAAGCACCTCCCGTTCCACATAAGGCCATTGCGCCGCTTCGTCCAATTTCTTTTTATAATTGTCCTGACTTATGGGTTATTAAGCGCTTATCAGCAGGACCCGCCTTAATTTTTTGCCCATGCCCTCCAGCCTGGTCAGCCTATCTATCGACTGCACCTTAGTTCCCTTTATTCGTTCATCGCTCTCCTCCTAGACCATATGACCCCTTTTTTGTTACTCTCGGGCCAAGTTTTCTCTGCGTCATTCTTTGCGAGTATACCCACGCTTTCCTGAGAGAGCGTTCGAATGTGCGTTCACACGCCAAGTTCGGTTTTTCCCCAGCTAAGTTCGGTTGAGTGCGACTTGTAGACTCTGCCTCCGTCGTGCCTCAATTATCGATTTCCTGCTGCGGTCCTCGCTATGGACTCTTCAATCAGTTTCCCCCAAGTAAACCTCCTTCACCCGGGTACTATTTGAGAGACACCGAAAAGAATGATATATTAAGTTTGTTGGATTAGACTTTTCTGGCAGCTACCCGGTGAAATGTGTGTTGTCTTCGCCTCCCCTTGCGTTCTTTCTGTACCTTGAGCTCTCACTCCACAGCGTCAGAATTTGCAGCAGTTTGGAGCTCTTCCTCCCTCTCCCGCTTTGTATCAGCCCGGCAGGTCACCCCAAAGCCGTTTCCCCAGACGCCCCCAAGTTCGCCCCTTGCTCCCTTGCCCTGGCACTTACTTCCCCCTGCCGCATGCGCCCCGCTAGGAGTCCAGACAGCCAATGAGCCAGTAACGCTTTTGGTCTCCCTGCCTCTTGGAGAGTCCTTTTTACGGCGCTCAAATTGTTTCTGTTCTCGCCTTGTCGATTACTGATCGGGTCCAGGCTCCCATTTCCTCAGTCATTAAAGGTGCACGAGAGTCGCAATTCCCTTCCAAAATTCTTTCGCCGCTCGTCATTTTGACGTTCGACATTCCTCCTGGACGCGATCCTCTAGGTCTACGATGGGTACTTCCTGAAGTACACTACGAAGACAATGTCATGCTCCCGTATCCGCTTTCTTTTCTTTTTCGTGTCCTTTGACTCCCTCCGGCTGCTACCTCTAGAGCACCCTCCGTGTATCTTTCAGCGTTTCCTTTCCCCCCATGGACTCTCTCCTTTGACGATGCCGCTTCGGCCAGCGTCCCGTTACCCGCCAGAACCCCCGACCGGACATTCTTCCCCCTCTCTTTCGGCCTGTTTGTGCTTTTGATGCTCGGCTATTCCCGTGCGACCTTTGAACAGAGATGCCCTATGCTTAATAGCTCTTCACTAGTCGAGTTCTATCTAAGGCTTTCCCTCCTCTCCTCTGTCTCTCCTCTCTTGGCCGGCTGGAATACCCTATTTTACAGAGTACTTTTTTTCTCCCTATTCTTTCTTTTCCTCCATCTTTGTTGGAGAATTTCTAGTGGTCGCCGCACCTGTACGATGCAGTGTATTCCACCCTTTTTTCGTCGTCCCGAGTTAGTTTGTTAACCTCTTACGCAAAATGCTCGGTATTTGCTCCAGGTTCTCTTCTCCCGATTTATGATCGGCGTTTCGTTCCTCCGGTGACCCCTCCTCAGTTCCATTTTCAATTCTCCCCCTGAACTTCTGATCCTCAAAGTGTCTTTTCCGTGTTGCGTCTTGGCTTCGGATTGAGACCCTACCCTAGGCGTACCCTCTCCTTACGCTTGTTCCTAGATAGGGGCCCCCACCTGATATTCCTTTTTTCGACTGCTTGCGAAGGCGCACGGCCTCCAACAGCGAGAACAGCAGACGGGATACCACATTTGGCGGCATGCTTCCTTCCCTCAGTTTCAAGCCCGGCTGGCCGCTCGGGTCGCGACTAGAAATTTCGCCCCCTCCTTCCAATTAAAACGGATATTTCCCAGTTACGGACTGCTGGCGCCGTTTTTATGATTCAATTTGATTCCTCTAAGGATCACAAGATTTCAATAGTTCCGTACCCTTTTCGCCGCCGGCGGTTTCCAGAATGGATTCTTTTTGGCGACTCTTTCTATTTTCTGTGCTAGGCCTCTTTTGTGAGTGTTGACTGCCAAGCTGCACTTTGGGGTTTCTTTGTGTCATCGAGTTGCAAGTTTCTTTTTCATGTATTATCCACCGCGCCGATGATATCGTTCGACTTTGTCGTGAAGTATTTGGAATCGCTGTGGCTGCTTTTTCTTCTCCACCCCATCTTCACTGCGGACTCCCACCTTTACTCGCGTCTATCGAAGGCCCCCTCACTTGTCAATCATCCATCTCGGGTATATAATCTCTGCGGGCCTTCTTTGCCGTGCATCCTTTTTCCCCTCTGTCCTGATATCATTTCCAGCCGAACTGCTGCACTTCGGCTCAAGGCCTTCCCCCCCCACCTTTCTCTTCATGCCGAAAGTGTTTTTTGTTGATAGATGAACCGGCGAGAGTCTCAGTCACTCTTTTAACGCACTTCCTCGCTTTCGCTCCCTTTTCTGAAGAAGCCACTGGTAAGCTTGTCTTAAATCTTGTTTGTCTGACTGCCCCCCTGGAGACATAGAATTTCTTCCTTTAGGACCGTCGTTGGTGACATTTTTTCCCCCTTCGCACCCCTTTCTTCGTTCGGTGATGCGACTCAGAGATTGAGCCCCGTACCGTCAGGGATAGCCGAGCCTCAGCGGAGATTGTTCCTTCATTTAGTCACCGTCCCCCAGTCATCATCTCTCACTCATCAACGCGCGGTACACGTAAAGTCCCCTTGCATTAGGAGCCTGAGGCTATGGTTGTTATCGTTTAAAGACTGCGCCTGACCTGTCCGCCCGGCGTAGGATTCCGTGAGGATTTTTCCTTGATGGTTTGACGCCGAGCACCTTAGAGTTATGGACTATCAATGATGGATTCCTAAATTCATTGTGTGCTCGGATCTAACATGAGGAGGTTCCTTTGCAGCTTGCCGGGGTTATTTTCGAAATCCCTGACGGTCCTCTTTGCCGCCTCGCTTGTTTCCCTACTCCATATCTTCCCCACCACTAGATAGTCAACGCGGTCCCCTCTCTTCGGTTTGACCTGCTGAATCCAGTCCATTCCAGTTTCCTCCCCACGTTCTAGTCAGGCTTCCCCAAATGGGATGAGTGTCTGAGGTAAATACTTCTCTAGTTTTCCGCGCTGCTTGTTCTCCCCTGCCGCCTGTTTTCAGGCGCAATACCTTCCCTGCTCTTGTGTTGTTTTTTTTTTTTTTAGGGTGCGCTCTGTTTTTTTATTTCGTCATGCTGCATCCTCGCTCCACCAGCGCTTTCGCCCCGGACCGCATTCATGGATTTACGCCGTTGTTCTTTAGGTTCGTTCCCCTGTCAACACGTTCCCATAATGCCTTCCTCTAGATCCCTCTCCCGGCGCCAGGTTTCGCGCTCCCTGCACCGTTGCAGTTCCTCGGTTTCCACCCGGCTGACCCCCCTTGCTCCCAGCACAAAGTTCAACAGCCTTTTTTTCCCTTCCCCTCGTCCCTTGGGGG
>Ga0179593_1484354_pt1 | contig 17932 bp, 41 predicted proteins | sample CZODoug2_1_08_16_FD_185931 | JGI IMG/M metagenome (GOLD analysis project Ga0179593, IMG submission 185931) | Vadose zone soil fungal communities from Angelo Coast Range Reserve, California, USA - CZODoug2_1_08_16fungal (PacBio error correction) | ecosystem: Environmental > Terrestrial > Soil >... | reverse complement strand
CTGTTTGGGCTGTCCTTTTTTCTTCCTCCCCCCCCCTGGTTCCATACGTCCAAAACTGATGTGCGCAAAAGTCAGTTTATTCACCGTTTTGCCTCCTGATGTTACCAGGTCGTGTCAGTTTGGAACTGGCTGTCCGCGGGCTAACTCCTTCGAGCCCCTTTTCCTTGTCCCGTTTTTTGTCTTCTACCTACTCTGGCCTAAATGAAATCCGTTCTTTGTGAACCACCGATATTCGTCGTTTTATGGACTGGACGCGTTCGCGCGTTCTTCCAAGACTTCTCCCTCCCCTCCCTTTTTTTTGGTGTTTCCTTTTTTTGAGGTTCTTTCCCAGACGCGGCCGTTTGTGGTTACCGAAGCTTTTTCTTTGTGTTCGATAAACCCTTTGTTTTCCCCCCCTCTGCGGACTTCATCCCCTTCTCTTGCTTCTGCAAGACTTTGCGTGAAGGTTTCTTCCCCCATTCCGAATTCTTTTTTTTGCCCACTTTTTTTCTTCTTTCCGCGCGTGAACTGGGTCCCGAAGTTTTCGCCCCCCAAACCTGCTTTGGCCCTTCCCTGGCCTTTCCTGTTGGAAGAGATATTTTTCCTCTTTTTTGCTCTGCTTTGTTTCCCTCCTGCTTGTCCCGCCCTGGCCTCCGTCTGCAGCGGGTGATTCCCCCCGGGCGCGTGACTTTCCCATTCAGGCGGCACCGCCTGTCTTTACGACCATCGTTCCAGGCGTGGCCTCTCTGGGAACCCTTTTTTCCCCCTTTTTCCAGAGTCCTGCATTGTGTCCTGTCGTCTACTTGACAGCTTTCCCATGCCGGCGATTTCGCTGGGATTTTTTTTCTTGTTTTTGGTTTCTTCTTTTCGTCGCTGTCCCTTTTACCGTGGGTTTCTGTTTGGGAACTTGCAGTTTGGCGAGTTTCAACACTTGTTCTCTGCCCCTCCTCCGTGTCTTTTCCCCCTTTGCCTCACAGTTTCAGTTACAACCCCTTGTGTTGAATGCAAAACTAGGTTAGGCGTTTTTCCCTCCCTCTTCATCTCTGTTTTTTTTTCGTCTCTATTGAGGCAGCCACGTAGACGCGGGTTTAAGTTTTTTTCCACTTTTTTTTCTTTTTCCACTGGCGGTCCACTTATTGCCGGATTTTGATGGGCGACATTTATCCCGCCCTCCCCATCCCCCCCCCCCCGCGTTTCTTTTCGACGATGTCAAACCCCCCTCTAAATCCCAGCACGGCTTCTGAGGCTCTCTGTCAATTCCCTTCCCCCCCATGCTTGATCCTCCTCAACGTATCATTAGTTTTTGACCCATTGCCGTCTTTTTCTCCCTTCCCTGCTTTCTTTTTTTCCTTTCACTGAAAGTTGGCCCGTGGTCCCCGGTTAATCTGCCCGCTTTCCCACACTGCGTTCCCCCACTTTGTCCCCCCCTGCGAGGCCTTAATTTCCCATAGACTACTTTTTAAGCCCCCCGTCAGCTTTTTCTCCTTTCCCGTCTCGTTTTTGGCCCACCATCTCGTGATTTTCCTCCCTTTTGAAACCGTCCCACCCCGGAACTTGGCTTTTATTTCTTTCTTTTTCATGTTCCGCCCTACCTTTCTTTACCTTTTATCAGAAGCTTTGTTCAGCCACCCTCCGCGTTGTTTTTTTCCCTTCCTTTCTTCGCCCCTTTGGCGGCGTCTTCTTTTTTCGTCGCGCCAAGGCGCGTTACTCCCGAATTCGTTGTCGTGATTTCTTTTCATTTTAACCCCCCGGCTTAGTCGATAAACACTTCTCGAATTTGCGAGTTCCTTTTTCCTTTTTTTTGATGTTCCTTTTTCTTTTTCACACCACTTTTCTGTTGTATAAAAAACGTTTTCATTTTTCAGTTTCGCTGTTCCCATTTTCTCCACCTCCATTCCAAGCACCTCTGTCTTTGTCCTTTCGATTTGTGTCTTCAGAACCCGAGGGCCCCCCCGCCCTTCCCCCTTTCGGGCTTTTCCCCTTTTTTTTCCGCCCTTTTCTTTTGAAAGCTTTCTTTTCCCCTGGAGGGGTTTTGTTTTTTTTTGTTTTCATGTTTCTGTTGCGGTCTTTTCCTCATAGTGCTTGAAGCTCGTCCTCTTCGTTGGGCGAGGTGGTGGTCACTCCCCTCCCCTTGTTATTACTTGGTGCTTCTCTTTACTGTTTGCCGGTGGGCGGTCCGTACACCTTGTAGCGGGGCGACTGCCCCCCACCTCTCCATCCCTTCCGTACCTGGGCACAACGGCCCCCCTCTTAGACTGTTTTTGAACGTGCCGCAATTTGAGTTTTTTTTTTTCGATTCAATTGTGGGCTGTTCCCTTTCCCACCCCCCCCCGTCCTGCCTTGTTGCTTCAATCCCTCGGACCATATGATTTCCCGACGCCCCCGGTACTTTGAGTTCCTCGAGGGTTCACTAGAATGTCTTGCGCTTTTTGTCTTCGGCCCTTTGCCTTCCCTTTGATTCCTGTTTTCTTTTGTCGGTTTTTTACCTCCCCCTTTTCTTGATACCCCTTTCGAACGAGTGTAAAGATGGGTTTCTCGCCATTTGGCCCCAATGGGCTTTTTTTTACTGTTACCTTTCCCCCTCCCCGTTTTCCCCCCACGGCCTCCCAGGTTTCTGCCATGCCCCATCGTTTTGATGTCTTCCGACAGCGTTCGGCCTCTCTCGTTTTTCTCCAATTTTCTCCTCTTCTTTGGCATTTTCTTTTCTTCGCCGCCTCGGTTAAACTTTTTCTTGCCCCTCACCCTTTCTTGTAAGTAAAAGTTTCTCAACCCTTGCGTTTTGATCCCTTTTTTCCTTCAGACCTATGGCTGCTTAACTTTTTACCCGGATCGTTCCTTTCTTGGACCAGCTCTCCGGCCCCTTTCTGCTTCGTTTTTTTTTGCGTGCCCCTATTCTCTTTTTCTTTTTATTCTTATTTTCCTTTTTTGCCGTGTAGCCCCTTTTTGGGCAGTCGAATCTCTTGCGCAGTGCGGTTCCCTTCAGTTCCTCCCCCCCACGGCTTTGCCCCCCTGTAATGAACCCCCCCCAATCTGCCAAATCCCAATCGTTTTTTTTTCTCTTTTTCTCGCTTTCCTTTTTGCCTTTTTCTTCCTTGGTTGCTCGCGTTGCAATGGATTTCCCGTTTCGCCCATCACTTTTTTCCCGCGCCCCCCAACTGATAACCCTTATCCTCCCAATCCGTTTGCGCTTTTCCCCCCTCCTCGCCTTTTTTTGCCCCCCTTCCCTTTTGGCCCGCAACTTTCCGATTGCGATTTTCCCCCTGACGTTCCCCCCCCCCCATGCGCACATTTTGTTTTCCAGCCCAGATCCCGTGGGTCCCTCTGTTTTTTTTTCTTCACAACCCTGCTTTTTATCTCTTTTCTTTCTCCTTCCCTCCGGTTTTTTTGTCTGATCGTCTCAAAAAAGCTTTTTGACGACAATCTCGTTTCGTTTTTTAATGTTTTTCCGCATTCCATCCGTCCCTTTTTGCGGCTGTTTCCGCCTTTTTCTCACTCCGTTTCTTTGCGTTTTTCCGCCCGATTATGTTGTGGCATAGTGTTCCGTCGAGCCTTGCCCCCTGCCCGCTGCTTTTCGGAGCTGACTCCCCCTCTCTCGGTGATTTTGGCGGCAGTTGTTCACTGACTCTTTTTTTTTTTTTTCCCCCATCGTCTTTCCTTGCCCGCTTTTTTGATTGCCGGCGCTTTCCCCCCGTCGTGATCGACACCTTCTCCCCTTTCCCCTACACCCCTAACGACTTTGTTTGATTCGACTCGTATTTTCATTACCGGGTTCTCTGTAGTTTTTTTTTTTGGAGGCCGACGTGTTTTCTGTCTGCTTCGTTTTTCTTTCCCCTGCCCCCCCTTTGTTACTGCTTGGCAAAACAACGCCCCCTCGATCTTATCCTGTCACCTTCAAAAGTGCCCCACTGGACTCCCACCTGGTGATTTTCCGCCCCGTTGCCAAGATTCGCCTTCCCTTAGCTGGTCCCTAGAGTTCCCTGACTTTCCCTCCTTTCGAGTAAATCCCACCTGATTTGTTGAAACCTTTCTCCCCCGTCCCCTCTCCCGTTTTTTGAGCCCCTGCTTGCAACGACCTTTCCCAGTTTCTTTTCAGTGGAAGCGTTTTTTTTTTTAGGTATTTTCACTTCTTGAGGGCGCTTTTTTTCCTGAAACCCTTATTCCCGCTTTTCTCTCTACCATTTTGATTTTTCAATTTGCTGCCTAGTCAATAGGGAGCTTTCCCCCTTCCCCTCCTTCCCCCCTCCTTTTTCTTTTTGGTTCCCGTAACCTGTCTGTTTTGAACCCTTTCTTGTTTTTACCTTTCATTTTTCATTCCCCCTGTTTGGGCATTTTTTTTCTTCTGAGCAGATTTTACCCTCGTTTTCCTCCTTTTTCAAGTTCCCCTCCTTTGCGTTTGCCTCCCCGGAAGGTCTTTTTGCTTTTTTTTTTGAAAAAACTTCCTTTATCCCAGGGCCGCATTGCCCTTCTTTTGGTCGCTATCCCCCCTTTAGCCTGCAACTAGTCCGATTGACTCCGGCCTAATTCATTTTCACCTGGATGTTTTGATTTCCCTTGTAGTCCCTCGTTTGGGGATGGACCCTTGTTCCCAGGCAGGAACGCGTGGTTTTCTTTCCACCCAACTGTTTCTCATCAAACGGGGCGGCGCCTTCTTTCTTCTTTGCCGGCGACTTGTCTGCTTTTTGCCGTCCACCTGGTCCAATTGTGTCCGTGGACGTTGCTCCTTGCACTCCAATTGTTACCGTCTTCGGTTTTCACCGGTCCCCCATAATCACCACATACTCCACCTTCTTCACTTCTCCCCTCCCCCCCATTTCCGGCTCGTCAATCTCTTAGTACCCGACGTTTCGGCGCGCCTTGGACCAGATCCATCTTTTTTTTTTTTTCACCCTCACGTCTCATTATCTTTCTCCCGCCTCCCTTTCCCCGTTCGTTTTCTTCGCTTGCTTCACAAAAAACTGGTCCTACCTAAAAGGGGTTCACATTTCTTTTTTGGACTTGTTGGTTTTCCCCCCCCCCTGGGCCATTTAAAGAACATTTGTTGAGCCAAGTTATACCCCATCTTTTCCGCTGATTTCCCCATTTTCTCTTTCAAGGGTGTGTAACCCCCGGTCTGTTTTACGAGTAAGTTTGGGCTCGCCCACTGATTTTTTTGATGGGTGTATCGACCGACTTATTTGGTTAAAACTCCTTTCCCCCACCCCCCTTTTTCTTTTTGTTATGCCTCTTGCGCTGGGGCCGGTGTTTGAAAGAATCCTTCCCCTCAAGGCGACTGGCTTTTTTTCTTCGTTTGCCCCTCCCGGTTTGTTCTGAAACCACACTTTCTCCTTTTTTGCTCTTGCCTCTTTTTCGCCCTACCGTGTCGTGAGGTTTGGACCCTCTCAACAGGATTCATCGGTGGTTCCCGCTTTTCCGTGGTTCCTTGAAGTTTTTCCCCATCTGAATCTTCAATGTGTTGGTCCCCCCACCTCTGTCTTTTCCGTTCTCCCCTGAAGATGTGCGCATGGGCTCCCCCAAATGACTCTTTGTCCCCTTTTTTTTTTCCCCTTTCGCGTTGGTCAGTTTGAGGCCTTCTGCTTGCTTTTCCTCTGCCTTTCCCGGTTCCCTTTTTGTGGGCCCCCCTTCTTTCCGTTTTGCGGTCTTCTGCGTGTCCACGCCGTCTCTCACCCAGACGGTCCAGGCCGTGTTTTGTCCTTCCACCTGACAACTTTTTTTCTTCCCCCCTTCTTTTCCGCCTTTGCCTTTTTCGACTGTAAAGTAGTGTTTCAAGTCGCTTTCAGACGCCCCGGCGTTTTTTCTTTTTCAAGTATTATCACCGGCGTAAGGACCTGTGTTTTTGCTTTTTTTTTGCGGTCGGAATCCTTCAAACATGTTTCCTGCATCCCACTTTTCAACAGACGTGTTTTGCCTCCCCTTTTTTTTTTTTAAAATTGGTGAATCAAAACCTTCCCCCTCTTTCTTATTTTGTCTGCTTCCACCCAATTTTTTTTTCCTTGTGTTTGTTTGCTATAGATTGTGTTCCCCTCCCTCCAACCGGTCCCCGACCGTCCTCAAGGTTTGACTTAAATGCCTCACTGAGGTTCAACGTATCGACTCCTTGGTTTCATTGTTTTTACCCTTTTGCACTGGTTTTCCCCACATCACCCCCCGAGTTCTTCGCGATTCAGTCATAAACCGTTACAATCCTTTCGCCCCTTTTTCTGACCTCTCTGTTTTTTTCCCCAAGTTACTTCGTGTTGAACGTCCTGCGGTCCTCTCCAACTAAGTTCCTCTCAGTTTTTTTCTTCCCCCTCCCCCTTTTTTCTGGTTTTTTACAGACGGCGTTGGCCCCCCTTGAGAAAAGGCCCTTCCCCGGAATGATGCTTTGGTACGTGTTCCACTCGTCTGCCCCGCCCTGGAGGAAATGTTTCGTGAAGCGAAGGCCCTTTTTCCCCTTCCATGTCACCCTTCCGTCTTTCCCTTTCTTGCCCCATCTTTCGAGCCGTTTGCTTGTGCGCGATGGCCCCCACCATTTTGGCCTTCTTTGGAACCCTTCCGGTCCCACCAAAGAATCCCGCGTGATCTCTTAAAGTTTCCTTTTTCCCCCTGTTCTTTCCCCCATTTTTTCTAGAAGCCTTCGAGTTGCCCCCCCACCGCCGCGGCCGTTTTCCCTAGCCTCCTTCTCATTTCCTTGATTTCTTCTGCGAAGAGACATTTCGTCTCCTTTTTTCCTACTGAGACCCTTTTTTTTTTTTTTCTCTTGTTACCCCTCCGTTCGTCGGATCACTTTTCCCGTTGCTGTCTTTCACTTGCGCGGCCCGCCTTTTTGACCCCCTTTTCCCTCTGGTACAATCCATCTTGATGTGTTTGTCAGTCTTACCTTTTTCACCATTCCCCACCGTCCCCCCCTTTTTTCCTTCTTGCGGTCCTTGTTGTTTCGATACCCTCCAGTTCTATGCGCCAACTTGCGCTCCTTCTCTTTCCTTTTTCATCCTTTTCTGTGATGTGGCCAAGAGTTTTTTTTTTAATGGTTGCGCGGTGGACGTCTTTCTCCTTCGACTTTTCTGACTGGCTTTCCCCCGGGGGCGAGTTGTGGAATTTCCGCATATTGTGCTTCTTTTTGCGGTCCGTCGGTAACCCCTTGGGAAGCTTTTCCTGAGTTTTTTTTTGCTGCCTTTTCACAATTCCTTCGTGTCCCCCTTTCCGGCGTCGACCCAGCAGCCCAACAGGGGCAGGGGCTGATTCTTCTTACCCGGGTCGGAATACTCCCCCCACCCTTTGGTTCCCTCTTAGTTTTGCCTTGGGTCTTTTTGTTGGTCCTCCCTTTACCACGTTGGACCCCTCCCCCCTCTCCATTTTTTTGGGGATGGGATTCGGCGTCTTGGTCTGGTGGTTTCCATTGCTGTGCAGTCTTCGGTTCCGCGTCTCTTTTTTTTCATTTGTCGCCTGCGATATTCACGTCCCTTCCGGCCCTTTCCCCTTTTTTGCTTTGCCCTCACCTTGACTTTTCCTATGCGCCCCGCAGAAATGCCCGATGTGGCTTTCCCCCCAGCACTTCAAACTTTTCGCCCGGTGCCCCGGCAAGTCCTAGTGAGTACTTCGCTTTTGCAGGTCGCTTTTCTGATTTTCCCCCACTTGCCCTGCGACTGGTTCGGACTGATTTTTTCGAGGTTTCCGCCGTCCCCCAAAAAAACCGCTTCTGGTTCAGAAACTTCGTGTCCGTTCCCCAAATTTTTCCCCACCCCCTTTTTTTTCTTTTGACTAATTTCATGATAATCTGCTGGCTTAATCTGCTTGCGTGTGCTTTTCCCTTCTTAGCCGGCGCATCTTGATCGCGAAGCCCTCGTTTTTTTTTTTCCCCCCTTTTCGTTTCCCCTGATCCCTTTTTTTTTTTTTTGCCTTACCCGCGTTGTGACCAGACTTCCAGAATTTCTCTTTTTAGACTGCGTTCGCTGTCTCAGGCTTCGTTTTCTTTCCTTTTCCCAACCCCCCTCCCCCTCTCCCAATTTTCCCCCCCCAAATTTTGTACCGTTGGTAGGTTTTGATTTTTTTTTTCCCGGGGTGAAACTCATGTCCCTTTTTTTCTTCCTTTGACAATGGTGATCTATTTTCGCCAATGTTTTCCTGCCCCCCCCCGTTACTCTTTTTTTCCCCTCCCACTCCCCGCGTGTCCTTCCGTCGGACCCTCCCATGCACTGTTTAGGCGACCCGCTTTAACCTTTTTTGCTTAGACGTCCCTTTTTCTACCTTCCTTCTGTTGCATGCCCCCAGATCTTCGGAAGATCGTCGTTAAAAACCCAACGCCTTTTTTTATTCTCTCTCTGTGGAGTCATACCGTGTTTTTGTTGTTTCGTCCTCTTGATACAACCCCCCCTCTTTTTTAGATCCCACTTGGAAAACCACTGTTGCTTTTGACGACTAACTTTCTCTTACTCATCTTCCCCACTTCCCCCCCCCTTCCCTGCCCTTGCGCTGTTTTCCCCTCGATTGCACTTCCCCCGTTATTTTGCGGGATGCCGATTTCAGGTTAGCTGCCATGAGCCCCTTTCTTCCCCCTCCGGGCAGGGTCCCTTTCCGGCGTTCATGGCGCTTTTTCTACCTTTTTTTCCTTATCGGGGGTGCTTTCTTCCCACCTTCTCTGGACACTGCATTTCCCTTTCCACGTGCCCGATGTTGTCCCCTGCTTTATCCCCCCAGTCCTCCACGACACAACCTACGTTTTTTTTTGTTATTTCCTGTCTTGACTGTTCATATTCTTTTCTTTTTTGATTTTCCCCCCCCCTGTTGCTTGCCCCCCCTTCACTTTGCTTGTGCTCCGAGATGTGGTACTTCCCTTTCCCACGGCTCTTCCATTTCTTTTTTTTAATTCGGATTTTTTTGAATTACCCCTTTCTTCCCCCCCTTCAAGGACCTTCCCCCCCCAATCTGTTCTGATCCCGCCCCCGCAGGATTCGCCGCTATTGGTCATCAGCCCCGCTCCCCGCCCCGTCCGAAACGTAATGCCTTCTACCATTTCTTTTTTTTCATACGTCGAGTTTATTTTTGCGCTTTCCCCCCCCCCCTTCACGTTTTCCTTTTTTGGCCCCAGAATCGCTTTTATTTCAATTCTCCCCTCCCTTTTTTCCTCCTCTTGCTTCGTCTCAATGACTTCTCATGCTTCGGTCCGTCTACCTTCCTCGTTTCCCCTCCCTCCACAATCCAGATGGGCCCAGGGCCTGCACGGGGGCCCCTTTTGAAGTTGTGGGGTCTGTCATTTTTTCCTCCCGGAGAGGCCTCCCTCTTCTTGTGCTATTTTTTTTCCCTATCCGGTTTTTTCCCTCCCCTGAACGGTGGAAGGCGAACGTGATATCACAGGTTTCACCTTTCCTGATCTCCTGATCTGAACCTTCGGGAAAGACAGTTGATTGACCCCCCTTCCTCCGGTTTCCCACTTTTCCCCCTTCCGGCGGCCTCCCCCTTTCTTTCGAGTTGGGACCCGCTCCTTTTGAACGGGTGTTGGTAAGTTGCCAACCCTGGATATTCAATCCCGACTCCCCCCCCCTTTCCTCTCCCCCTTTTTTCCCCCCCCGTGCTGTCCAGGACCGACGGGGCGTTGAGGATGTCATTGTGATTGGTGCAGTGACTTTGGAGATAGCGCAAGGTTTATGGTGACCCCCTTTTTTTTTCCCCCCAAATCCTCCCCATTCCCCCCCTCGTATCTCCCACACACTCGCCCCCTGTGACTCTTTAAGTTTTTGTAATCTTATTCCTTACCAGTTCTTTGCTTTCCTTTCCACTCATTGACTTTCTCACCTTTTTCCCCCCCCGGCCCTCCGATTCTAGCGTTTGGCTTCTCGCGTGTTTGTCAATAGCGGTTTGGCTCGAAGCTCTGTTCCCCCCCCCAGTTCCCCCCATCGTTTTCTTTGTCCTTTTTAACTGGTCACGAACCACTTGCCACACCGTTTATACCCCCCCCCTTTTATGGTACCCTTCCGTTTTCCAGGGACATCCTTTTGTGTCCCCGTTTTTTGCTTTTTTTTCCATCCTCCCCCCTTTTTTCCCCCCCCTCCCGGAGGTTCAGGTTTTTTTTTTTGATCCCTTATTCCGGCTTTGTCCCCCCTCACTCACACCGACTTCGTGTTTAGTAGATTTGACGCGCTTTCTGGCTCTCTCCTGACCCAAGAAGAACCAACCGTTCCCACTGGTAGTTACCTTTTCAGGCTTCCTCAGGATCCCCCCCCCTGCCCCCGCGGGCTTTTTTTTACTCTTTGACTTTTCTGTCTCTTGTCCCTTTTGAGACCGGTTTTGAGATCTTCCCTTATCAACCGAGGATTTCACGCTTGGTCGGCTGATTTCGTGGTTTTCAAGGGTTTTTCCCTTCTTGACCCATCCTCTTCTTTTTTCCCCCAACCCTCTTGCGTTAATATTTGATACCATGGTCCTCCCCCCTGGTCCGCGTCATGGGTTCGGGAGCTTTCTTTGTCCTTTTTTCTCTGGCTCCTTTTCCACTTTGTCCTTCCGTTCAGCGGGCAGATTCCTTGGTCTTTGCCCTTTTTCCCGTTTCTCGGTCACGCCGTTTCTTTACCTCCCCCCTGTTCAGGGTTTTTTTTTCGTCGTTTCCTCTCTTTCCCCCTTCAAGAGTTTCTCTTTCTTTGACCCGTTTTCGCAGTACTGGACGTCCGTTCTTTTCCTTGGCGTTGCTGTTCGTACGGTTATTCCCCATTTCCCTGTCGCGAACCGGACTTGTTGCTTTTCCCGCCGCCCCTTTTTTTATTTTTTTTTTCCCATTTTCGTCCCTCACTCGTCGATCACTGTTTTGCTCCCTTTTCTTCCCCCAGTGTGCACCCCTCAAAAGTTTGTTTTGTTTTGCCCTCACCTTCCCTCCCTTTTTCTTTAGAAGATGTTTCGGCAGCAAACTTACGCGACGTGCTTCCATGTCCCACTGGCTTGCCAACTGTCTTTGTCTCTAATCTGCATGGGCGGTTTGTCATTGTTGACCTGAGGTTACACCAACTTCCTTTTTTTTCCCCCTGCCCCCGTACTCACTCCATCCCCCGTCGCTTCTGAAAGCGTGAGTCCAGTACTGACCGTTTCCCCTTTGCTTAAGACCCTTGTGGGCGAAAAACGACGTTTCAGGAGAGTGTTTACCCCGCTGGCCCGTATTTTTTTCCTAAAATTTTCCTTTGCTTACTTGGACTTCCCCCCCGTTGCCGTCTTTCCCTCCTCCTGTTTCCCGCTTTCTCGGAACCCCGCGGCGTTTAGCGAGGCGCCCCGGGCCTACAGGTGATTCCTCCCGCCGGCCAAGTCATTTTTTGCGTCGCCTCGTTCCCATTTCTTTCCCTTTGTTTTTTCGTGCTTTTTTGTCCCCCCCCATTTTTGATTTCCCTCTCCTTCCGTTCCGGCAATCGGTTCTTTTTTCTTCCTTGTCAGCCTCTTGCAAACGGTTCCCAGCCATATCAATTTGGTTGTCGCAGTTCCCTTTCTGTGTGCTTCCTGCATCCTTCTCCTTGCGGCGATTTCTTATTCCAGCGCCGGCGCCCGGTCATCATGGTGTACGACTTCCCCCTTTTTTTCGATTCTTTCCTTAACATCCGGTTTCGAACCCACCTTTCTTTTTTCCCCGAACAGTTTTGGCTGTTTTTTCACCCCCCGCGTTTTTTTTTCCTTCTTTTTTGAGTCCCCCCCCTGTTAACACGTTGTTTCCCCCTTTTTCATTGCTGTGTATCCTGTGCTGTTATGCTCCCAGTTTTGCGAACCCGTACCAAGTACTTGGTTTGCCAACGATTCTGCGGTTTTTTCTCTTAAACCCAGTCCTCCGCTTTCCCCCCCGGTCTACTCCTTTTCCGTGCTCAGGATAGTTCCCTTATTTTTTCTTTCAAGATCTTCAATCTGTATTGCGCGCCGATTTTTTTTTCCGACCTTTTGTCGCCGGTCCCTCTTCCTTGGCGATTTGTTTGTATCCGATTTGATATTTGATGATTTGTTTCGGTTTTGGGTGTGGCTCCGTTTCGTTTAACCCCCCTTCTTCTGAGCTGTTTATTTTCACACTTCCCTGTTTTCCCCACCCATCCTTTTTCCTGCAGTCCCCCCCAGCAACGGGGCCTGGTTCGTTCCTTTTTTCCGGTGCCGTTCTTTGTTACTCACCCCCCCCTCTGTTGCGTTTCTTGTACTTTTGGGTTCACTTCTTTGCTCCTGCCTTTCTTCTTTTTCCTTTGAGTTTTCCCTTCCTTCCCCCCACTGTCCCTTTGTCCTTGCTGGCGGTTCTCCCCTCTCTTTCCCTCCTTGAGCCCCGATGTCCATGTACGCCTTCGCGCCTTCAAATTCTTATGGGGGATTGAAACTCCCCTCGAACCCCGGTGGTTCCCAATCTTTGCTTTGCAGACCTTTTTCCCGATTTCACCTTCCAGGTAAGTTTAAATTTTTTTTCCCGATGTTGGCCCTCCCATGGCATTGTGGTGATTTTTCTACTCCGTCCCCCCTCTTTTCTGCGCGTTTTTTTGTGATCCAATGAGAAGTCCCTCCTTTTTTTATGATTTTTTTTTTCCCTTTCCCTGATCTTTGAAAAAAAACGGGCTTTTGGGCAGTACCCCTGTGGTTCTAGTCCTTTTTTCCCCAAAACTGATCGGTTGTCTTCTGATCTTTTCATTTCCCCCCCCCCCCGAGAATTTCTTGCTTAACTTGACGGACCTCTTCTGGGATTCTGGGTATGGGACCACCCCCCCCCCCCCCCCCCCCCCCCCCCCGCTCTCGGCGAATCTTTTCTCGCGCAATTCGAGTTTTTTCACTTGTCTTTTTTTCCCTTTTTATATCTCTCTATTTGCTGAAGTCTTGCCGTTGCAGAAGGCCCTCCTTGAGGCTTTGTCTTTTCCTTTCTCCCCCCCCTTTTGCCCTACGGTTAAGGACCCAATTTTCTGACCCAATTTTTTGGTGATTTTTTCTCCCTTTGTTTTTCCTTTCGGCCGCCTTTCATTTCGGGGCTGTTCAATGTTTACGGTCAATCAGTTTGTTTTTTGCGCACCCCCCTCTAAGCCCTTTCCTCGCCTCACGCTCGTTTTTTCCGCGGTCGACTTTCTTTTGTCTCGTCCCCCCTTCCTCAATGTCTGGTTAGTGCGATCTCTTTCCCCCCTCCTCCCCCCCCCCCCGGTTTTCTTGTTGAATTCCCAGATTTTTTTTGTTGAAGGTTCTCCTTTTTTCCACCATGCTTTTTCTTTCTCCGTTTTCTTTCACGTTGGTTGTTTGTTTTGAGCGCTTGTCTTTCCACCCCAGCGTTTTTTTTTTTTTTTTTTTTTTTTCTTCCCCCTCCCCACCCCTTTTCCCTGTCTGGGCATTCCACATCATTGCCTTGCGGTGGTTTTACCATTGTGAACGTGATTCGCACTCGTTTCTTTTGTTGACTGTGTCCCATGATCCCTTAGACGGCGGCATGCTTTCCCTGATGGGATGTTTATTTAACGGCTTATCTGTTGTTTTGGCCCCCCCTTCCTTGTGGGCCCTTCCCCATTTGCACCCGCGATCCCTGTGCTTTATCACCCCCCCCCCCTGTCGTCTCGTCCATTCGAACCCCAAACTCCCCCCCCCTTACGATTTTTGATTTTCTCCTAGATTTTCTTTTTCGGTTTTTTCTGGTTTTTTTTGGACTGAGGACAGCGATGCTCGCGATCTTTTCTGTTGCCTCTGCCCCACGGCCCCGGGCGCTGTATTTCAACCCAAAAATGGCACGGAATTTTTTTCACATTTCCCCTCCGTTTTTTTTTTGACTCCAACCCTTCTTGTTTTTGCTGCCGCAGATATCCTCCTCAGATGTAGTCCATTTCTCCCGCTGTCCTCCCCCTTGTTGTAAGGTCTCATCTTGGACCTTGATTTTTTCTTCTCTCACGATCAGTTTGTTGAGCGCCTTTTGAAAACGTAGTTGGTTTTTCTGGGCCAGCCCCGGTTGGTTTGTTTCTTCGAAGGTATTCGAAAAATCTCTCCGATGCTCGCTCAATTGATTCTCGTTTTTTTTTTTCTTCTCGCCCCCGGAGTCTTCCCCTCTGGCCCCCCCTTAGACCCTCAATCCAAGATTTGCATTGCGCACCCGTTCTTTTTTTTTTTTTTTCCCCCCTTTTTTTTTCTTCCATGTCATCCTGGCCTTCTTCGAGCGCTTTTTCTTTCGAAGTTCACCCCCCCATCCGGACTTTTTTTTCCGGCCTTTTTCATTGAAGCCTAGGTGACTACTTTTTTTTTTCGAAACCCCTTTTTTTTTCCTTTTCGCGGCGTGGACCGCAGAGGTTTGGCATCACCGTTTCTTTTTTCCCCCCTTCTCGCCGTCCTCCCATGTCACCCCCTTTTGAGGCGTTGGCTCCCAGTTTGATTTTTTTCTCCCCTTTTCCCTGCCAGGCCTTCCCTCGGTGAGTGTCCCCAACGTTGATCCCCTGGCCCCGGACCGCCATTTGAAATTGCCCCCTGCCCGTTCTTTTTTACGGCTTTCGTTGCGTTTTTACCCCAGGAACTTTTTTGTGATGGTCTGGACTTTTGCCAGCTCGCGTTTTGCAAAGGTTTTTTCCCCTGGCCTGCGGCCACCAGTCCACACACCTCCATCCCCCACATACTTCACCCCTGTTCACCCCCCCTTTTACGACTGAGTTTCTTTTTTTTTCTTCCCAATCGATTCGAAACTTCCTTTCCTTTGCTTCCCATGAAGAAAGGATTCCGATTACTACCTTTTTTCCTTGCGACTGACTCCTTTTTGTCAACCTATCTAGCGCGGTCGCGTTCATCCCTCTCTGTTGTTTTTCTTTTCACCCCACAGCTCACCCCCTCCCCCCACCTTCCCCCCCTGGGTTGTGGGGGGCTGTCGGTCTGTTGACCCACCAAACCTGGGTCCCCTCAAGCCCCCCCCTCCGAACCCCTAACAAAGCCTTTTTTACCCTCGTTTTGTACATTTTGACACACCCCTGGGTTGGGTTCCGGCGCGGAAGTATGCGCAAGCACCCTTTCCTCATTTTTTTTCATGCGTTCCTTGCTTTCCCCTTGAAAACAACCCTATTCGTCGTTATGGGTCAATCCCCCTGGGCGTTCCTTTTTGACAATACACCGCGCCAAGGGCCGAAGGGGTAGGAGTTTTGGACCCACTCCGCGGGGGGGCTTTTTAAACCTGATTGCTCTTCAATTCTTTGCGGGCTTTGCGATTGTCTTCCTTATATTCCAACCATTTTATCGGCGGCATGCGTTTGTTTTTTTCCCTTGTTCCCCCAATTTTTCTCCTCCGGAATTTGGTGGTGCCACCGCGACTCCGCTTGACCTCCAAGATGGTCGCTAAGGCGTCCCCCTGTATTTCCTGGTTTTCTCGAGTGTTTTTTCCCTTCTTGTCCTTCCCCCTTGGCTCCCTGATGGATCTCGCTGCGAGCGTCAGTCTTCCAGTGGCGCAGTTTAATCCCCCTTTTTGGGCGGTGCTTCCCCCTTTTAGGCTTTGGGCATTCCCTTTCTCCCCAGACCTTTGTTCCAGGCGTGTGAGTTTCTCTTGAAACTTCTTTGACAGTGTTCTCTTCATGGACTGTTCTCCTCCTGACCCCAGTTTCTGTTTTTCCAGTTTGGCTGATTTTTGGTTCTTCATTTTTGCGACTTCCCTTCGGTTGGTGATGTGTTTTCCTCCTTCGTTGGTCCCGTCCCTTCAAACCCCATTTTTCGCCAGCTCGTTCCCCCTCACTTAACGACCAGTGAGTCACACTTTTTCCTGGCAAACGGTCGGCTTCTGACGTATGCTGTTTCCCCTCTTCTCCCCTTCAGTTGTGTGAAGATAAGCCTCAGCCCACGTCCCTCTTTTTTTTTGTTTACGGATTCTTCCCCTTGTCCCTCCCTGGTCCCTTCCCATATTGATAGAGTTGACGTGACTTTTTTCACTTTTCTTCCTATTCCCCACCCCCCACCACCGTTTTTGCGACGTCCCATTTCATCCCCCTCATCCCCCTCTTTTGACCGTTTCCCTACTTCTCCCTTTCCAGGCGTTTGACTTTTTTCTCCCGCAATTGTAAGTTGCGTTCCCAACGCTGGTTTTTTTTATGTCGTACACGCCCCAAGTGCTTTGTCCCTTGACTGTTTTGACTTCCGTCCCCCCTTTCCTCTTTTTGTTTCCCCTATGGGATGACTTCCCCCTGCTGTGTCCCCAGAGCGCCAGCGAGCGGACCATCGCCTTTTTGGCAGGCAGTTTTTCCCTTTCGTGCCCCGACTTCCCCTTCGTCTTCGTTTTTTTTGGTTTTTTGCCACCCTCTTCGGCTTAAACACTTTTTTTTCCCCTTCCAATCTTTCCCCTCCTTTTGGATCTTTCTTCGGGTCCGCCCGACACCCGCTTCAAATATCGAGGTTTCGATGTTCAGTCCCCCCCCGCCTGCGGCTTGGCCCCCCTTAAGTCGCTTGCCGTTTTTCTTTCGCCTTTTCTTCTAAACGTCCGCCTTTCCCCCTCCATTACTACTCCACGTCCTGCGTCGTCGATCCCCCTCGCAGAATAAGGGCTTTTCCGCATCTTCGCTGGTCATTTGGGTGTTTGTTCCGCTGGTACATTCCTGGACGTGTTTCAGTTTTTTTTTTCTTTCCCATTTTTCCCTTTTTCCCCCCCCTGACCACGGTCCCAATCACATGTCTTTGGGATTTTTTGTTCCTTTCCTCCGGTTTCCGATGCTTCCCCCGTGCTCGAATATGTTTTTTTTCAGTGAATCTGCGATGTTTTTCCCCGATTCGTTCCTTTGTTCCCTTTGGGTGTCCCCCGGTGGCGCCCTGACGTCGGTAGAACAGATCGCGTTTTCCTTCTTTTGAGGTTGGTTGAATTCGGTCCTTTTATTAATGTTCTTCTCTCTTTTTTTTTTGATGGCCCCCTTTCTTTTCTCCTTGTTTGTTTTTTTTTGCTTTCGCTCCCCTTCAACGTTTTTTCTCATCACAATTCAATGTCCGTGACAACGCCGCGTTTTCGCCGTTTTTCCGTCTTTCCCCGTGGCAGGGTCGCGATTCCCTGCCCGGCCGTTTGTTTTTTTAAATCCCCCCCCTTTTTCCCCACCTGATTTTGGTCCTTTTTTGTCACCCCCCTCTGATCCTTTTGATCGACCGTCCCCTTTTCTTGGATTTCGCTTTTTTCACCCAATCTTGCTTGTCTTGCGCTTGGTTGTTTTTTTTCCTGCTCTCTTTTCTTGTTCTCCTTCCCTCCTTCTTTTTTCTTGGGTCACCCTTTCGTTCTTTGATTGACCCTCGAACGATTTCACGATGCGCTGCCAGACTTGTCCCACTATGACAGTCGCCCTCCACTGTTTTCACAAAACCGGCGCGGTGCCTGTCCCTTTCTTGATTTTTTTTTTCCGCTTTCCGCCTGCGCTCCTTCGATCCCTCATCGTGCCCCAGTGCTTTAAGTTCAGTTTTTTCAGCCTTTTTTTTTATTTTTCCGACAAAGTTTCCCCAAAAACTCGTTTTAGGACCCCCTCGGCTCCCCAACCTGCCGGCGGTTTTTTTTCCCCCGTTTGAATTTTTTTTCCCTTCGTTCTATTTGGTTCTGGGATTTGACCCCTCCTCTCGGTCTCCTTCGTCGCGCCGCAATACTTTTTTCCTCGTGCTTTTACCCCAATTTTTCCTGGATATTCGGATGGCTACTTTTGCCGCATCTTCCTTTGTCCCCCAGCTTTTTCGTCGTTGTTTTCTCCCCAGTCCCGCGGTAATGTCAACCCCTCTCATCGAAATCCCCCCGTCGGTGTAGGCGATTCGTCTTTTTTGATAAATGCGCTGGGCATGTGCGTGCACCCCCTTTTTTATCGATGTCCTTGCCTTCATGTTTTGGCCTCTCCCCACGATAATTTTCCCTCGTCCCCCCTTCATCACTCCTTCGCCTGGCCGTTTATGTTCCCCTTTCCAAAACCTGTACTTTTTGTTCGCACCAGACCTTATTTGTCTTCGCGTTCCCCCGTTCCAACAGGTCCCTTCTTTTTTTATTTGTTCCCCGTTTTGCTAAGATTCCGTCGTCAATAACCCAAGCTTTTTCCCT
>Ga0179593_1819087_pt1 | contig 17933 bp, 26 predicted proteins | sample CZODoug2_1_08_16_FD_185931 | JGI IMG/M metagenome (GOLD analysis project Ga0179593, IMG submission 185931) | Vadose zone soil fungal communities from Angelo Coast Range Reserve, California, USA - CZODoug2_1_08_16fungal (PacBio error correction) | ecosystem: Environmental > Terrestrial > Soil >... | reverse complement strand
ACCCGTGTGTGCCCTTTTCCTTTTTTCCCCCTTGCACCATGGCACGCTTCTTTTTCCCCCCCCTTTTCCCACATGGGTCTGTATTTTCCCCCCTTTTTTCCTTTTTTTTCGCCTTAGTCGGGCACTCTTTTTCCCCCCCCTTCCCTACGAGCGAACCTGCCCACCTGCTTCTCCATTGTTCCCTCTTTTCTTTTGCTTATGGGATGCCCCAAAGTAAATCCTTTTCTCCTTTTTTTCTCCCGTCTGTTTAAAAATATCTCTCTTTTTTTCCCCCTTCCTTTTTTTTTTTTTTTTTTTTCAAACAGCGGAGTTAAGGCCCTTTCCTCCCCTCTCTCTCTTCTTTCCAGGTTATCGGTCAAAGGTGGATTTATTCGGGTCTCCCCCCTTTTTTTTTTAAGGTGTTTTCGTTGTCTTTTTTCTCTTTTTGCCGACGAGGACTCCCCCCCCCCCTTCCCTTTTTTTTTCCCTCTTCGGAGGGTGAGAACCGGGACCCCCCCCTCCCCTCCGGGCCCTTCCAGGTCTCCCCTTTCCCCTTTTCCTCTGAACGAGAACGGAGTAAAACCTCCTTTTTTTTTTGAAGGACGAAATAGGTTGTCGCCCCTCTTCTTCCTCTTCCCCGTTTAGTCCTTTCTTTCTTTTTTTTTTTTTCTGGACAACAAGTTCTCCTCCCTTCTTTTTTTTTTTTTTTTCTTCTTTGGCCGAGGGGTGATCATTCCCCCCTAGGGTTTCCACCCCCCCTTCCTTCTTTTCTAATAGGTAATTTCTCGGTGGGAATGGGGAGGGAATGTAGTCCCCCCTTTTTTTTTTTAATTTCCTTTCCTCTCCACCTTCGAGGGAATGGTTCACCCCTCTTCCTTTTTTCTTCTTTTTGTAGCTGGAGGACGACCACCTCCTTTCCCGGGTGTTTTGTTTCTCTTTGTTTTTTCCTTCGTCGTCGGAACCGCGGAGTTCCCCTTTTTTCCCCTTTCCTTTTTTTTTCCTTCGCGGGAAAAAGAGACACAGGTCCCCTCCGTTTCCCTTCTTCCATAACTCTTTGCTTGGTGCCCCTAGGTGGGTGATGGGATGGTAGTTGGCCCTTCCTCTTTTTGGTATTGGTCCGTGGTTTTTATTCTTATCCATTCCGGCGGCTCCTCCCTTCCCTTTTTCCCCCCCTCCTTTCTTCCCCTCGAGTGGAGTTGGAAAATCGGGCCTTTTTTTTTTTCCCTTTTGGTAGGAGTATCTGGTGGTTCCCCTTTCCCCTTTTTTTGTCGAAGGCCTGTGGAGGTGCTTCTTTTTTTCTCTTCCTGGGTAAAGCTTTTCCCCTTTTTTTTTCTTCGAAGGGAAGAACCCCTTGTTTCTTCCCCTTTTTTTTTGATGCGACAAGGCCGGCGCCCCCTTTCTCTCCTTTTTTTGCCGTACGGTGGCCTTTCCTGACCCTTTTCTTTCAAGAAACAGCCGTCTCCCCCCTTCTTTTTTCCCAGAAATGATTATGGCCACCCCTTTTCCCCAATGCCTGCGGATCCCTCATGGGAATGAGAATCTTGCCCTTTCCTCTTCCCCCCCTTCCCCCTTTTTTTTTTCCCCTCAACAAGGGGTGTGGTGCTTCCCTTTCTTGGACCTTTCCACTTTTTTTTTCCCAAGGGCATGGACAAACAGGAATCCACCCCCTTTTTTTCCCCTCTTCCCTCCGGAGGCGATTTTTCCCTGGGCTCTCCCCCCCCAGGTCCCTTTTTTTTTGCAAGGTCAAAGGCTTCTTTTCCTTCCTTCCCCCCTCTTTTTTTCCTTCGACGTTAACCTCGGTGTCCCCTCCTTTCATGTTTGGTTTCCGTCCCCTTTTTTGGAATCCGCTGAAACAATTTCAAGTCGTTTCTTTTTTTCTTTTTCCCCTTGGGCGCATCGACCTTGATGACGACTTCCTCTTTTTCCTTTTTTTTTTCTTTCCCCCCTTCTCCTTTTTTTTTTTTTTGTAGAGCACACGAAGCAACCCCTTTCCGCCTACTCTTTTCCTTTGTGATCAGAGATTGTCCCCCCTTTTACTGTTCGTTTTTTTTTCTTTTTCACAGGAACGCAGAGTTCAGCGTCTGTATCTCCCCTTTCTTTTTTTTCCCCGGAAAGGAATTTTGGAGAGCCTTCTTCTCTCCTTTTAATTTGGATTCGGCGTCTGTCTGCTCTTCTTTTCTGCGAAGGACATTGGAAAGATTAGGTCCTCCCTTCTTGTTTTTTTTTTTTTTCTCTTCCTCGTAACGGTCGGGACCTTCTTCCCCTTCTTTTTCTGCTGCCCGGTTTAAAGCCCCCGTGTCTTGTCCTTTTCCCCGCGCAGATGTTTGGTGAAATAGTTCTCCCCTTTCCCCCCCCCTTCTCCCTCCCCTGAGCCTTCGGAACATTGGAGGCCTTCTTTTTTTTTTTCTTATCTTTGCGTCCTTTCCCCCTCTTTTTTTGAGGAGAAGAAGTAGGCATTTTCTTTCTTCTTTCCTCAAGCGATAACCCTTTTTCCTTGATTCTTTTCCCACATGCCGATCGGTGACCGATTTTCTTTTTTTCCCCCCCCATCGCGAGGGAGTCGTGAAAGCACCCCCTTTTCTGTTTTTTTTTCTTTTCCCGCTAGAAGGTGTTCCTCCCTTCCCCTTTCCCTTTTTTTCTTCTCTTTCTTACGGAAAAATAGGGTCGATTTCCCCCTTATTCTCCCCCTTTTTTTGACGCTCGGCTCTTTTTTTCCCCAAGATGGAGAGTCAAAAAGCTCCCCCCCCTCCTTTTTTTTCTCGGACGAAGGGGGTTTCCTCTTTTTCGAACCCACCACCTCCCCCCCTCTTTTCCCCGCCCCGGACCACGACAGAATCTTTCCTCACCCTTTCTCCTTTTTTTTTCCCCCCTCACGTGATAGATGTTGCGGACAACGTGCCCCCCCTCCCCCCTTTTCTCCTCCTAACTAGAGCCCCCTCCCCCTTTTTCCGCTCTGCAAGCGTGGAGGCGGCGCCTTTTCCCTTTTTTCCCCCCTTTTTCTTTTTTGACGTAAACAAGGAAGACTGTCTTCCCCCCCCTCCCGTCTCGAACCCTTCTTTTTTTTTCCCCTTCCACCCCCGGACCCAGGAGTATCCACCCTCCCCTCTTTCCCTTCCTCGGCGGTGATCGGAGAGGCGCCTTCCCCCCCCCCTTTTCCACCCGCTAAGGGAAGCTCCCTTTCACACGGCCGCCATAGATCTCTCTCTTTTTTTTCTCTTTTTTCTTTTTTCTCTCAGAGAGAGATGGGGCTTCTTTTCTTCTTATAAGTTCGTGTGAGGTCTTTTCCGATTGACCGATCCCTTTTTTCCCTGATGGGCGGACGACGAACTCCCCCCCTTTTTCCCTTCCAGGTGGGATTTTTTTTCTTTTTTTTCCGTCCGACGGACGGTTTCTCCTCCTTCCCCCCCCCCCTTTTTTTTTCAGATAGTTATGAAGGGGTGACCTTCTTTGTGATTGTTGCTCCTTTTGACACAACCCCTGGACAGGAAGCAAGATGGCAGAGGTGCTTTTTTCTTTTTTTTTCTCTTTCGAAGGAAAGGGGTCCCCCGAGTTCTAAGGTTTCTCTTTATCAGATTTCCCCTCTCGAGGGGGAGGGAAGAAATGATCTATTCCCTCCCCCTTTTAGGAGAAATTCTTTTCTGGTAGGCGAGTCTCCCCTAACTGGGAGTTGTTTCTTTTTGCCTTCAGTTAATGAGTCTTCTTCCCCCTTTTTTTTTGTTTGCGGAAATTTTTTCGCGCATACGATCTCCTTTCCCCTTTTTTTTCCCCCCAAGCGATCCCTCTTTATTTTTTTCCCCGGCCAAGGGGTCTCAATCTTTTGAGATGAGGGAAAGGACTCTCTTTCTTCAACCTTGCCCCTTTCCTCTACCCGCGAAACGCAGCTTCCTCTTTTTTCCTCTTTCTGAATCCGAAAGATAGAGTTTTCTCTTCTTTTCCCCCCCCCGCGGTTAGCATTCCTTTTTCTTTCCTTGAGTCGGCTTAGGTTTTCCGATAGAATAATTCTCGAACCTTCTTTTTTTTCCCCTTTACGGTTTGGCCCTTTTTTCATTTCTTTTTCTTTCCTACCCCAGGGGACGAAGGTTGTTTCCCCTTTTTCTTTTTTTTTTCTAATGATCGGTTAGCTCTCAAACCACATTCTTGTGCTCCTTTTTTTCCGGAAGTAGTTTAAGTCCTCCTTTTTTTTTTTTTTTTTCCCTTTAAAAGAGGAGAGGCACCCCCTTCCCCTCCCCCTTGACTTTTTCTGGCTTTTTTCTAGAGGAAACTTCTATTTTCTTTTCCCCCAGGTTAAGTAGCTTATGTTATTCCTTTTTTCCCCCCCCAATAAAGTCTTTTTTCCCCTTCCTTCTCCCCCTTTTTTTATGTTTAACCCCCTAGACCCCCCCCTTTTTTCTTTGCGACGATAACGTCCTTTCCCCCCCCTTTTTTTTTCCCTCGAATCGAATTCTTTTTTTCACCTTTGTTCCCCTCCCACCCCCTTTCCTTACGGGTGAAAATCTTTTTTTTCTTTCTTTTTTGGGAAACCTTTTCCCCCTCCGATTTTCTTTTCCAGTGTGGCCTTTTTTTCTTCCTTTTTTTTTTTCACAGCCGCCCACTTTCCTTTCCCTTCTGAGACCCCCACCCGTGCTTCTCTTTTTTTTTTCCTCCAAGGTCAGAGGGCTCCCTCTTTTCCTTGGCCCCTCATTCCCCCTTGTTCAGCTATTACCTTCCTCTCCCCCCCGCGCAGCCGGAAAACCACACCCTTCCTTTCTTTTCCCTTTTCCAAAAACGAGGGTTGCCCCTCTCCTTTTTATTCCTAGTCCCCGAATTGCTTCGCTTGAACTTGACTCCCCCTCCCCCCCCCTTCCGTACATGTCCTTCGTCTTTTCCTTTTGACGATTGGTCCATGGGAATCCGTTTTTCCTTTCCCCCTTGACTTAGACGATAGACCCAACGGCGACCTTTTACCTTTCTTGGTGAGCCCAAAAATTGTGTTCTTTCCTTCCCCCTTTTTTTTCCTAAAGGTAGATGGAGGACTTTTTTCCCTGCGGAGTTTCAACTTTCTTTTTTTTCCCCTGTTGGACAGTTGGGCAATTCTCTTCCATTTTTTTCCCTTTTTCCAGGAGTTATTTTTCTTCTTTTTTCTTGATTTGGTTGACTGCCCTTTCTTTCTTTTTCCCTTTCTGGATTTCGGCCGTTTTTTTCCTTTTCTTCAGACGCCAGTTATTTCAGTCTTTTTTTTCCCCTTCCTTCTCCCCTACCCCCCTCCCTTTCGAACCGATCTAAGTCATCCCCCTTTCCCCCCCCTTTTCCCCCCCTTCTCTCCCCCGCGGCGGCCCACACCCTTCCCTCTTCCCCCCTATGTCCCCTTCGTTGTTTTTCCCTTTTTTTTTTCCCTTTCTTCTGAGCCGACAGGACCCTTTGCCCGACTGCCATTTTTTTTCCCTCGGAAAACAGGAGAAACCCTCCCCCCCCCCCCCCCTTTTTTTTTTTTCCCCACGACAGGCAAAGCACCCACCCCCCCCTCCCTTATTCTGTTCCCGCCCTTTCTTCCCTTTTCTTTTGGCCGCGCGAAAATGCTCTCCCCCCCTTTCTTTTTTTTTTTTCTTTTACGGACGACGAGTCCCTCCCCGACGACCGTCATCCCCTTACGAAGCCGGGTATTGACGGTCCTTTTCCCCCTTCTTCCTTTCCTCCCCCCCCCTCGACCCACCAAAAACGGCCTTTTCGTTCCCCCCAACCATGCCGCCCTCTTTTTCCCTTTTTTTTTGTGTTTGTCCCCCTCTTTCCCCCTTTTTTGATCTGAACAAAAGATCTTGGGCAGACAGTTCCTCCCCATTTTTTTCCCGATCTTTGGGTCCTCCTTCTACCAGATCGATTCTCCTCTTCCCCCCTTCCCTCCGTGGAGGCAGTTTCCGCCGCGAACCCTTTTTTTTTTTCTGAGAGACGGCTCAGGCGCCTCTTCTTGGTGCTTTCCTTTCGATTTTCCCCCTTGCTTTCCAGAAACATCGTTGGACGACTTTCGTCGACGGTCATCGCGGACCTTTTTCCTCCCTTGCGTGCCCATTTCCCCCCTCTTTTTTCCTTGCGAAATGTCGCTGTACTTCCCGTCTTTTTTTTTTTCTTCTTTGCCAGATTGGGCCGGGCGTTCCCTTTTTCTGCACCCGAGCTTCACACCTTTTCCCTGCGGGGCCACCGACCACCGCCTTTTCCCCCCCTTTTCCCTTCTGTGAGGCAAAAAGTAATCCCCCCTTTTCTTTTTTTTTTCGTTGGGGCGCCCCCTCTCTTCCCCCCTCCCCGTTGTTGTTTGTTTTTCTTCCCTCTTTTCTTTTCCCCTCCTGACGCCAGAGTACAGGCTTCTCCTTTTTTTCCCCCCCAAGGTCTCCGTCAATTTTTTTTTTCCGCTTTTTTTTCCTGCAGTGGAGGTTACGCTCCTTTTTTTCTTGTTTTCTTTTTCTCCTTCTTCCTTTCTGAACGAAGAGGAACTAACCCCCTTTTTTTCTTGAGTACAGACATTTCTTTTTCCAAGAAGAGTGAATGTTCCCCTGGGTTTTCCCCTCCCTTCTTTTTTCCCAAGGTTTTTCTCTTCCAGGGCGTACGATGTGTGCTTTCTCCCCTTTTTTTCTCGGTTTTCCTTTTTCCTTCCTCGTAGCGAGAAGTTTTCCCCCTCTGGACCAACCCCCCTTTTCTTCGTCCTTTCTTCCAAGGTAGTCGGATCTTGGCGACGGGTGATAGGCAAACCCCCTTTTCTCTTATTCCTGTTCCCCCAGAACGTTCACTTTTTCCCTGGTGGGACTGGAGGGAATGTTCTTGCCCCTTCTCTTTTTGTTACCGTTACAGAAGATCCCCCCTTTTTCCTCTTTTCTTTTTCTTACTTCGTTTTTTTCCTACTTTCCTTTTTCCCTCCAAAAAAGATGCGAATACCTTCTTCTTTTCTTTTTTTTTTTTTTTGAGCCGTAGGGGACTCCTTTTGTTCTCCCCGTCCTTTCTCACCTTTCTGCCTATCCTTTCTTGTTCCCCCCCCGAGGGACCCAGCAGACGCAATTCTTCTCCCCCTTTTTTTTTTTTCCTGGCCTTGGTGACGATTGGTGTGGTTTCTTTTCTTTTTCTGGATTGGGGCGGGTTTTTCCTTTTTCCCTGGCATGGCGTAACGTAGTGTCTCTTTTCCCCTTCCCCCTCTTTCTTTTTCTTTTCGTCAGAAACATCGCGCTGACCCCCCCCCCCCTCTTCTTTTTTTTTGGGTTCCCGCTTCTTTCTTCCAGGGAAGGGATTCTCAGTGAGGAGTTCCTTCCTCTCTTTTCTCGAGTTAGGGTAGGACCCCCCCCCCCCTTTTTCCTCCAGAGGGAGTCGCCGCACCCTCAAGCGCCGGTTCTTCCCCGTCCCTTTTTCCCCCTTACAGAAGCAGGGCAAGTACGCCCATCCTTTTCCCCCTTCTGGACGCCCTCCCCAGCCCAGGCCTCCGCCCCCCCGAAAACTGATATATGTTCCCAACCTTTTTCCCCCCCCTTGACGACGGAATTGTTGCCTTTTTTTTTTCTACAAGGAATGGCTGAAAAAGCCAAACACGTTTTTTTCCCTCCCCCTTTTTTTTTCCTCTCGGAGAAAGGGAAGGTAGTTGATTTCTCTTCTTTCTCCTCCTAAAATGGACCATATTTTCCCCCCCCCCTTCCCGAGGGTTACTGTGCTTTTCTCTTCTCTTTTCCTTGAAGGGCCTTATTCCCAGTCCATTTTCTTCTTTTTTTTCAAGGCATTATTGGTTGAAGGCTCTTCCTTCCCCCCCTCTCTTTTTTTTTTCCTTGGTCAAGAGGTTGTTAGGACGTACCCTTCCTTTTTTTTCGATGAGTACCATCCTTTCCCTTTTCCTTCCAAGTCGGTGTTAGAGAATTCCTCCCTGTCCCCTCCCTTCCCCTTTTCTCCTTGATGCAGACTGCATAGTTGATCGGTTTTTTTCTATTTTACTCGAATGTTCTTTCCTCTTTTTGTGTGTAGAGGCACGCTCTCCTCTTTTTTTTTTTTCTACCTTAAATATAGAGGGATTTATTTCCACTTTTCATACGAGATTTCCTTCCTCGTTGGTGGAGGTGCCCTTCCCTCTTCGAGTTAGGAGAGCCCTTTTTTTTCCCCCTCCAGTTCTTCTTCCTCTTCTTTTACAGGTATGACACCTCCCCCCACCTTCTCCCCTTTTGGAATAGGAGGTAGTCTTTTCCCCCTTCTACTTCGACCCAAATCACACTCCCTCCTTTTTTTTCTTAGGAAGAAGTTTCTGAGCCTTTTTTTGTAACGGTCGGAAGTTTTTTTTTTTCTTTTTCCGCGTAAAAGATGAACGTTTTTTCCCCCTCCCCCGACGGCCCTTTCGTCCTTCTCTTGTGGGACACGTTAGAACGATGTCTCCCCCCCCTTTCTCCTTTCCCTCGATCGGGAAAATGAGGGACCTTGTCTCTTTCCCTCTGAATGCCCGTTCTTTCCCTGGAAGCATGCCGCCTCTCCCCCTTTTTCTGAGCAAGAAGTTCCCCCCCCCCCCCTTTTTGGGAGACTTTCTTTTTTTCCCCAGGGAGATCACCCCCCCCCCCCCCCCCCCCCAGAATGATAAACGACTTTCTCCTCTGTTATGTCTTCTTTTCCCCCCTGGAGTGTCGAGTAAGAAACCCTCCCCCCTTTTTTTTTACCGGACCTTTAACGCTAGGCCGGGGGCCCTTCCTTCCTTCCTCACTTTCCTTTTAGTCGTTTTTCCCCCCCTTCCGTCGGAAACTTCAGTAGCTCCTTTTTTCCCTTTCTTTTTTTTTTTTTTTCTTTGCGTCCAAAAGAGGCTTCTTCCCATCTTCCCCCCTTTTTCGACTTTGACACGCGGACCACCACCTCCCCCCTTTGGCCGGCCAGAACCCCCCCCTCCGTGCCCTTCCTTTCTCCCAGTGATTAATCAAACTAAAGTTTTTTTTCTATCTTTTTCTCTTCACGTCTTGGAACGGCCTTTTTTTTTTCGAAACGATCCCATGGTAGAGGTAGGCACCCCTCCCTGTCTCCTTTCTTTTTTTTTTTGTTCAAGTAGAACGACATCCCCCCTCCTTCCGACTCACCGATCTCCCTTTTTTTTTCCCTGCGAACCGTCGTCGCGCCTCCCCTCCCTCCCTTTTTCTTCCCAAAGAATCAGAGGATTTGCCGTTTTTTTTTTTTGGCGCTTTTGCATCCCCTTTCTCCTTAGAGCTGCACGAGCTTTCTTCCATCTCCCCCCCCTTTTCTTTCATCCTCACATAAGTTGTTGTTTTTTTTTTTTCCTTTTCTGGTTCCCTGATCTTCGTGCAGCTATACGTCCCCCCTTTTTCTTCCCCTCCCTGGGCTGAGCAGCACGCCTCTTTTTCCCCTCCGAAATCTTGTCTTTTTTTCTCCTCCTTTTTTCCTTTTCCGTCCTTTTTCTTCCGAACGGTTCAGCCGGCACGCCCCTTTTTTTCTGAGATCGTTTTTCCCCCCTTTTTTTTGGTCCCCTTTTGATGTTTGAGGGCTTACTGGGAACAACCTTTCCCCTTCCTCAGGAAGCTGCCTGTTTTTTTGCTCCCCCTTTTTCCTTTTCGACGGAAAAGGGTTCTCCCCCCCCCCCCCTTTTTGGACAGTTCACCCTTTTCCCCGGCGTTTTTCGGCAACCATCTAGCAACGTTTTCTTTTTGCTTCCCCTTTTCTCCAAAGGTGTCTTTAAAGGAAATAATAATCTCAGTGGTAGGGGGAGCCCCCTCCCTCTCCCCCTGGTGTGTGAAGGTGGTTTTTTATTTAGTGATCGGGACCTTGGAGGTTTCTCTTTTCCCTATGTTTGGAAGGGGAGCCCTTTTGCCTCTTTTGACCCACATTTTCCATCGACGAGTTTTGGAGCTCCCCCCTCTTCTTTTTTTGCTCAAGGAGGGAGTCTTCTTTCCTTCTGTCGGTAGGTCGGTTTTTCCCCCCTTCCCTTTTCGGTTTATTTCGTAACTCTTTTCTTTTTGTGCGGTCTCTTTTTCTTTTGTTTTATGAATCCTCCCCTCGATTTTCCTTCCCTTAGTGGAATACGTTCCTTTTTCCGCCTCTTTCTGGCGGGCACTTCCCCCCCCTCTCGAAATAATTTATAGGAAACTTTTTTCCTGATGGGGGCTATTTCCAATAAGGCTAAGAGGACTACCTCCTTTTTGAAGAGATCTTTCTTGGAGATTTCTTTTTTTAGTTCTCCCCCGGTAAACCCCCCCCCATGAGACTTTTTTTCCCCCTTTTAGACTCTCCCCTTCCACGGGCCTCTCTTTTTTTCCCTTTGGAAAGGAAGAAAGTTTACCCCTTTCCGAGCGGTCCTTCCCTTCCCGAAGCGGGCAAAGGGTTCCGTCCTCTTTCCTTTTCTAGTATCCGCCCCCCCCCTTCTTTATATTCCCCTTCTTTGGATAAGGTGTTTCGTGGTCTTTGCGCGAAATTCCTCTTGCCGTCCCGTAAAACCCTTTTTTTACAAGTTTTATCTTCTTTTTGAGGCTTCGTCACTATTTCTCCTTTTTCCCCAACGATCACATTCAACCCCCCCCTTCCTTTTTTTTTACCAATATAGGTAACACCTTCCCTTAAAGCTCTTTCTCTTCTGGGATCGGTCTTTTCTTTTTGGAAAAGAAGGACAGCCCCCTTTTTCCATTCTCTGGGCTCCACCTTCCACGATGATTTTTCCCTCGAGCATCCAACCTTTCTTCACGCTGATGTTTTTCATTGGGCGAAACCGACCTTTCCCCCCTTTTCTTACAGGATTGTGAGCATTCATCTCCCCTTCTTCCATGGCCTTCCTTTTCCCCCCGATGGACCAACCATTGTCACCCTTTGTGAATGCAGAGGAAGTCCCCCATCCTTTAAGAATGGACTTGACTTCTTTTTCAGTTCGAGCGTAAATAGAATCCGGCCTTCCCTTACCTTTTCCTCTTCTTTTGGGCCATGGAAATTGGACCTTCCTTCCTCTTAACGGGCCCTTTCCCTTTTTCTTCGGGCGGCTTGGTGAGGCACCACTTTTTCTCCCCCCCCTTTTGTAGCGTCCTCCTTTTTTGCAGACGCCCTCATGTCCTGTTAGGAACGTCGACGGAGACGACCGTTTTGGTCCCTATCTTCTTTTTCTCTTTTCTGAAGCTTTTTAGTCCTTCTTTTTTTTTTCCCGTTAACCTTGGCACACTGCTTTTTCCTTTTCTTTTTCCATTTTGTCTCCTTCTTTGAGACGGACGAAAAACTTGTTCCCCCCCTTTTTCTTTCCCTTTCTCTAAGGGCTTGTTCCATGTGCATCCTTACAGCTTCCATTGCCCACCATGTGCGTCTCCTTTTTTCTTTTTTTTCCCCCACCAGATCACTTCGAAAGCGCTTTCCCCCCACGACCTTCGAGGTCATTTTTCCCGAAATCTCAAAACATTGTCCCGTTTTTCTTCTTTTTTCTGCAAGATCAAGCACCCCTTCTTTTACTTTGACAATGACCAGGCTGCCCCCCCCCTTCTGGCCGTGACCAACGAAAGCCATCCAGTCCCCCCCCCCCCCAGCAAAAGAGTGATGTTGTAGTCTCTTTCCGCTTCTTCGGCCCGGGCGCGTCCCCCCTTTTACTCTTTTCTTCCTATGAACAGTAGCGGTTCCGTACCTGGACGGCTTTTAGGGCAGCGCCGCCTTTTTTCCCCCTTCCCTTGGGAATGCGCAGGAGTTCGTGGGGTTTTCCCTGTCCTCTTTGTAATGCAGATTGGTGAAAAGGCCGTCTCATTTTCCCCCTTTTGAAGGGAACAGCCCGTGTCTTTCCCTTCCGGGCCGCACACAGGGAACACCAGGCAAAACTTCCCCTTTTTCCCCGAAGGGTATTGCTTTTTTTCCACCCCCCCTTCTTTTTAGGACCTCGATGTTTTGTCCCTTCAATAGAAGAAGGAATTGTCTTTTTTTCCCTCTTTCGCAACCTTTTTTCTTTTTTTTTGAGGAGACGGGATCTCCTACCTCTGCTTCTTCCTCTCTATGTCAGGGTAATTGGGTCTGCCTCCCCTTCCTCCCCAGTGCGGTCATCTCTGTACCCCCCTTTGACTGCAGGGGGGGGGAGTGACACCATTTTGTGCCCTCTTTTTTTTTTCCCTGGCAGAATGTAGTTGTACTCCTTCCCTCTGCTTTTTTTCCTTTTTCCGGAACTTTCTTTCCATGTCAATTAAGTATCGCCCTTCCATCCCTCCTGGGCCACAGGAAAAAGAATTTCCTGCCCCCCTTTTTCTTTTCCAACTTTCCTGATCCTTCCCTCTTTTAGAGAGGGAAGTTTCCTTTTTTCTTCCCGTCCCCTCCCCTATATCCCTTTTTCTCTCTCCCGTTTTTTTTTCCCCCCCTACCCTGATGTACGCCCTGACGAACCGTCCCGATCCTCTTCTCCCCCTTTCTTTCGGTCAAAGGTGATATAGGCTCCAATTTCTTTTCTCCTCAGTTTTGCAGTTCTTCTTTCCTTTTTTCCCCCCCATCTGCCGAAGAGGGCCGAACAAACTTTTCCCCCCCCCCTTCGGCAGGGTGAGCAAAGTTACCCCTTCATGTTTTCCCCCTGCACAGCTTTTCACCACCCCCCTTTTTTTGCTTTTTCCTTTGGGAGATCAAGGGAAGACGACCCCATTTCCTTTAGCTCCTGCTCTCTATAAGTGTTATGGACCAACAACTCTGAAGCACCTCTTTTCTTCTTTTTCCGGCTGTTTTTTTTGCAACATCGAGAGGGGGTCTCCCCTTTTTCCCCCCCTCTTTTCCCTCGCAGTAATGGGTGGGGCCTTTTTCTTTTCCTCCTGTGATCTTGGTCAGATTCCCTTTTATCCACGTGACGATCGCGGCCTGGTTCCCCCACTCCTTGCTCTCCCCTCCACAAAACGAAAAAGACGCGTCCTCCCCCTTTCCCTGTCTCCGTGGCGTGTCTTTCCTCCTTCCCCGCGGGGAAGTTCATTCTCATTACCTTTTCTTCCCTCTTCTGGTTACGAGAGGAAACCGTATCCCCCCCTTTTCCCCGTAGTCGGTTCTCTCATCACTTTTTTTGTGCTGGCTGTCGTTTTTCCCTTCCCTATTTTTCTCATTGTACAGGCATGGAGTTACTTCGTTTATCTTCTCCCTTTCCCTTTCATGTTTCATCGTCGAAACATTTTTTCTCCCTTTTTTTTTTCTGGTGGGGCCGCAGACTGGTCTTATTTCCTTTCAAGGATTATAGACGAGGAGACGTCGCCTTCTGTTTCTTTTTCTTGGTATCCCCATGGTGATTCCCCCCCCTTTCCCCCTTTCGAAGAACAGGGGTGGGCCTTCTCCCTTCGTGAGAAAATAGTCGCCCCATTGACTCTTCCTTTTTTCGGTAGCAATCGGCCAATTTCTCTTCGCCGTCGGAAAATGACCTCCCTCCCCCCCCCCCCCTCCCACTTTAGGTTATCGTAGAAGTTAAACTTTGCCTCCTTTCGTCCACCTCATTTCCTTTCGCGGCTACAAGGAGATTTTTGCTTGTTTGGTGGTGTTGTTCTTTTTTGGCGCCAACAAGAAGGAAACTGATAATCTTGCGCCTTTCGTTTTCGGATAGTCGATCAATTTCCCCCCGGATCAAAATAAAACGCCCCCCTTCTCTGAAGGGAGGATTACTCTCTACACCTTTTTGGAGGGTCAAAAGTGTTCCCTTTCCGGTCAATGCCTTCTTTGTTTTCCCCTTTTCGAAGTGCAACATAGGTGGTCCGCGTTGGTTCTTTCTCCTTTTTGACCTTCGCTGAAGTTTCTTCTCCCCCTTTCAAGTCGGTCGTTCGCGCCGTTTCCTTGACCCTTTTCCCATCTTTCTTTGCGAATGGAATAGGTGAGCGGGGTTGTTTCCCTCGAGCCCTGCTCTACCTTTCTTTTCTTGTGTCGAGCACGCGAAGCAGCACTTGCCTCTCCTTTTTTTGTTGAAGGTCTGGTGTTCCGCTATTGTCACCGTTTTTTTTGAGGTGAACCCGGGACTGCCCTCTTCTTCCTTCCTTTATCGTCCGGCAGCGCCTTTTTTTTTATGCCACGAACACCCTGGATTCTCTTCTGGGGAATGTAGGAGTAGGATTGCGACTTCCTTTCTCCCCATAACATCGACGTGTTTTTCCCCCGCGTCCCGACGAGGGGCAGACCTTCCCCTTTTCGAAGGTTGACTTGCGCGCCGTCTTTTTCCCCCCCCTTCAACCGCGGGAAGACCTTCTCCGCGCAGGATGTTTGTGACTCGTTTCGTCTCTCTGGACGACAAAGAGAATCAGGCCCCCTTCTTCCCCCCCTTCGTTTTTTTTCGGACGGATGCTTTACTTGGAAATGACCTTTCCTCCCCCTTCGAGGGTGCAGCCGTTCGAGAATGTTCTTCCCTGCTTCCTTTTTTTCTTCCCACAACGCGAGTAATAAAGGAATTCTACCCCTCCTCTTTTTCGACATGATCGTGCTGGATTTCCCTTTTCTTTTCTTACGAAAACCGCAAACATTCTGGTCCCCTTTTCCCCCTTGTGGGGAAAGGAGATACCGCTTTGCTCCCCCCCGTAGGTCTTTTCTTCACCCATAGTAGCGATTGGGCCTTTTTCTGAGAGCTTTTTTTGTTTCCCAAAGATGGGCTGTCCTTCCTATGATCCTGAATGGTGGGTACCCCCCCCTACCCATTCGAGTCGTTTTCTCCCCTACCCCCTCTATTAGAAAACCTGGGTGATCGAGAAGTGGTCTTCCCTCCCCCCTTTTTTTCTGACAGCGATCACACGTCCTTTTTCCCCTTTTTTTTTCCCCTTTCGTCGAAAAGAATCCCATTCGTCCGTGTTTTCCCTTCGTGGGAGAGGTAGAAGAGGGGGGTTTTCTCCCCCTTTTTTCCCTTCCCTTTCAACGGGATACGATCTCACCTATTTTCTTTCCCTCCCCCGTCGTTAGCGCAGCAACCGCGAACCCCCCCCATTTCCCCCCCCCCATTCATCCGAGGATTAGTAGTCCCTCCTCGTGTATTTTTTCTCCGAAGTCCACCGTGATCGTCATCCTTTTCCTCTGAGCTGCACGAAGATAGTGACCGTCACCCCTCTTTCCTTTCATAATAAGGTTGTTGTTGTTTCTCCTTGATTGCTTCTTTCCCTGTTTTTCTTTTCTACGGGGCCAGGGTGAGGAGGCCAAGATTTTTTTTCCCTGATTTCCCTTTTTTCGGAGGTCACCCTCGATGCTTCTTTTTTTTGAAAGGCAATCATGCGATTATGGTTGGGATAAGAAGGTTCCTGGTTGGTGGATTGGGGATGGCTCTCCCGACTTTCCTCCTGTTGAGTCTTTTTTTTTTTTCTCTGCCGGGGTGGACGTCGTGCTTTCCCTTCCCCCCCCCCGAGGAGACAGAAGAAACGCTGCTCCTCGTTTTTTCCTTGCGAAATGGTATTTTTTTTTACCTCACCCTGCGGGGAGACCGTCCCAACTTTTCTCTCCTTGGTCCTCTCCCCTTCGGTGGAGGAAGCAATGCTCGTATCACCCCTTTCTTCCCCACCAAATCGGGACTCCCTTTTTCTTTTTTTTTTAGCCGGACCGAGAATCTTTTTGGGTGGGTCCCTTGGTCATCGGTCCTTTACTCCATCTGGGTTGATTGCTGGAGAATCTGTTGAGGAGCGGCCACTTTCTCCTTTTTCTCAAAAGACACCTTTTTCGGTTAATGAGTCTCTGACGGCCAAGGTCCCCCCCGAGGGAGGCTGCTTTACCGGGCTAGGCGTCCTCCTGGAAAAAGACTTTGGCTTCCGATGAAACCCCGCCGCTTTCTCTTTCAATCCGCCACGATCGTGTCGGTTTAGTGAAAAGCGTTTAGCCATCTTTATTTCTTTTGATTCGCTTTCCTAAAAGATGAGCCCTCATTCTCGTATTACTCTTTGACGCTGCGGAAAGGATTTAATTCGCAATCTGGTTTTTTTCCTTTCCTAAGGTTTGTCCGTTGCACGAGGCTCTTTTTTTTTTCTTTGCTTTTTGTTTTTTTTTTTTTTTTTTTGCCGTAGTACCTTTCGAGGTCACCCCCCGGTTCGTTGAGAGCAGTTCGTCTTCTTCCTTTTCCCTTGGGGTCCCGTCCTCAGGATCGTTCCCCCCTTCGGACCGTTTGAAGGGCCTTCGTGGCTTCTTTGCCCGGCGGCGAAGAGGAAACCTTTTCCCTGTCCTCTTCTGCTATCCCCGGTCGACGCCGAGGCCCCTCTTTTTCCTTTTGTCGTGGCATAACTGCTCTCCCCCCCCCAACGTTCCTCCTTTCCTGGGCGCGAGGAAGGCGCTCGAACCTTCCCTGCTCTGTCCTGGTAGGACCTCACCCCCCCCTCCCCCGGACGGGGGACAATCTCTGATCCCCGGGCAACATCCCCCTCCCCGAGGCTTTTTTCGCTGTCGAGCTTCTGTGTGGCTCGTCCCCCCTTTTCCGCAGTTAGACCTTTCGAGGTCCTTTTTTTTATCAACGGATGATTTCCCCCTTATGAGCCGATGAAGGTCCGGTCCCCCTTCTTTTTTCCAACACCGACTGGAAATCTGTTCTCCCCCTTTCCCCTTCAGGCGCGAAGGCAACCCCCATTTAGCCCCACCCGCAAACCACTGCTGGACCACCCCCTTTCGTCGAATGTGTGACTGCCTGATCCCCCTTTTTGAAACTTGAAGATAAGCTTGAACCTTTTTTTTTCCTCTTGACGTACGTCGAATCGTTCCCCTCAGTTGAAAGTGGTTAAATTTTGCTATCCGGTTTTTCCCCCCTCCCCTTTAGAGACCGACTCAAACCCTCCACCTTTATCGGGAGCGGATTGGTGCGGCCCAACACCCCCCCTCCATTAATGTAAGCGCGACCTTTTTTTTTTTTCATCTTTTTCCGGGCGGAAAATTGAACGTTCTGGGTCCCCTTTTTGGACCATAAGATAAGTCTGTGCGTTCCTTTTTCGGCGTTCTTTGCTGTCTCCCCCCTTTGGCGTAATTGCCCTGAGTCTTATGGTCGAACGATTTTTTTTTGTCGCCGGTTCCTTTTTCCCCCGTGCAAACCAAATTTTTCTTCTCACGTCCCCTTCCCCCCGGAATAAAATGGGTCCTTCCCCTCCAAGGTTATTCGACTGCTCTTCCCTTCCCCCACCAGATCACATCGAACGCGGCTTGGCACCCCCCCTTTTTCCCATCGAGGGTAAAGAGAGATGTTTCGCCCTCCCCTGACCGCTTCTGTATGCTCCTTTTTTTTCCCGGACGTACGCCCGGGACCGGACACCATTTTTTACCCGCCACACCTGCATAAGGGCCGTGCCCCCTCCCCTTCCCACCCCCACCCCTTCGGCCCCAGCCCCGCTTTTTTTTCGACGCCTGAGTTCTGGCTGGGTTCTCCGGTGGAAGAGCGACCCCCCTTCTTCCTTTCTGATTTTCAAAGTTCGCCTTTTGTCCCGAAAGCGAAGCGCCGTGCCCTTCATTTCTTCCCTCAACGAAAAAGAGGATGACTCCGCTTCCCTTCTTTCCAGATCAAACGAAATGCCCTTCTTCCGCGAAATAGTTCAACTTTTCTTTTTTTCTCTTAAAAAGCAAAGGATATGACAAAAAGATTTCTTTCTCCCTTTTTTTCCCCCCCTTTCCAGGCACACGGCTTTCTATTCATGGTCCCCCCTTTCCTTTTAAAGTAAACAGGTTGGATTACCGCTCCTTTTTTGCCATCGCCAGACTAACTTTTCTACCGGGCTCCCCCCCTTGTTGTCCCAGCAACCCCTGATCTTGATGTTCTTTTCTAAGGCGAGATGAAGGGAGCCCATTCCTCCTCCTTCGGATTCTCATGTTCTTCTCACGCAGTCGCCGGTCCATCGCTCTCCCCCCTGCAGGGCGTGAAAAAAATTGAACGCTTTTCTTGCCCCCCTTTTCTCACGTCATTCGTGTACTCCCTCCTATTTCTGGCCTCGTCGGGAAGATTGGCGTTGCCTTCCCCCGAGAGAACATGACACCCTTCTGTGCCCTTCTTACGTCGACCGAGATCACTTTTTCCTTAATCCCAGCGTTTATAGGCTCGGGGCGGTCAGGTTCTTTTCCCAAGTTGC
>Ga0179593_1591257_pt1 | contig 17934 bp, 16 predicted proteins | sample CZODoug2_1_08_16_FD_185931 | JGI IMG/M metagenome (GOLD analysis project Ga0179593, IMG submission 185931) | Vadose zone soil fungal communities from Angelo Coast Range Reserve, California, USA - CZODoug2_1_08_16fungal (PacBio error correction) | ecosystem: Environmental > Terrestrial > Soil >... | reverse complement strand
CTTCACAGGGCTTCTTATCAGAGATAATGTCCTGATTCCTCCCTCCTTCTCAAAACTCCTGGCCCTAAACCCCCCACTGCATGTGAGCCGATGTCTTCCGCACGACTTTTCCTTCGCCCTGGTCGTCAGTTTTCCCCCTTAATTTGGTGATTCTCTCTCCCTCTTTTTTTCTTCTTGTGAGTTTTTAAGACCCCCCTGATTCCGGGGTCCTTATTCTGCAACCTGCCCCACCTTGTCGACACCTCACTCCCTTCGTGGCAGACCCCCTGTTTCCTCCCTCCGGTACTTCCAATGGGCTGAACCACTCGTTTTTTATGCAGGTTTCTCCCAAGGTTGAGGCTGGACTTGCGCCCAGAGGACTTCCGGCACTCTCTCCCCCCTCTCCGCGGTATGCTTCGTCCCCTCAAGCGAGGAGTTGGTTTCCACTTTCAGTCGAATTGTTTTTCCCTTTTTTTTATTGGACACGGGCACTTTTTTGCCCCCCACCCTGCCAAGAGTCCCCAAACCTGGAACTTACCTTCGCATTCGTTGCAAGGCCCCAGGAAGTTCTACGTATTTACACCCCCCTCCCCCTTCTTTTTTCGGAGGAACCTTTTTTTCCGGTGGTTCGGCCTGACCATCAAAAATGACCCCCTTAAAGACACCCGACGGGGCGACCCTTTTTTCCCCAAAGCTAGATCGATTTTGCCCGTCCCCTCCTCTCCTCGTTGTTTACTGGGTGCCCGAACCCCCAGGAAATTTCCCCTATGGAACAGTCATGCTATGGCGGGTGCGTAAGTTTTTTCTTTTTCTTTCCTTTTGGCCCTTTTGAGAAACCGCCTTCTTCTCTTAACACTCGCAGTTGGCGCAACGTTTCAGCAAAAGCCGGCCCTGAAGCCCTGTCCCGTGTCTGTTCGGGACCCCTTCCCCTTCCCACCGAGATCCTTGGTTGGTTTGCACTTTCGGCCTCTTGACTACGAAGGGAATGTGGTTCGATTTTCCTTCTCTTTTCCAAAATAGCGTCTGCTGACCCCAATCCAGGTGGCGGTAACTTTTCCCTTTTCACCCCTCAGATTCCCCATCCGTGTCCCGTTCAGTCTCCGGCGAATCAATCCCACGAGCCCGCTCTTTTTTCCGCTCTTCCATTGGATGTTTTTTTTTCGTGTCTACGAAAACTTCTATGAGCCAATTTGCTCGGGCTTAGTCGGTTGTCGACCGACATTTCCATTGTGAAATTTCCATGAGTCTTGCATTTTTTACTTGAGCAAGATTTAGCTCCCCCCTTTTTACCCCCGATGCATCATTCAAACCCTTACTACTGCGACACTACCTCCGTGAGCTACCTTCGAATTTTGTCCCAAACCCCCAACCCTCCCCCCATTCTCCAACCGTGCTCAACGTCCAGCCAACTGGGTCTCTTCCCCCCGCTACTTGCGTTTTCTAAGTGCCTCGCACCATCATCTGATGTGACTGTCTTTCCCTTTTCCAGTTGAACTCAATTTTCTCCCACACACGAGTTTGACACGAACACGGCCGCCGGTCGGGATCAGAATCCCCGACTTCGTACTTTACCCGCAATCACTCCCCCCCCCCTATTTCGGATTCAGTCTCAGGTTCCGTAAGCGGTAGTTCTTTTATCCTGATTTTCCGAGGATTAGTCATCACCTTTTCTTTTCCCCTTCCCCTTCACTATCCCCTCCGGGTTTCTGGGTCCTTACCGTTCCATCTTTGATATTGAATCCTTCAGTCCCCGTACCCCCCCCCCCCCACCCCCCCCCCCAACATGGGACGACCCCTGGACCGTTCCTCCTCCCCGCGATCCCTTCTGACGTGCCTCCAGTTTTACCAACACGCGAGATTCCGAGCGTAATTTCTCCTGTTAACCCCCCTCCTACTTCATGACCCCCCCGAAGATTGGTCTTTCCCTTTTCCATCTCCCATCTCGACCGTTTTTTTCCCACCCCTCTCTATCACCCTACCTTCGCTACCGCTCAGTCCGGGACGCGAGGCCGCAGAAAACCGATAATTGGTGGATGGTCCCGGACCACCCTAAACCTTAGTCTTTTGTTCCTTTTTTCTGAGAACTAATTACTAAAAAAGTTACTCCCGGACCGGTGTCCGGGCTCTTTTTCGGAAGTCCTGGCTCCTCTCTCCTTCTTCTTTTCAGCCTTCTTGTGAGAGAATAGGCCCCCAGTCAGTGGTAATCTCCCTAAATGAATCCGCTCGGTCCCCCTCTTTCTCCCCTTTTGGATTTTATTTCAGTCCCTTGACCACGTAAACTCAAGTTTTTTTTCCGCCTAATCCTTTTTTGGTTCTGGCTCCCAATTCCCCCGCGTCGCCATGTTTTGGAGTCGGTCCTTGCCCTCATTTGGTTTCTCTATGTTTTTTTTTACTGAGGCAGCGGCCTGCAGATGGAATCTGCCATTCGACTTTTTTTCGGTTGTGATTTTTCATGACTGCTCGCGGGTTTCCAATTTTTTTTTTACTCCAGGCCACTCGCCGTCTTGGGGAGTCCCATGTCTCGATTTTCCTCGGTCCTCGATCCCTTCCTTTTTGCATCCAGTTCGGCGGGAAGTCCTTAGAACCCTATCAAAGATTGTCCCGTAGAGGATGATGTGGGCTCCCTTTAGAACAAAGTTTCCTATTGCATAATCCCGGCTTTTCCCTCTAAGTTTTTTCTTTACATACCGCCGCTGCGGTGAACTGGCCTCCAAATTATGGCGCTTGATCGTATTTAGAGTCAGTCGAAGCTTTTCTCTGATCCAGAAAGAAGGCGTTTTTGGTTTTTTTTCTTACTCCGTTGTTTCGCGCACTTTGTCGTTCATAACTTAAATGAGCTCCAGGAATTTTGGGTGTTTTCTCTCTCCTGCCAGGAGCAGTCCCTTTACCGAAAGCCGATCTGGCACTGTGTCTCCAGGTTGGATCTTTCTTTGATTTTGTGTTTTTTCCCTTCTTCTTCCTTTTCCCCTGATGAAAGGTCTGTTGCTCGCAGGTGATTTTGGCTCTTTTTTCTCAGAACCCTCTCCTCTCCCCATTCCTGCCTTTGGCCCTCTGCCCCCGGGTCACCCCGCGCCCCTTTTTTTGGCTTTTGACCACAAACCCTACCCCCTCCCCTAGTGCTATGCCAGTCCTTCGCGGTTCTTGACTCAGACCCTGGCAAGATTACAGTTTTGCTCTTTTTCTAGGTTTTTTCCCCAGTATCCAGAATTTGCCTCTGGCCCCCTCTCCCCCCTCTGCCTACGTCTTTTCTGAAATTTGTTTTAACTCCTTTTGCACCTGGATTTCTTTCCAGTGATCCATCGCTGTTTTGGTTTAAAGATCCGCCCTATACGTTCCCGTTCGTAAAATATTCTCCTTCACGTGTTTTCCAAAGCCTTATCCATTCAATTTGGAACCTCCTCCTTGGCTCCCCCTTCACTCAGCCCAAGGCAAAGCACAAGCCGCAGTTTTGACCTTTTTTTGTCTACCTCCCCTTTTCTCCACTGGCGCTTGGTTTTGCCTGTTTACCGACTTGGCACAGGTTTCCCCTTTTCTCTCCAAATTAGTTTTTGCTAGCAAAAACTTATCGCCTTCCCCCACCTCACCTCACCCACTGTCTCTCTTGTTCGCCCCCTCACAAGTCTTGATCGTTGGCGTCTCTTGGGTCTCAGAGTGGGATAGCTCTTGGTCGGCCCAGCGTTTAATCACTGCCTCTTTTGTCCCGGCACGCTCCCCCAACGAGGCGTTGATTTCTTCATAAACCCCCACGCAAGACCACTTTCGGTTTTTTTCCTCCACTTTCTGTAAGCATTGCGGATAGATCAGGACGTCCCGGACCTTTGCGCATTCCCCTCCCTCCCGGCTTGGCACAATTGTTTACCATCACCGCATCCCCCTGACGGATAAAATTCCCCTCCCCCCTCCGTCTTTTCTCGACGCATCTTTCTCGGACATTACCAGGTCCCCCGATGGTCCGCAGAATCCCCCCAGTCTGAGCCCTTTGTTTAATCTGGCGCTTCAGCCGCTCTTTTCTTAATGTAATAGGCCGGATTCTCGTTTGACCTTTTGGTCGAAGGGGTCAGTTTTCCTGGTTTCTTTTTTTTTGCGCCAGAGCAACGGCAGTCCTCAGTTTTGTGCTTCCCACCCCCTGCACCCCCCTTTGCCTCGACCTGAGTCCTCATTACCTGAATACCCGTCCCCCCCTTTTTTTGCTACTCCGCTTCGAGGGCTCCTTGCGTCCCCGCCCCTTAATTAGTTATTGCACCTTGAGTTTCCATCAAAGCGGACATTCTTTTCCTCATCCCTTGGGTCAAGTTTTCCGGTTGGCTGTTTTTTTGGTTGACCGCTGTCCCCCAACTAACAGCTCCTGCGGCCCACCCCAATGACCCTTCCCCGATACCGCCGCAACCGCAAATGTGTTTGGCACCCTTTTCTCTCAAGTAAGAGGACCCCCCCCCCCTCTTCATTTCTGCTTCGACCACAGAAAGATTCGTTTTCCCTTGTCCTTAATCTAATACCTTGGCCCCCCTCCCCCCAAACCCTCAGTTTGGGGACTTTCAGAAGTATGGTCCCCTTGAGAGGCCCTCGCAGTCCCCCACTAGCGACGCCCTTCCTTTCCTAATAGAAACTAACTCCGCGGCCGCCCCCCCCCACTTCCCTGTTTGGTTCGCAACGTTGCTGCGACGGTCCAAGCGAACAGTCTTTTTCATGAGAATGTGTCCCCTCCCTGCCCTGTTTCAAAACACCAAGTTTCCGCACACAATCCAAATAGTCGCTATTTCCTCCTCCGTTGTTGTTGTTTGCTCTCTTGACTTCTTTTTTTCCTTTTCTTGCACTACTTGGAGTGGCTTGTTTTCCCGTGGTGGGACGACATGCGTCTTTTCTTCATTTTTTCCTTCCTGTTTCCGATTGGATGTTCTCACCGTTTCAGTTCCCCTTCTCCCCATTCTTCATTTTTGCGGCAGAGGGTCCCCCCTTTGAACTCTTCTCTCTGATAGTGGAGCGAAGTCGCCTGAGGAAGTCTCAGATTGCCTTCTATGTATTTTTCTTTCCTGTAAGCTTTTCCCCCCCTGTTTTTGTTAGGTGCCAGGTACTTCGTTATAAATTCGCCGTTGTTGGTTCCCTTGGTCCTCAGGAAATTCCGACTTTGCTGCAGCCTTTTGTCTCTCCCCCTTATTGCTGTCGGCGGTTGGTGAATTTTCATTTGTTGCCCGTCTTGCGGTAACCCCTTCCCCCCCCCCCCCGTTTTTAAGGGTTCAAATTATGGAGAGCGTTTTCCAACTTTTGCTGCATTTTTTCCGCTCTACTGCCTCTTTTTCGCCTGTTTCTACCCACACTCAAGGTTACGAGCAGGAAACCCTCTTTCTCCTCTGGGGTACCCGAAGATCGCCGCGGTTTCTGCCCCCCTTGGTGTTATTCTTTAATCTCGACCGCTCTGGTCCCCTTTCCGGCTGTTTAACTCACCACACGGACTCCGCACCTCCCCCACTTCGCTGTCCTGACCCCCCCCCCACACTGAAATTTCTACCGTTCCCTGGGCGAAACCCTTTTTGTGCCGTTGCCCCTGATTACGACCTCGGTTTCCGCGATTTTACCAGGATTCTTGAGTTTTTTCGGTTTCTTCTACCTCTTTAGGGTATGTCCGTAGATGCTCCTCCGATTTTTCCTTCTCTGTTCCCCCCAGCTCCTTTTGATTTTCAAAGGAGGAGGTGGATTTTGGCCCCGCACTTCGATGGCAAGCGCAAAATTCCGCTTCCTCCCTGCGCTATTAGCCGCAAGGCTTCCCCTGGCCTTTTCCTTATCAGCACTTTCTGGTGTTTAGAAACGCTTGTCCCGCCTCCTTCGTTGCCTTGTACCTCAAACCTGTCCAAAACTGGCCAGTGATAAACCCCCGCGGGCCGAACCCCGCGCTTTCCAATCCTCTACGATTTCCCGTCTTCCGCCACGTTATCCTTTTCTTTTCCACAAGGAAAGGTCGAGAAACATTTCTTTATGTGTCAGCCATGCTCTGGCTGTGCTTTCTTCTCGCTTCCGGCTTTTTCTTCCGTGGGGCGTCCCGTTGCGACCTTCGGATCGCCACTCTCCTTTTGGCTCCTTTTTTGGCCCCGTTCGCGCAGCCTTGCTTTTTTCCCTTTGTTTCTTTGAGGCCCAAGACTCACTCAATTGCAATTTTGTTGAGAAGGCTTATTACCACGGCCGCTTCCCTCCGGGAAGTTTTTTTACGTTTATAGTCTTTGCTCTTGGACTTTCCCCCCACCACCCAGCGCTGGTCCTCTTTACAAAAAAATCCCTCACCGCCGGTTTTTTTTGGACCTTGTTTAAGTTTCCCCCCCCCGTCGGAGTCTCCCCCCTTTACACCCTTTGCATCTACTCGCTTTTTTTATGGACTACTGGTCCCCTCTCCCTTTTTCGGGAGCTCTTTCCCATGGGCTGGGCGCGTGGCGTCGCCGACAGCTTTCGAGTCTTCTCTTTGATGTGGTTCGACCGCCATTTCATTGGCTTTTTTGAATCTTTTTGCGAGCGAGCTTTGGCCCCCCCAATTCTCTCTCTGCGCGATGTTTCAGAAGCCCCTACTCGATCCAAGCACTTTCCAAACCATCTCGCTACACCCTTAATCCCTCCTTTTCCTACGTCTTGAATTTTCGTACAAACAAAAACTCACCCCTTAATTCCGGCCCGCCCCCTTGCTGGTTCGGGCTTCTCAAGCGGACCTGCTCTGATTTTTTTTTCCTCTCGCACCCATCCCCCCTACCCCTCTGGAGCATTTTCAACTCATGCGCACACTTCTCCTGCACAAACGCCCCCCAGGCGCTGGCTTTCGTTGATCAGGCCCCCCTCATGGAGACTTCTATTTGCCCTCAATCCCCCCCAGATTTCTTTATTGGCCAGCGGGCCAGTTTCCGGTCTCATGTCGGTCCGTCCGGGATTAAGCACTTGTTTCCTCCGGTCCCCTATCACCTTCAAAGCCGTTCATTTCTCTTCCCCCTTTTCCCCCCTTCCTTTCTGCCCGAGCTTTTTATCAGTCCCCGACGAACATCGCCCCCCCGTTACTCGGTCCACTGCTGTAAACTGCTATGGGACTCAAGGGCTTACCAAGCCCGGCGAGGTTCTTTGTTAATCTGCGACTTTTTCTGAAACCCGCTCCCCCTCATGACCTACAACGCCCCCCCTCCCTAGCTGTGGTCCCCCGTTAAAGAGACGTTCCACTTCTCAAAGAAATCTCGACGTTCTCCACCGCCGAGATCATCCAAATGCTTAGGTAACCTCCCTTCCCGGCGTGACGCCCTCTTCCCCTGAGAAACTTAACCCAACCCCGTCGTCGCCTAAATAAAACGTGTGTTTTTTTATCTGGGTCTTTCCTTTCGCAACTTCCACCTTCTCCCTTTTTTTTGAGCAGGGGTGCTTTAGAATTCCACGCGGTCCGGCGCTATCCCTCTCTCCTCTCCTTTTTAAGATAGCGCCCTCCCCTTCCCGGGACTGCGCGAACTGCTTTCTTTTCTGCCACCTTTGGGAGTAACTTTTTGAGGTTTCCACGGCATGGCAGCGTAAAACTTTTTCACCGGCCTTTTTCTTTTGGGGTTCTTGTTCTTCCTTTGTTTTTGACATAGACGTGGGCGTTAGCTTGCCCCTTTTGGATGAGTCTCCCCTTTTTGGTGGAGAAACAGGTTCTTCTGCACCCATCCAGCCAACCAACATCACCAACAAAAGGGGGTCTTCTTCCTTTTAGTGTTCTTGCCTTTTTGGGTCATGAATTGGAGCGGGTTCGTCCTCCTGCTTCCCCATTCGGAACTTTTTTTTAAGACCTTTTGCCTTGTCCCCCTTTTCTTGCCCATCAGGTCCGTGATTAACGGGTCCATTTTTCCCGTTCGGTTGGGACTTTTCTTTGAGTCCCTTCCACGCTTTGATGGAACGGTAGCCCGGCGTGTTTCTTTTGATCCCCCCTTGCCTGAACCCCAGTGACACCTTTTTAGCTCTTCTTGCTTTTCAGGCACATCCCTGCGCTGCCTTATTGCCGCTCCATATGTTGATGCCGGATGGTGAAGTCCTCCAGTGGTCTTCCTCTTCTCCCGAAATTGGCGGCCTTGGTTCGTGTCGTCTTGTCTCCCCCCTTTCGTTCCTTTTTTGAAAATGCCTGACTCATGGGTTCTTTGGTGGTCCTTTTCAGTTCGTCCCTGTTTCCTATGACCCGAAAGCCGCATTGGCTTTCCCCTTTGTCTGCAATTTGTCCTTTTGAGTTTTTTTTTTGGACCAAATTACGTATTCCGTTTTCTCGGCTTTCCCTTCTCGATTTTTGAGCTGTTTTTCTTCTTCTTTCCTAGCCTCCCCTCCCTCAGTGCGCAAGGCGCTGTCCCAAGCTAGCCGCCTTTACACGGTTCCCCCCCCCGAAAAAGGAATTTCGGTCTACCCACCGAATCAATTTCTGATGCATGATTTCCGCGGTTCTGGATGCCCGAGCGCCCTGGGCCAAGATTGCCCACTGTCGCTTTGCTCGAACCAGTATTTCCATTCTCGGCGACTTTGGGCCGCCCCTTCCGATGCCTCGGGGTGTTTTCGTCCCTTTTTGGCCTTTTGCACATGGCTTGTTTCAAGATCACCATCCCTCTTTCTTTTTGGACCGCTCACGCCTTAAACGGACCCACATTCCCTTCGTATTAAATCTCCTTCTTGGTATAAGCCCTCTGTCCACTTCCCTGTGGACTTCTCTGTGGACGTAGACTACTACCCCCCCTCAGACACCCCGCCGGCAAGGTTCATCCCCCTTACGTCCCCACAGGTGAGCCACGCAGCTTGGTGTGCAATGTGGTCAGCCCCCTTTTGTTTTATCCCATTCTCCCCAAAACCCATTCCTGCCCGACGCCAAACTTCCCGTTCCCCCCAGAGGCTTCCCTCCCTTCCCACATACCGAAACACTGTTCTCGACCTTTGTGTGCGCGGACAACCTTCCCTTTTCCCCTCGTTTTCCTTCCGGGCAAACTCGCGGGCCTTTTGATTCTTGGTGGTTTCCCTTCGGGTCCCATCACTGCCGCCCTTAATTTTTCCCCTTTATGTCCGGGCCTAACACGAAGTTCGGAAAGCGTTCTCTACACCCCCCTACCTTTAGGTTTCCTGTCTTTATACGCCGGTAGTCAGCCTTGCGCGAATAGCTCCTTTACCGACCACGAATCTCTCTTTTTTCGCTTGGGATCCCATAGGCTTCACCTCCCAAAATCCCTGCACATCCCTCCGACTTCCACGATTCGTCCCCCCACTTTCCTCTGACCGGACCTAAAGCTTGACGATAGAAGCCGCCTCACGCGAGCCCCAATCCTGGTCAACACGCGGCCCATCCTCCCCCAAACTGGTCGTCATCAGGCCCCTTTGCTTTCTCACAACGGTCACAATATTAACGGAGGTCGTCCGAGTTTCTCTGAGCCGTTGTCCTCAAGTGGGTCAGTCCCCATATCGGCCGGCTTTGGCGTGCTTTTAACCCTCCTCACCGTCGAGGATTCCTCTCATACCCCGGACAGTTTGACGCCCGTTAGTTCCTCTTCTTGCGGCCCCAGCCCCCCCCGTTCTTTTTCCCCCCCGTTAGGGTTCTCTCGGCACATGAGTGTTCGCCATACCTTCTCTTCTCTGAAGACCTTCCTCCTGTTACGATATCAATGTTTTTCCAGTTTGACTCCCTCTTCCCCGGGGTGGGGAAGTTTGGTTCCCGCTTCAAGATTTCCCCACACACCAATGAAAATTCAACCCGCCGCAACCGCTTCTTCCCCTTCTGCCCAAAAGTCAGCCCTGACAAAGCGACCTTTCTTGGCTTCCCACCGCTAACTTTGTTTTTCCGCTAATACCTGGCACCTAAACCCCCCAACTCCTTTTTCCCCCGAAGTATTTTCCCGCAACTCTTGCCCCGTCGCTCAAATCTGCAGGCCTCAACTTTCGTCTCTATCTATAGTTCTGCCCATGTGCCCCGCGTCCCCTCCCCCCCCACCCTGGCCGTCCTTTCTCTTTTTCTTCTCCCTTTTCGACGGTAAGCGAACAGTCCTTTGCAATAGAAAACCCTCCATCCTCTCCCGCCCCCTTTTCCCCAGAAAGAAAATTTCTTCCCCTGAAACTGAAACCCCCTTTTCCTCTCCTTCATTTTTGAGATAGATTGATTTTCGGTTTAGGAAGAATCTTTTCTGTTTCCTTTTTCCCAATGTCCAGGGAGGGTTCTCCATTTACCAATTTTCGCTTAGGACCGTGCCCCACTCGTGCTCCCCAAGATGCCCTTGTTTTTCTGCCGAGGCGGCTGGACTTCCTTGTTTGAGCTCATTTCTGATTTTGAAGCTGCCCTCGCCCTCCGAACTATTCCTTTTTGTTCCAATGAGTTTGTTGGTGCAAGGTCTTTAGTATTAGGTCCCCTTTATAAGCTTTTGTCTGTTTCCGTGTAGAAGCCGGCCCCTGCCGCTTGGTCTTCCTTCTTCAGCTCCCCTTTGCGACAAACTCGTTTCTCTTCCGGGTATTTCTTTTCCTGCGGAGAGTGGTGTCAGCCCTTTCACCCCACCGGGTTGCTCCTTTGCTTTCCCCATGACCCAACCTTTTCGCTTCCCACTGGATTCTTTTCTTCCGCGATCCTGAAGATGGCCTTATGGACAATCTTTGCACGTAAACGAATTGCCGATTTCTGGGTTATCTAGGATCCCTCCCCCCTCCTCTTTTCAGTGCAACACTGTCGGTGATCTTCGTATCTCTTTTTTCCCTGCCATTGTCCCCGGAGTGTTTTAAGCACGCCAGGGGGGGTTGTTTTCCCCCTTCGTGACCCCGTTTAGTGGACGAACCAAACTCCCACTTTCACCCCTCCTTTTTAATAATTGAGAGCCGTTTGTGCGCTCATGCCGGCCTTTCACGACCCAGGTTTGGAGGCGCTTTTTTTCTCCTCTTTTTCCGTACCAGTTATTTTTGGCGTCGCGTAGGCGTTCGGCGGCGCTTCTACCACTCAAGTCCTACCGTGCGTAAGCGGATTATGTTTTCACTCATCAGTTTGCGCCGGGAGCTTGTGCAGGTGGATTTTTTGCCCCTCCCCTGACCGGCTCGACCAGAGCAACCCCTGGCTTTTTGAGCTACGGCGCATCTTCCCCAGATCGGGCAGATTCCCTGGACACCGACAATTTCTTTGTTTTTTTTGAGAACGTCAGCGCCTTCTTTTTTTGACCCCTTTCCAGCTGCCTTTCCCCCCCGAATTGAGGCCGACACCCCCTGCTCCCTCCCCCCCCTTCGATTCCCCCTTCATTACGCCACGAGATGCGTGTTTACCGGTTTGTGCACGAACCCCCCTTGAAACGGTCTTCCAACAGTGTTCCCGTCTTTACTCTCCTTCTTCTTCTTTTGTAAGTTTTCTTTGCGAGCTGACCTTGGGCTTTGGCGCACTGGGCAAAACTTTTTTTTGTTCTCCTCGGACATGGACCCAAGCTTTCTTTTGTTCCTCAAACTTTTTTTGTAGAAAAGCCGGCGTTGCAGCCCTCCTTTTGTGTCTTTTCCCTTTTTTAACCGAGACCGCAAAGCTCTGTCAACACAAGTGGAGAAGCTTTTCCACTGCTTTTCGCCGTTGAAGTGTTTTTCCCTTTTTTCGCTTTTTAGTCGTGTTTTCTCCAAAACTCGCGCTGGGAGACCCCCCCTTCTTTCCAAAAGTTTTTTGGAACGGAAAGTTCACCCCCCCGCCGACCCCTCCGGAGGCCCATGGCAGTCTTCATTTTTACTGTTACTTTTTGCCAGCGATTGGGCTTCCTTTCCTTTTTTTTGCCTCACAGCCAACGCGGTATCGGAACTTATGGGATTTCGGTTTTTTCTGTCACATTCCTTGGCTGTCCTATGCTAGAGAGATGGGGCCCAAGGCTGCTCTTGAGCGATGTGGCCCTAGTGCCCATGTCAAACCCCCCCCTATCATCCTGCCACCATCCTTCCCCTCCGTGTCGCGCCTACCCGGCCTTTTTCTCCCCCACCCCCCTCAACCATGAATCAAACCTTTTTAGAAGTGCCGCCAATTTTGGGTCTTCCAAACTGCGCCTGAGGCTCTCTCCCCCCCTTCAAACTACCATTTTTTGGCAGTTCCTTTTGAGCTCTTTTTTTTTTTTTTTTCTTCCATGGATGATCAATGTGCGCCCCGGTGTCGAGAGCCACTTTCCCTCCCCTGCTTCGGTCCATAAGACCCTGGGATGACTCGATTTATTCAATCCGGCATAGCTTCTTTATTTCAGCGGCCAGTCATCCGCAGCGGCTTTATCGTCTCGGTCCGCCGGGCTCTCTTCCAGGTAGTCCTTGGTTCCCCCTTTCTATCACCCACCCCCTCGCCTTTTTCCTAGAACGTCCCATCTTTTTCCTGTGCGTGAACCCAGGCCTCAGTCCCGCTAATTTGACCCTGGCTTCCCAAACCGAGTCCTGCCTGCCCACCTCCTTGACGGTTCACCCCCAAGTTTTCTGTGCTCTGGTTCTCATCATGAGAAGTTACGAAAACCGGCTCATCCATATAGTGACTGATAAACGATTCCATTGCACCGCCATTCTCCCGCGTTCGGGTTGGGTTTTTTTTTTTGGTTGGTTGTGGGGGTGTGTTTTTTTTTTTTTGTGTTTTGTTTTTTTTTTTTTTTTTGTGTTTGTTGGATCATCACGAAGGGCAGGAGCTACGCCTCCGGCTTTCTTTCGAGACACCCCCCCCCCCCCCAACGATAATTTAGGCCAAACGTGAGTTTCTGGCCTTGGGCATTTTCATGCGAAATACTCCTCAACTTCTCCCGTTTTCTTCTTCTTTTTTGCTTTTCGAATTTGGACGTCAGGGCTCTTCTTTCCTCCCTCTTTCTCCTCCGGGTTGTTTTTGGATCTCTCCGTGGAATGTCCTCCTCCCTTTGCTCCGATCGGCCCCTGTTTTTTAGTGAACTTTTTTGAGGAGGAGTTTTTCCCCTCCGTAAATTCCCCCTTTAAACCCTAAAGTTTTACGGCCGAACAGGCCGCTCTTTTTTTTTATCCCTCGCGTCGCCATGACTTACTCCTCCCTCTTTTGATGGATATCATTCGTTTCGCGTTTGTGGAGAAAGCCCCCCTCAGTGCCTCCTGCAGCTTTCCCCACTCCTACCCCGGTGGAGTGCCTCGTGGCTTTCAAGTCGGCCCTGCTGACCTCCAGCACCTCGCCGCTTGGGGGGGTAGACCGATTGCCTCCTTTTTTCCCGGTGTAATAACCGGTTTCCTCTACCCTTCATTGCTTTTTCCCCCTGATCGCCTTTTGAGTTCACGCACCATCTCCCAGATGCCTTCTTTAGGACCCTGAACCCTGTTGAGTGATAGCCCACTGAACCCATGACTGCATCTCCTTTCGGACCGATACATACCCCTGACTTCCCTTTTGACATATCCAAATCTTTGCTTTCTTTCTTCTGAAGGTCCCTTCTGCAAGTATCAGGGTCTATCCCGAAAGCCTCCTGTTCACACGCGTTTCTCACATTGAGTTCATGACCTTCACGTATCCTTTGTGATGTTTCCCGAGCTTCCTCAGCAGTCGCTCCAGGCTTTCTTCCCCGTTGGTGTCCCTTTCGCCCAGGTTTTGCTTGGATTTTTGAGTTTGGTTTTAAAATCACTGGATTCATTCTTTTTTCTTTCGAAGGTTTTTGTTTTTTTTTGTACTTCCTCTTTCGAGTCTTGCCCCCTCTTCAGGAGCCTTTTTCCTTTTGCCAAAGGCTCGCAGGCCCGTTTCGCCCCCCCTGATTGTAGACCAAATGTCAAAATTCTCCCTGCCTCTTCCGCGGCCTTGCGTACCTCAGGCCTGGCCATAGTGCCAAGTCGATTTGTTTTGTGCCTGGAGTTCCTTTTTGCAGCCTGCCGACCTTGCGTGAACTTCCCTTCCCACTCGTGGTGTGACATTTTGGTAAGACTGCGATAGTTTAAAAGATCCTCAGTTTCCCCGTTACCCTTTCCCTTCCTTTCCCCGTCCCGGCCCCGGAAGGGTAATAAGTTCTCAAATTCACTGCTCATAGCGGTTTCGGTCCCGTGGGCCCCGCAACACTGCAACGACAAGCGGCCCGCTGCAACGCGCTTCCCCTCATTTACCTTGGCTGGTGGGTCCCATCTTGGGAGCTTCTACATGCGCCCAAAGACAAATTCAGCCCCCGTCCATCCCCCCCGCCTTACGTCAAAGAAAGAGACATCTCTCACATAACCGAATCCCTTCCTGTCCTTTTCCTGGGTCCAAACTGCCTGGTCATGATAGTGTAATTCGGGCATCTCCAGTCTTTGGATTTTTCTTCAGGGGTAGGTCCTTCTTCTGTTGTCTTCCGGTCCGAACCACCGTGCGCGGAAAGCGTTCCCCCTAACAACGAATCCTTCTTGTACTGTTAGAACGGCCTCGCTGTAAGCCTTCTAATAGGTCCTTTCTGATCCTTTTTTCCTGATCCCTTTTGCTTTGCTTTTTCCTCTTTTTTCCCACGGCACAGTGCCCCAAATCCACTGCCAACCTCCTCTGGTGCTTTTTTCCCCCTCTTGTGAACCCCCCACTCCGGTATCCTTCTTTACTGGGACCTACAGCTTGCCAGATGGTGTTCCCCGTCAGAACGAAATCGCCGATTTCCCCCTTCTTTTCTTTTCTCTCAAGCCCTCCTCCACACTTGGTAGTACGTGGCCGGCATGCTCGTCAACACTCGCCCCCGTGAAAGGGTTTTTTTTTTCTTGTCCAATCCGGATCTGGTCTCAGTTTTCCGTTTTGCGTCACCAAGCTCCCCTCATCACGTGGGTGCTTTAAACCTTCTTACACCATCGTCCGAGAGTCTTTAGAGATTACGACACACCGGACAGTTGTTCGTCCCCAGTTCGCTTTCCCTTCTTGCTCTTCCCCCCTCCACTGGCTCAAATCTTAGTTCTCTTCTTGTCCCTGGTTCCTCCCCCCCCCCCCCCCATAAGCGGCACTTCAGTTATGAAGAACCTCTCTTCTTTTGCACGCTTCGCACGGTGAAGCCTTTCATTCTTTGAGTGTGGGTCAGTTTGTTTTACGCTTCCCCCTCCTTTCCCCCCCCAAACACTCCAATTCCCCTGCGCACCGAAATGCTGTTGCGGCAAGTGCAAAGCTGATGTCCACAGCGGCCTTCCTGCTTCAAAGGAACCGCTTCTTCGCCTTTCTCCTCTACCCTTGCCCCATGACAAAACTCAGTTCACTCGCTCAGACTTAGGTCCTCCTTTTAGAGGACACCCTCTGCAGGACTTCCCCTCGCGGACCCCTTTTTTTTTTCTTTTTTTGCTTTTCGTTCACTCGGTCCTCCACTTTTTCCGCCCCTCTTGTCTTTTTTGTCCCGGTGACTTCTGCCGGTCCTTCCGCGAACAGTCCTTGAAATGGAACCCCACTCATTGTTCGTAGCCTGGCCCCCCCCCCCCCCCCGCCCACTAAATAGTTCCACCTGAAAACTCTCCCTCCGTTGTTTTTTTTGAGAGAGTGATTTGTTCTCTTGGTCCTCCCTTTTTTTTGGTGCCTTTTCTTTCGTCCCGAAATGCGATGGTGAGGGTTTCTCATTTTCCAAAGTTTAGGCTTTCCTTTTGAGCCAAATCCCCGATGGCGTCCAGTTGGCGCGGTGCACTGGGGGGAACCTATTCTAAGGATGACTGATAGGGGTTTGTAGTCCCTTCGCAGTGAAGCCTGCCAGATTTGTTCCCCCCCGGCCCCTCTTTTTTCCCCCCTTCTGATCTAGTTCCCCTGAGTTTTGTTAGGTGCCAGGTTAGTACTCACGAATTGCCGCTTTTCTTTGGGGTTTGTATCTTTTAAATTCCGCCGCAGCTGACCTTTCCCTTCCCTCCCCCCCCGCATTTGTTGTATGTACCGGTTTTTTAATTCGAGGTGTTAGGTGTCAGCGAGCACCCAAATCACCCCGCGAGACATGTCCGGGCTTCCCTTTTTCCCCCCCCCTTTTTAGAGCGTCCCTGGGCATTTTTTCTTCCCTCTCCCTAGGTTCTTATGTCTAACCAAACTAGGTGCAAGAGCCCCCTTAATCCATTTCCGACTTTTCCGCACTATCTATGTGTCTTTTCCCCCGGTCGGGTTTCTTAGTAATCTCGTGACTATAACCTTTTCTTTTTTTTTTACTGAAAGAAAATGCATCCCCGGCCGTTCTTGGGGACGCACAATTCCGTTGACCCCCCTGAGTTTGGACATCCCCGTGACCCACTTTACCCCGGAATAATTTGCGAAAAAGCTTTTCCCTTTTTATTGCCTTCCACGGTTGAGGCTTTTGAGCGACCCATCGGATTTGCTCCTCGTCTCGTTGGCTGTCCCCCTCCTTTGTAAAGCTTTATTCATGCGCGTAGATCCTTATCCCCCCTCTGAAGTTGGTTCTCCTTCCCTCTGTTGCAAGGTGATTTTGGCAATGGCCCACGTTTTCAGCCTCTTTTCCAAAATGGATTCTTCCCTCGCTATTCGAGCAAGCCGTTCCTCGCAGTACCGACCCAAGTTCTTCTTTTTAGAACGCTTTCCGCTCCCTTCCTTCGGCCTTCCCGTAAAGAGGCAGTGATGAAACGACTGGGCCGACCCCTGAGATCCCCCCCCCTTCCACGTTGACGATTCACTCCCGATTTTGCGTTTTACTGGTGTGACGTAACACCCTTGTCTCCCCCGTTTCGTATGTTGACAATGAATGATTGGCTATCAGTTTTTTCTGTAGCTGACTTTTTTTGGCCTGCATTGGATACACCTTTGTTTTGTCTTTTTCCCCCCGGCCCCCCAATCATCCCTGTGGCTCCCTTTTTCTTTATCCTCGTTGCAGCCTTTCAGTTTGTGTATTTGCCCTGTTCGGGAGGGCCCCCGGACTTCCGGGGCCAATTCGGGTTTACCACTTGGCCTGAGAATACGGTTGACGTGTTTTTTACTATCTTCGTGATTATTCGGATTCTTTTTCCCACTCTTATGGGCTTGCCCCAACTCCCTGCACCGCACGTTTGGTACCTTCCTTCCAAAACCCCGCCGAGGCATCTTGTCCAGGGCGTACTTCACTTCCTAATGGTTCCAAAGAGCCAGCTTGCATCTTCTTTCCTATGTGATCGGTGCTTTTGAACAGAAAGCGGAATCGGCGACCCCCCTTGATGGGCTTCGGTTTGGTCGCCCGACGGCCGCTGGGATTTTCCTCTGCGAGGGCACAAGTCTCGGTCCTGCGCCTTGCGAGCCCCCCCCTCCAGTCCACCCCCCCTCTCACCTGCGAAGTCTTCTTCCTCTTAGCTCCAATACGGTCCTTTTCCACCCCCACCCGCATCACCTTCTCACCGTTCCCGTTTCCAACGGCGGCTTTCGGGTCTCAGCATGCGCCTGATTCATCCCGCCCCCCCATCAAATACCCTTTTCAGTTCGCGGCTCTTCTTCTTGTTACTAAATGTTTTCCAACAACGAGTGATCCGCCCCCCTCATTTCCTGCCGGGATCAGAAGACCGGGAGGACTTCGATGGCCTTTCTTTGAACCCTTAGGATTTCCCCCCAGCGTCCAGTTAATCCGCTCTTCTGGATTTATCCTTATCTTTTTTAGGGTATGTCCTTTCCGTACACTTGTTCAGGGGAAGGCTATCACCCCCCCCAAGACTTTCTATACCGTTCCATTTGAATGCGTGCGTTTCTCCCCCTGCCTAACGGGAACGCCACCCATGGTCCGTTATCTAACCCTGTCTCCAAGACTATTCAAGGTACCCCCCAAAGACGGCGAGGTGGGATTTCATTCGACGTTAAGAAACCCGCTCCACCGTAATGATGACCTTAAGAGTTTTTCCCCCCCCTCTGCTCAACTTTACCCAACCCATCTCCCCGATTTCTCACCACGCCGAGATCCCAAATGAAGGGCAGGTCTCTACCTCCCCCCTCATGTCTTACTCGCTGCCGTCCCCCTAACCCAAACCGCTTCCTATCCTGCGGCGCGAAATAAAACGTGAGTTTTACTGGGAGAACTCCCCTCCCTCCCGACCGGTGTTCGTCTCGGTAGCAGGGTGTTTCTAATTCCCTTCGTAAGGGCGCTT
>Ga0179593_1516948_pt1 | contig 17934 bp, 22 predicted proteins | sample CZODoug2_1_08_16_FD_185931 | JGI IMG/M metagenome (GOLD analysis project Ga0179593, IMG submission 185931) | Vadose zone soil fungal communities from Angelo Coast Range Reserve, California, USA - CZODoug2_1_08_16fungal (PacBio error correction) | ecosystem: Environmental > Terrestrial > Soil >... | reverse complement strand
AATCTCTCAACCGCCACCCCGACCCCCAATACACTACCTCACGCGGTGGTATCATCCAAGAATACCGCCTTTTTTTTTTTTTTTTCTTCCAACTAAACGGACAGAACCACAAAATGTCGTCCGTCAAAGTCACAGGGACATTTTTTTTTGTGAAATTTCTCTTATCGTACCTGGCGTTTTCGATGGTGTCCGCTTTACCCAGACGATATCCTAAATACTATGCTGCTATTCCCCCTTCCCTTTTATGCAAGTCTAACGCGTGGGGAGCAAAACCGATTCATAAGATTGCCTTTAGGAAAAATTTTTTCTTTTCCACTAATACCCATCTCTTAATCGGATTACCAACCTTAGGTTAGCCCCCCCCAGTGGATTTTAGCGGTGTGGCGTGGGGGCATTGGGGGGGTGGGGTTGCCCCTTCTTTTGTTTTAGGCGAAGTACTGTCTGGTTTGTGGAAAACCACCCGCTGGAGCGCGCACCACCGTCCCCCTTTTCTTTTCGAGGCACTCCCCCTCAAATTTTCTATAGTTTCCGTTTTTTTCCAAAACTCAAGACCCCTTAGTGTCTGGTTGTCCTCCCGGCACCAACGGCGCGTTTGCTGGCACATAGGGGTTGTGGTCAACATACAACTGTTTTGCTGATGTTTGCCTCCCTCATTGGAGCCCCCCTTCTGTTATGTTTTTTTGGTAGAGGGAAACTCCGTTGAGGTTGGTGTGGACGGCCCGTAGATTCTCCCTCTTTCATGAGTGATTGCCGTTGTTTTCAGGGTGGTTTTCCCAGATTCTTCGTCATGAGAGTCCAAGCCACGGTCTTTTTCTTAGCGTGGGGGGGGGGGGGGGAGGATGCAAAATGACGTGTGAGAAAACTTTTTCTTTGCTCTTTTTTTTGCCTTTTGTTTTTTTCTCTGAACAACGCACCGGCGTCCGGTTTTGTTCCCCGACGCGGCTCTGACTTTCCTCTTTTAGAAAGAAACATTTCACGCTGTTGGGTTTGATGTCCTTCGTCCTAGTTCACCACCCCTTTCTTTCCATTTCTTTCCGTTTTTTTCCCTTAGTCGGCCAAATTTTTGGTGGTGATCCATGTTTTTGGGGAAATCGGCTGCGACGGTGGTCCGTGGATTCCTTTTTCCTCTGTTTCTTATAGTTCGTTTATCCCTACAGGTCTTGTCGAGGCGACTTCTCTTTGGGGCTGCCGAAGTTTTTTACTTTTGGCAGTCTTAAGTTCTCGGCTCCGCTTAGCCCTTTCCTTCTACTTCGCCGATTTGGAGTTTATCGTTTTCGCTTTTTAGTCCCACCCCCCCGTCTTTTATCCCGCCTTTCTGAAGGTCATTAAAATTCGATGGTGTTATCCCTCTCCCCTTCCGAGGTGGGTGTGACCCTCAGAGCATCAGGAGATCAATATTTCGAAATTCAACAGCGCTTTTAGCCCCCCTGGCTTTCAACAACCACGGCGCAATACTGTTTTCGGATAGTGATTTTTTCTAACCCCTGATTTCTCCTTTTTTCCTTGTGCCCACGCACAGCAGTCCCCGAAGAAGGACGCTGCGGTATATTCGGCTTTTTGCCCCCTTTTGTTTAATTTGCCCCTTCCCGCCCCCCCTCCCTCGTAGTGCCCCGACCGAGGCCCCTTGCATTGCTCGGTGTGGTTGAGGAATGTATGAAAAGTTTATATTATACTGGATATCTGTCCCCTTTGGATGAGTTTTTCTCTGTCTACGTTATTATTTCCCTTGTCGTTCCCCCCTTTTCTTATGCCCTTCCCCCCCTCCGCTTACCAGCCAAATTTTTCCCCAACGCGACCTCTTACTTTTTTCCTGCTGCGCAGTTTTCCTCGCCTCCCTCGCCACCTTCTTGGCGTGGGCAGGCGATCTTACCACCGGATACTCTTCCTGAGTCTCAACTTTTCTCTTTTTTCGCTACAAACTCCGAACGGTTATTATTATCAGAATTGGGACTCCACATAGGACAGCGCTGGTTCCGTGGGTACAGGAAAGTTCGCCTTGATCTACGAGAGTCTTCCTCTCCCCCTTCTTTTGGCTTCTCCCCCTCACAGCCCCGATGAGATTGTGAGGGAGGTCCCCCCATGCCGCTCATTAGGTTGTCCAAGGCTCCCCTGTAGTTATACTTTCGACGCCATATCTTTTCCCCTCCCGACCTTTCCCCCTTCCCTCCCGTTACCGATTTCTTTCGACGTATGAACGTTCATTCTGTCGTTTATCGCTCCGTTAAGATTTTTTTCCTCAAATGTACAAGTCTCCACTGGTGGCCTTCTTTTCTGTCTTTTTCACCTTTTGAGTTCCTTCCTTTCTTGGTCACAGAGGCTGGCTCGAAACGGAAGGATCACTGTGGGTTGAGAGCCTTGCGGGTGTCTTTTTTCTCTGCATGATCTCTTCCCCTTTAGTCATTTCCTCATTACGCTGCCTGAGCCTTCTTTCCAAGGGCCAGAAATTGCTCGCACTCGGTCATAAGTAGGACATCTTTGAAAGCCGAGTTTTACCCAACCATTTATGATGAAAAATGAAAGAGCATCCCCCTCCAAAGACGACCCCTCTTCGCAAATAGATGGTTCTCCCGTACGCTGTGCCCCAATTTTTTCTCTACCTCTGCTTCCCTTTTTTTTTTTTCTTGACCGAAGAGTGTGCTGGATCGCTCTGAAATTGTTAATTACCTTCATCGTGCCCTGGGTGCAAAGCATTGCGTCATGTGTCCTGTCAACGCCCCCGCAATTTTCTATGTGACCGTGGTCCGGGTCCTTCTCCTCTTTCCTCCTTTTTTTGTTGTTTCTCGGGATGGTCCTGATTTAGAAAGGAATGAAAGCTTTGCGTTGCGATGCCGATGCATCTATGCTGCCCCCGATGGGCACTATACCATGAAAAAGTTTCAGATGGACGCCTCCCTCATTTTTCCCGGTCGTTCGTACGTAACTGTTTTTAGGCTTCTCCTTTTCCCCCTCGGTGAACATCTTAGGGGTCGTCAGGGAGGGCATTGCTATTTAATGGTTGCCGTATTGGTAAGGCCCCTTCCCCACATTCGGTTAGGCTCTATCCCCGTTTCCCCCCCCCTTTCCCCCCTTTTGATATTTCTGCTTGCAGAGTAATGGTTTTCATGCATCTTGGCGCCAGCACGACTTCGTAGATTTGAACCACTCCCTTTCCCCCCCCTAGCTGGCCCCCCCTCTATCAAGGACTTGACCACATCCAGTTTCTGTACCATAACGGCCACATCCCCCCCATCCCCCCTTGCTAAAGAACGGGAAAGGCTCACGACTACATTTTGCTGCCGGCCCTTCTTAACCTGCTAACCCCCCCTCAACGGGACAGCCTCCCTGAGACCGTCGGGCAAACCCCCCCCTACACTCATAGTACAGAGTGCCCTTCGTGGATCCGGTAGGATTTTTCTTGCCATAGATTCTCCCTTCAACATTTGGGAGAGAAGGTAGCCCCTTTTCCCGCCAGAACTCTCCATCGCCTCTGTATTCTGGTCCGAGAGAACAGCCCATTTTAACGGCGAATTGCTCCGCTTCCAGACTCGTCCTGGCCACCTGACCCCCACCGCGCGCTAGTAGTGTGTTTTTTTGTCAAATTATGAGTAAAATCCCCCCTGCATGTTCGGCCTCGTTTCCCAGAACATAACAAATCGATTTGGCGCATCAGACCCCACCCCCTTCGCGAGTTTCTCCACGCCGGTTTCGAGGCGATGGCACTGCGCATCTCACGCATCATGGTCGTTCAGCCGTTGCCCACTACCCCCCTTTTGCCGGCCTTTTTGACGATGGCTAACATATTGTCGTTCTCAATGGGCATTTCACGTCGACATTAGATCACACTCGATCCCACGAGCAGAGATCCATTGTTATAAACCACGGTGCATACCACCCCCCTACTCCCTAAATCCCCTTCCCTTGATCGCTCGACGAAAGGTTGCGCAGAAAATCACCTCCCCCCCCCCCGACAGTCGAATCTATTTCAGTCTTCCTGAGTTCGCTCCTGGTCTGTGTCGGTTTTTTCTCCCCCCCCTCCGCGCACCCCTCCCTGATATTGGTTGCCATATCGCGCCGCCTCGCCGTTTTTTTAAATTCCATTGCAGATTTGCCTAGGACTATTGATCTAATGATAAGAGCTTCCCCACTGGTCACACTCTTGCTTGATGATCCTCCTACCTTTTTCTTCTTCTTTTTTTTCTTCCCCCCCTCTGCCTTTCTGAAACTCATCTGCCGTACTCGAAGTAAGATGGTAAGAAGACGTCGAAGCATTAAGTTAATCCCTTCCCTCGCAAAATTCACTTGGACAATAATCTCTACAGTTTATAACGCGGTTTGTGGTCCCCCCTTCTCGCCACAAAATTATAGCCCAAGCTCCTGTAACTGGTAGTGTGGGCCAAAATTTTGCGGCACATCCCATTTCGTTAAAGTGTGCTTCCATGTAATCAGTTTCTTCCCCCCCCACCTTTTTTCACCCCTTCTTTGTTTTCAGCATCCCCCCCCCTGCGCCCCGAGCCGTTGTTAGACACCTTAATTGCAAGATGGTACCCTAAAGCCCGCCTGACGCATATAGGAAAATAAGTAAGGAAGGTTATACACGCTCGAGTCATCAACGACGCTGTCCCTCTGAACCTCCCTTAGGCTCCCCTCAGCGATCCCCTGTCTTTCCTCGTGGTGTCCCCCCCTTTATATACAGACCAAACCGGGTATTGAGGTGAGGAAACCAATTATATTTGACCTCTGCACTACTGTGTTCCCCCCCAGAAGTACTTGTGTTAAAAAAGAAATTGGTCCCCCAAATTTTTCCTAGTCGCTAATATTCTGTCTCGTGGACAATCTTTATTTGCCTGACTCTCTGTAGCGCGCGTTGCGAAATACAGATGAGAGATTGCATGAAAATTGATAAGTTAGCGGAGTGTCTGCCACAGGAGTCTCCCCTCCTGGATTGCTCCTTCTCACAACCCCCCACATTGTAACGGTGGCACACTCACTTCCGGAGACGACGTGCTCCTTTCACGTCCATAAGCACTTCGGTATTCCTTCTTTACCCTTAGTCCACCGCCTGGCTGTGAAGCTTATTTTAAGGTGGGACAGATTGCCCTTTAATTCAATTCGGACGTTCTCTACCCCCGTTTCCAATAGGTTACCCACCCCCCCAAAGTAAGGGCCCAAACCCATCAAATTCCCTCCCTTGTTTTTTTTATTTGGCCCATCACCCTTGCCGATTGCGCCAACTAATGAAACAGCCCGAAAATATCCTAAAGACCGCCCCACGTTACCGTCAGGGATTAACCCTTCCGTTTCCCCCCCCCCTTTCGAGCACTCGATGGTCTGCAACTCGGATGTCCTTTGAACCAGATTGTTTTCGCTAGTACAATCTTTTCCTCCTTCCGTTGTTGTTTGTTTCCGAATCGCGTGTGAATAGAGACCAAATCGGTGTTTTGGTTCGCCTCCTGGACCTCTTTTTCCCTCGTGTGATTGCTATTCCCCCCGCCAAAAAATTGTTTTGCTTACGGAACCGGTTTTCCCCTTACCCTGTGTTGACGGCGGTCCCTGCCCCCCCCTTCCTTTTTTCAGATTTTGTGCGTTTTTTCAGGACGAGGTGGCCACTTTTCCTGGGTTCTAACCCACCGGAAATTCCACCCTTTTAAGGTCATGTGCTTGTGGACCCTTACTTTTTTGTTCGGTCCCCCCTCACTTCAACTTGGGCCACCCGTCGAATCTTGACGGGCAATTCGTGTTCCACCTTCCTATCCCACATTCCTGTTAAGGTTCGGTTTCAATAAAGTTTGAATAACGAAGTTGTATGGACGAGAATAACGTTAGTCTCCTAAAGTTTCACCTACCCCCCCCCATTTTTTTTTTCTGGGCCCAAGGATGGGAGAAGGACTGGAAGAGAGATACCCCAGCCGATATAACGTGATCCTTCCCATTAGTCCTGTATCGCGCGGGCTCTATCGAACGAGGCCTGCGGTCTTCAAATTGTCAAGGTGATTTCCCCACACTACATAACTGACGAGATTAGACGGAGGGAAAATGGGCCGGTAGCACAGTCGGATTGTTAGCAAGACTTAAGCCTGGGGTTTGGAAAAACCTCTAATCAGTCATCTGAGGCCCTCTCCAATTGGTTTCCCCCACATTAGTGCTTCGATAACTGCACCAATATCTGCGGAAAAGATCTAATAACCTCCAGGTGGAGTTCGGATGAGTGAGCGGCGGGGTCTTAATGACACCGGGCCTTCCACGTTTCTGTTCTTTGGCAGACTTTGCAGGGTCCCGTTTCCTTTTGGCGCTATAGGCCCCTATTTTGGCGTTTGAGGCAAAGGGGGCCCGCCGCGTATGGTGGGTGCTGCGGTGACGTCTCCCCTCGGCCTCGGCAACTCGTCACTCCTCTGAAGGCACGTGGACCCTTGACCGACCGTTTATATGATATACTGATGGTCGCTAGAACGGAAGTTTATAGAGTCGCGATAGTGGACAGCTCCCTGTGGCGTCGTGTTCTAGTTTCTCTTCCTCTGTACCCTCGCTCGTCATGTTCCCCCTCCTACTTGACCTCCCCTCCACCGTGCTGTCCCTCGCATCTCGTTCCGCACGGCGCGTTTATTTTCGATCTGAGGGTGTGTCTAAACCCCTCCATGTCTTATTCTCCGTTTCCTTTTCCCCCTTTCCTTCATCCTTCCCTCCGACTCCTCATCCATCCCCTTATTCTTCCCTCCGGCCCCCTCCACTACCCGCCCCCATCAGTTCTTACCGCTATCAATATTTCCCCACCCTCGGCGCCTTCCGGTTCTTCTTAGTTCAATTTTTCTCCCTTCGCCAAGCTGATGCCCTTGACGGTGAATCTTCTCCTCTCGGTCCAAGCACTTATCGCTGAGACCCAAAACGGAGCGATATCAGCTGCGTGCACTGTTTCGCCCGATCCGGTCCAAGTGCCAAAATCACCTCAACTTGGTTTCTTTCCTACGCCTGTGCTTTTTGCGGCATTGAGAAAAAACAGCGAGATTTTGGTGGGTAGCCACTGTGAGAAGGGGCATGCAGTGTCTCCAAAAAGTATGGTAACCCACAACACCTTTTGTTTACAGGAGCCGCCGGGGGTGGAATGGAACATGTTTGGACCTCTTCCGCTCCAAGGGAACACCCGGGATCGAGTTTAAATACAATAGTCTTGAACCGATTACTGACGATCGACCCCCTTTGGGTTCTGTGATGGTGAAGAAGGGACACTGGGATGAATGAGATTCAGTACTCTTCTTACCTTACTTCATTTCAAGTTTGGTCAGTTCAATGTCAGCGATCTTTACTACTCAAAAAACCGGATATAAGACGGGCTCCGTTAAGGGTGCTGTCAGGAACTCGGGCCCAGAGCCGCAATATTTTTGATAACAGAGTGGGTCCCGGTTACCAGTCCCGTAAATCGGACGTTCAATTTAACATGTTTGCGCTGAACTCCTTTATTTTTACAAAACAACCAACTTTTTTCCCCATTGGGCGAGGAAGATTTTGTAGCCTTCGGGCCAGGCGAGCCCTCTCTTGTTCTCCCACAACCTCGCCAAATATTAGCGGGTTTTTGAACCCCCGCATGGTTCGATTCCCCCCACCGCCAAACTTTGATTCGCGCGTTGAATGGGAGGAGGAGGAAGGCTTTCTTTTTTTGGTCATTCTTGTGGAGGCCGCTACTTTTCGGTACAGGATGAGCGGATTTTGGAAGCCCCTGATTTGGGGTCCTGAATGGGGGTGAATTGTGTGGTTTCTCGTTGTTTGACATTTGGAAAGGAAGACATTGAAATCTTCCGCATCATCGAAACTCTTGACGATCCCCGTTCTTTTCTTGCCGCCGGTGTGGAATGTCGTCGGCAAACTTGTATTTTATCCACAGGATTTTCCTTTTTGGAACCTCGTGTTGTAGGTTTTTTTGATCTCTCTACGTTCGCTCGCTTATTTGAAACGCCCTATTTGATGCCCATTTCTTGAGATGCTCCCGCATGGTCCCCCCCCCCCCCCAACTTCGTTGGTACACTTTGATTTTCTGACCACATTTTTCGTGTGTGAGCCGCGCTCTCTCCGCCCTCTACTATAGGAAACATCTCTTCGTGGTTGCAGAGGATAAAAATTACGATTCTTTGTTATTTTCTGATGACGCCCCCCCCAGTTCGAGGGTATGTCGAGTACGTATCGGCGGCCTTTCAGGAAACAGATCCGCACCACACCATCTGTTTTCTCTTTTTAGGTCCCCCCCCTAAAGCGCTTGTCCGTGGCGTGTCATTGGCCGGTCACCAAGGAATCCGGACCGAGAGGGGAAACGGACCAGGAGGGCCTTTCAAGTTCGGCAACCTTTACTTCTGTCTCGGATGGCCCTGACTAGCATTCCGCCTTTCTTCTGGCGGGCCCCCCCCCTTCCCTTGCCAAGGAAATCCAGAGGCCTTGGACAATCTTAAGTATTTCTTGTTTGGCTTTGGAGGAGGTCATGGCTACTTTAGGGGTCAAGGAGGAACAGCGATAAACCAAATGGTTATTTCGAATCTCTTTTCTTTTTTTTTTGTTTCCGAGAAATATAAGACCAAGTGGAAGCCTGGAAATAATGTCTACCAATAAGAACATTTGACGCATACCTGACCCACGCTTGGTGGGTGTTTTGTTCAGAGAGTCTTGGATGGTTTTCCCGACCGAAGTTTCGCCGCTAATTTCCTTCCCTGTCTTGTCTTTATCCCTCCGTCATTTCTGGAGCACGGCCAAGGGAAACCTTAGGAGATTCTCAAAACATTCTCGCCAGTGGGTTGAGCTTAGATTCCCGAAGTGTCGCCGTCTCTTGGCATTTGATTACCCCACCGCGTCCTCCTTCCCCCCCCGGCCTCACCTCGCCTCCCCTTAGTCCTTTCGCTTATGGGGGCCTATCCGCCCTTCTAAGACCTTCCCCACTCACCCCCCTCTGTTCCCGACCTCCCCTCGGTTGCACCCCCACGGGTTTCCGGTCGGGAGAAAGGCGATTCCGAGGAGTGGAGGGCTGTTTCCCCCCCCGTGACAGACAACGCCGCCTGCCGAAAGCGCGTTTCCCATTCCCCGATCCTCAGCCATTCACCTCTTTCCTCCATCTCAAGTTCCCCCTATTTCTTCGTTACGCATCATCCCCCATCCTCCACTCTCCCCGATCCTTAAACCACTCTTCGCCGTCCTTTCCCCCACCCCCCTCGCCCTTCCGCAGGATTGGAACCCCTCCCCGTCCTTCTATAGTCGGGCCCTCCCCCCGGTTCCCCCCCTCTTTTTCGCTGAGGCCCCCCCTCCTTAGGACGGGTAAGATGGCCCCGGATGAGACCCTAAAACCTTGAGTTACACGTGGGTTGTGTGAGTTTTTGCCTCCACTTTTATAGGAGAGCATCAAGAACAAGCGTGAGCGCTTTCGCGTTGCGCGGGGGGCTTCGTCGGGGAGAGAAGAAGAGAGCCGAGAGTGTCTCGGACGACGAGATGGACGTTTCTGTTTTAGAGGCTGATATTTACGCCGGAGGCGGAGCGTTGTTAGCCAGTGCGTCGGGAGAGGGGTTGGGTGTGAGGTCCACCGAGTGAGGGTGCTCCCTATTCTTGCGTCCTCTTTCGCTTTTCGAAGTTGGAACAGCCTAATGAAGCCACCGCCCTTACGCTTGCCCCAGGTTCTCTTTCTCCCTTACCCCTGCACTCCAAGTGATGAGACAGTCAAGAAGAAGGCATGACAGTAGTCCGTAGACCCTATTTGCCACCGTAGTGTCGCTCAGGATTTCCCTCCATTAGGGCCTCACAGCCCACAACCACCCGTTCACCCCCCCACAGCCCCAAACAGACCAAGTAAGTTCTTTTTAACTGAGACCACATCGTTTGAAAACTATATTTGCCCACTGCTCGCACCACCTTTCTTCGGCTCTCCACGGTTCTTTTCTCTAAAAAAACACCTACCGGAAGAGGAAAATTAGGGAGCGTTTGACAATTTTCATTCTTTTCATCGGCCTGGTTTCCTTCCCTTACAGTATCAATTGCCCCGCCCCCTCCCCTAGTGATCCTGAACCCTTTGGCTATCAGGGACCATAATCTCCTCTTAGTTGGTGTTGTTGAGAGAGTGGTCCTGATCCTCCATTTTCCACCTCGGTTGTTTTTTCCTTCGGCTTTATCGTAGTCGGGGCACGGAGACCTGTCAAGTTCCGATGACGCTCCTATTTTCCATCTTACGTTTTTCGTAAGAAACGGACGCATCCTTGGCATGCGAGAATGTTCACTGTTTAAGGCAGAACAATCTGTTTTGAGTCAGTTGAGGGCATGCTTTTTTTTTTTGCCTTTTCCTTGTTCCTTCCGCGGTTTTCCTTGAGTGCTTCTGCCAATTTTTCCTTCGTGAAGTTGAAATCTCTTTCGAGTAATGGGGCGGACGTACCTCCACCTCCCACTTCGATAGATCTCGTAGAGATGACAATTGCTCCTTTTCCCCCGGAGCTGCTTTTTTCTTCCTGCCTATTCCTCCCGTATTACCTGTACCACTAAGCCCCGCCCGGTGAAAATACCCCCTCGCCGAACGCCCCCGATTCACTTTACCTTTGTGAACGGCTCTGAACGGCGCTACCCCTAAACTGAACCCCCGTCGTTCACCCCTCCTTACAATCTTTTATCAGGTCTGTAATTCCTAGATTCTCAGCGGACAACTTTTCTTCCCGAGAGCTCATTACCCTTCCGCACGAAATACTCATCGACCTCTGCTGTGAGAGAAGCCTCCCTCTGAGATGTCGCGGCGCTAGTTTACCGGTCTCCCCCTTTTCCTTCCCAACCGTCAAGTCTTGCGCTTTAGTGTGGTCCCATGATGAGCCATGAATGCAAAGCATGTCCCTTCCTGTGTCGAAAATCAAATAGAATTGAGCATCATCCCCCACCCATAGTCGCCTTTTTTTAGAGCCTCCCCACGCTCTTTTTTTTTTCTTCCCTCCTATCACCCTCCCAATGGTAAGAGTTGTTTAAACAATACTTTTTTCTTTGAGCGAAATTCCCCCGCCTAATGGCATCAATATGTCCTTCATGGAAATAGCGCGGGTAGACGTCCCCTCTCCTTCCCCCAGATTTTCTCTCCTTGTACTGTTGTCCGGTTCTCATATCCCAACGATACATCCTCCAAATATACGGTAGGTATTCCTCTTATGCAAGGTGTAGGGTCAATTGTAAACTTAACCCAAACTATGGCAACTTCCATCTCTGTACCTCAGCCTCTTTCAGCGTCGCCCGCTTTTTGTTTTCTCCCAGCCTTTAATTTTGATTTTTGAGATCAATCTCCGACCTCTGCCCCCTTTTTTTTGAAAGACGGTTTCAAGCGCGATTTGGAATCCCCTTCTATTGATCTCCATGAGCGTTTAAATGGTCACACTCTTGCCTCTTTCTAAGTGAATGCCCTTCCCCAGGTCGTATATTCCTTATTCAATCTCTCTCTGTCCCCTGAACGCCCCCTTCCCGTGAGTAATCGAAGTAAGCGTTTCAAGCGCTAACGAAGCAAGTATTTCATCCCAGAGTACATTCGTCCCTAACAGGCTCAGGACAACCTAGACCTGACGAGGTGTAGTTACTTCCCGTTTGGTTCCCTTCGCTGCTTCCCTTTGATCCCCATTTTTCCCCCCCCCCAGGTCCCCTTGGACCTGGTTTACCCCTCCTTTTTTTAGCCGGCATCCCAACGTCTTCAAGTGCCATCCACACGTTATAGACGTTCGATCCAACCCGGTGAAATTCTTTTTTTGTCAGCATCACGGACACCGCTCTCCTGTTTTTTTCTCCCTTTTGTGCAGCTTTGCGGCCTTCTTTAACAGAAATCTTCCAACCTGCAATCCGAAGGCAGGTCATAGTCATCATAGTTCCCCCGTCATCAACGATCTTCCTCGAAACTGGCTCCAGTCTTCCCCCCCACAGCAGCGATGTCCCACCCTTACTAGCTTTGTGGAGCCTCCGAACAGACATACCTTTCTTGAGTTTTACGGAAACTCCACCTTGCCTCGAACAGACTTCCCCCAGCGTGTCACACCCCAAGACTTCTCTCTCGCCCCTTTGTCCCCGTTTTTTCCACAATTTTATCCTCGTCGCACCGCATCGTTGAAAAGAACTGTATTTCCGCAGCGCTCGTAGCGTGCGCCCTCGCTGTTTCCCTTCAATTCCTCCGTCTAGTATCTCTACCGGTCTGCAACCTCACGGTATGCCTCCCCCTTTTCCACCACACAACCCAAATTGTCAAGTTTGACTGACAGACGCGGGGCGTCCGTAAGCAACGGCGGTTTTCTTTCCCCCTTTCTCATGATGACGGTTCCCTAAGTTTTCACGCCCCTTCGAAAGGTCTTATCTAGTGGGTTGACACTTTTTGCGAACCACCACCACTGCCGTCACCAACCCATAGACCCTGGGTCATTTTCTCTGAACACCCTGTACTCCCGATGGAGCAACTAAGAATGCAAACGCACTCCAATCCATACCTACCGCCGTCGAATAGTTTCCCCCGAAGGGAAAATTTGCAGTGGGTTCCGTCCCCCCCTTTGGCTCGAGCACCCCCTTGATCCCCTCTTCCGCCCTCTCGAGTTTCGATCGCGCTGACAATTCCTTTTCTCCCCTAGTTTTTTGTTTTTCTTTCATACGGACGCCCCAATATTGTGGGTAGGGTCGTAATGCAGAGTTTTTCGCGGTGATTTTCCAAAACTTGGCGCATCCCCCGGTCCAACCTGTTTTTCCCTGCAGGCCCTTCTTCTTTCCATTTGCGTTTTGCAGGCGAGGCGCCATCGGTTACATCCGGTGTTCGAACTCACAGAAATTCCAACCCTGTTGTTCATTTTGTCGTAGGCCCATGTTTCCGTCCACCTATTGACCCACAAAACTGGGCCCCCGACGCCCCCGTAATTGCTGAGACGGGCTTCCATTCGTGTCCCCCCTTCCCCTGCGGTCCCTGCCCCATTTTCGCCCATTTCTCAAATGAACCTCCAGTTGCTATGGCCTTGACCGACCCGAAATATCCGTTCAAGTCCTTGACCCTTTTTTTTTTTTGGTTTTTTGTAACAATTGCTTTCCGTCTTTTTGAGTTTAGAGTCGAAGATATAAGGATCCCCTTGCGAATGTTCCCGCAATAGAGGTCGCACCTTCTACGGATTCTTTTCCAATAACTTAACCGCCGCCCTTCCCTTAGAGAATGAGTCAACCTTTTTCCGGTGACGCCCCCGTGCGGTGGAGCACGACTCTTAGTCTTCTTTTTTTTTTTCCCACTTTTTTTTTTTGACCTGAAGTATCTCTTCCACTCTCTTCCGGTGTACGGACCCCCAACTAAAGACTAGTGTATGTCGTCATGAACAACAAATTTGATTGGTCAAAACATGTTTTGCATCCGGTTGTTGTTCTCCTTGATAAGTAGAAGGTCATAGTCGTTGATCCTCCTTCGCGATGATCCCTGATCCTGCCTGACTTAGTGCATTTTAAGATATTGCGTACACTTTTATTACACATCATTATTGAGGGGTTTGAAAACGGTGGAGCTTTGGTAGTTTTGTCTCCATAAACGAACCCCCGGAGGTTTCCCACCGTTTTTTTTTGGCCTCCTGAGCCCCCCTTATACTTATCCTTTACCGAGTGGTTGATTCCGTCTGCCAAACTATTGTACCCAAAACCTGCCAGTACAGGAGGGTGGGCATAGTCTGGAACATCCATGGAACTATGTTTTCTAAGGGCCCCGGCTCCTAGTAAATACACTCGTCAGTGTCGATTCTTCCGCTGCCTTTGTGGATTGCGACCTTCCTCTTTTTCATGACGGAGGTCTGCGATGCTGCTTCGTACCAGCACTTCGAGGATGATTGGCGTTCAGAGTCCCTGAGAGAGATTTTTCCCAAACCGTCTATCCCCTTCTCGCAGCCTTCGCGTTTCAGCAGCGGCAATGTTTATCGTTGTGACCAGGGGGACAGCGATATAATTTCTATAATAGGCGAACCTTCCCACTCTCTTACTCTTGCTCCCCCAAAACAACGTCTCCACGGCTCCTTTACTTCAACTACCTTCGCAATTAGGTTTTTTTCGAGATGGTGACGATTAACAAAGCCCCCGGAAATAGCGAGTTTCAGATACGCGCTGACATCTTTGTCTTTTTCATATTCGTCCCGGGTGTTGTGCAATGTTGTCCTCCTTAATATCTAGTCCCCCCGCCGGTCCTAGGTTTCATTGTTGTTTCCTGTATTTCACGTTATATTATCCCTCAGGATGGAAAATAGGAGCGAGTTCTTGTCTACGTGACGCGCATTGCCATTGTCGGACTCCTTGATGTCAATTCGCCGATGCGCTCCGATTCCCTCTGGTTTTTCCCATGCTTCATTTATTCGTTCAGATGCCTGCCAGTGCCCCATCTCCTTCCAAAATAAGAAGGCGTGGGGGTTGGGTTTTTCTTTTTGGGGCCCGTTCGAAAAATTCTCTTTCACGCTTTTTGTCTTGAGCACACGTGTAGATTTTTATTGTCGTAAAACGATTTCCTCTGCAAGGTGATTTTACCCCTTGTTACCCTTTTAATCTCTCATGTTCGTGTGGATTTTCTCAAATGTGCGGAAAGTTTTTCTCCCCTGGATTCGACTTTGAGACAGAGAAATGACAGGCTTCCTCTCACTTTTTTTACATAGGAGCTTTCTTATCCTCCCCTTCTCTCATTCGGTCCCTTAAAAAATTGTTCGCTGAGAATCCTATGGTCCGACATATCCGATCACGACCTGGCGACGATTCTTTTTCGGGATGGGTTTTCCCTTCTCTTAACCTTTACATTCAATTTGTTGTTTTGCTGTGTATTTTAAGCGCTTTACTTCTTTAGCTGGCATTCAACGTAAAGTAGTCGCCCCTGGCGCTGCGTTCCCTGGCCAACTGTTTCCCTGCAGTCTAAGTTCTGGTAACTCTTCTGATCGCAGAAAACTTCCCCGCTCAGTGGTTGAGAGCATTGCGGGTATCTACTCCTCTTTCGATCGAAGTGTGCGATTCATGACGCCGCCCCCGCTTACATCTCGATTTTTCATCTCCTCCCTTTCGGCTTGTCAGGAAAAGAGAATACTTAGCATCTTTGCCGAACAAGATTTTTTCGTACCCCTTTTCAACAATTTACTTAATTAAAGAGCATCCTTCCCCCAATGACTTCCTAGCTCACCTAGGTCCAAGTGACGCCCTCCATTCGACTTGGCTACACGGGCTGAGTAAGTTATTAAGACCTTCCCCGAAGAGGGAAAACATTTTTTCTCGCGTAATTTTCATTCATTCCTAATCGCTCGTGACCTCCTTCAGCAGAGTTTCTCCCCCCCCCTCAAGGAATGTGCCTCCCCTTTTTGGCGAGGGACATCTATCTATTTCTCCGGTGTGTTGTTGAGAGTTTTTGTCCTATCGCCACTTCCTTTTTCCCCTGAGTGGCGTTTGTTTTTCCGCTGCTTGCTCAATCTGATTTTCCGATTACTGGCATTCCTTTCCCCTTTTCCGAGACGCCTCATCCCTTCAGGTCGTTAGTAATACGGAAGCTACACGTGTAGGCTTTTGAATTGGTTCAAACAGGTTTCTTTGGAACCCTCGAGCTGTGGGCGTCTTGGGGCATGCCTCTTTCCCCTTCATTTTTCTTCCTACAACCCGTCTTTAATCTGTTACTGCTTCGTCTGCCTGCGCACCACATGTGCCAGGAAGCGGAATAGATGGCAGCTTGGAGGGCGGCGTCATGAATCTTGCTGCAACTCTTAGTATTACCGCAATGTTCCCTTGAGTAGTGACTCAAGGCCCCCTTTTTCTTCCCCACACTTACCTGTACCCTGACATCTGCACAGGGGACAATTCCACAGGGCACGAATTCAGCGCCGGAACTATGCGGAGCGATCTGAACGTTCTCATACCCGACAACTTACCTTGAGCCTTCCCATCCCCTTTTCCTCTCGACCGTCGCGCACCTTTCCTTTTCTCCGTCGGATATGTCTCTTCCCCATAGATTCTCCTCGAAACATTTTTTGCCTTCCCGCAGGAGAGTTTTTCCACCTCACGACGAAATACCATCTTTTTTGATTCGGGACTGTGATCGTTCCTTTGCGACAGTCGATGTCTCGGTCGACGGCCGGGCGCCATCACCTTAAGACCCACGGTCCCTCGCGCTATCGTTTTTGGAGTAAAACTATGAGACATAATACACGTCTGGATCGTTGAAGCCCCCCCCCAAAATCGACTTTGTTTTTCCAGACCCACCCTCGTCATTTCTTTTTTAGAGCCCGGCCCCCGCCTGTTTTATTCTTCTTCTTTTTGACAGCAACGATACAATGCTAGTTTGCTTACAAACTAATTTTCGGCTCTCCTCTCCGCATGGATCCCTTCGTTCAGCAATGGAATATTTTTCCACGTAGACGAGATCAAACTTCCTTGTTCCCATATGATACTTTTTTATCCTCCCAACCGGTCAATCCCCCCCTAGAATGCCCTCCCTTTGGGACGCGATATATCATGTTTCCCTGACACACTTTCACCTTAAAAACCACAAATCTTAAAAGCCGAATCTCCCCTGCGTAGCGTCCTGGTCGCCCCTGGCTGTGGCGTGGTGAAATCGACCCCCCCGGACGCGCGAAACCTTTACTTCTCTTTTTTTCTAATCTGAGCCCTCTTTAGCCCCCCGGTGTTTTTTTCAAAGCCCGGCTAAGCGAGATTTTGCATTTCGGAAGAGTGATCTCCTGATAGCTCTCAACTGCGTCAACACTCTTCCAGATGCTGATAACCCTTTGACTGCGAGACTTTTTTTTTCCTTTTTTTCTTCCTTCCCTCCCTTTGAGTATCTGAACTCCCCCCCTCCCCGTCGTCATCGACTTTCCCTTTGGTACGGCAGCGCTCAGCGCCCCTTAAGGTTCATCCAGTCGTCTTCGGCAAATCAACCCTTCCGGACAATCTGACCTGACGAGTGTCCACGCGTTCCCTTTTTCTCGGAAATTTCTTTCCAGGGCAAATTCCCCCCAATACTTATTGAACAAGCGCCTACCCTCCCTGGCCGTGTGGGTCCCCCCAATTTGCGCCGCCGGCCATCCCACCCCTTTTTTTAAAGTGCTCCGAACTTATAGCGCTTTCCCCATCCAACCCTAGTTTGTCCTTTTTTTTCTCCGACACCCCCAATCCGAGAGCCGTTTTTTTCGCAACTTGCCAGCTTGAATAAAAGCCCCTCCTTCTAATGGACCCGAATCGGGACACCCTGACCCGTCAGGCAGGGTCATTATTTCTCGATCCGTCATCAACGTCATGACCCCTCCCCTATTTTCCCAGACCCATGTTCCCCAACTTCTTTGTCCCAAGCGCTGTACAGTATAAGAAACTTCATAACGGGTCTGCGGTTTCGGCCCAATTTAGAGAGTGCCTCGACCCTTCTCAGCGTGGCCACCTGGAAGTCCTTTCTCTTTGCTTTTCCCACTTGCGTAACCGGCAAATTTTTTCCCCTACTATTTTTCGGTAAACGAAAATGTATCTCCGAAGCGCTTCGTAGGCGCGCCTTCCCCACCTCGATGAGCGAGGCTCGCAAAGGGAACTCCGAGGCGTAGCAGGTTTATTCGCACAGCCTTTATCCTCAATTTCTCCCCCACCCCCCTTTTTCCCTTTCTCCGGACTTGCGGGTCAGTCCATACGCAACTCCGGTATTCTTAGTGCACAACCTGAGTCCTTTCCTGGGTGTGGCGAGGGACACGAATTGCCCTCCCATCAGCATTCGACGGTCGTCGTTTTTTTCACTTCCCCCCCCACCCCAACGGTTCCTTACAAAACCCCAAAAATACCTGACAGTTTTTCTTTCGTTGGAAGATTCGACTGATGTAACGACGATGGTCCCCGACTGCCACGCCCGAACTCTGACAGACGTCGCATCTCCCCCCAGGTGCAGGAAACTTTCTGTGGTTTTCTTTACGTTGGTCCTTCCTCTGCAATACACCGGAGAATCAGTCCATTTCGCCCGCGACCCACCGATTTTTCTAGTAA
>Ga0179593_1356284_pt1 | contig 17935 bp, 21 predicted proteins | sample CZODoug2_1_08_16_FD_185931 | JGI IMG/M metagenome (GOLD analysis project Ga0179593, IMG submission 185931) | Vadose zone soil fungal communities from Angelo Coast Range Reserve, California, USA - CZODoug2_1_08_16fungal (PacBio error correction) | ecosystem: Environmental > Terrestrial > Soil >... | reverse complement strand
CTCTTCCTTTCCCTTCTTCATCCGTTTGTCCGTTTTATCCACTCCCATCTAATTTCATGGCTTGCCAGGTTTTGATGCGCCGAGAAAGATTTTTGCATTTTTTCTTTTCACCCAGTTCTCTCTAGCGAAACACCTTCTCGTTGTGAATCATCCCCCTTCCCCCGACGGTCGTCCCCCTTTTTTATGCTCTACGTCTTTTCCAACAAAAGAGGCTCATCACCCCCCCCCCCTGCTTTCTGATCCGATGCTCCCTTTCGAGTCTTTTTTTTGGTGTCTGTCAGGCTTTCTCTGGCTTTTATCCTACTAACACTCAATAGTTTTTGTACTTTCTCTAGTCGTAGAACCTCTCAATCCGGCATCCTACTCTCTGATCTCCCCGTATGTCTACGGGCTTTCTCTCGCTGCCCCTTGTAGCATCAACGTCCCCGTGGCCATTGCTCCCATAGCGGGTCTGCTTCGTCTTGTGATCATTCTCAAAGAGTATGATTCACGAACCCATCTGTGAACGGAACGCACTTTCCTCGGTAAATTCTGCCCATCCCTTAGGTTCGGGTTTTTTCTTCCGGTTGGCCCCCGAAATTACCATCCTCTTCGAGAGCTGAAATGTGTATTGCGTCCCCTGAGATACCGTGTCCGAGTTTAGGTCATCGGTCTTTTTTTCACGGCCCAGGGCCTTCTTCATGTGTGCCGCGCCGCTTTTCCCCACTGTCACCTTTGAAGGCGGGGCTGCCACTGCACAGAGCCTGCGGAGCGAGCCTGATGCTCTCGCTCCTGCCAATTTTCTACTTCTTTTGGAAACCCGCCATCGTTGCGCATAGAGTTGCCAACGATAAGGCTCTTCTTTCCCTTCTCCCAAGAGACACTTCTCCCAAACCCACAAAACCCTGCCTTTGATCTCCCTTCTCCCTCAGTAAGCTTCCACCATCCCCTTTTTTTTCCTTGTCCCCGTTATCTGTGAAAAAGGAAGGCCCCCTTTTCCCCTTGGGTTTTTCCACAGGCTCCCGCTCTTTGACATTCCGCTTGTGAGCTGTAGACAATTGACACCTTTCCCTTACCATCTCTGCCCCGGTTCCTACTCGGGGCCTCTTCTGTTTTCGAGCGAGCCCCCAATTTCGTCATTGTGAAGCTTTCCATCTCTTTCCTTTTCCCGATGAAACACCCCCAGTTTTTCAGTCATTTCTCCCCGCGGGAACTGTCTCTCTCCTCCCCGTTTTCCACCGCTTTCCCTGTCCGCTCCCCCCGAGATGCATTTCCCCCTCTCCGGAACCGAGAGATTAACTCCAGCCGCCTTTTATGTAAAATTGACCTTCGAGGATCTCCCTTTCCTCAGTTGGAGACCCCTTCCTCGGCCGTGACCCCTTCCCCCCCAGCCGTTTCTTTTTCCGAGTCGCGCCATTCCCTTTCGGGATCAGCTGGGCTAGATTGAGATTTCCAAGAGCTTCCCATCGCTTGAGCACGTCCCAAAATCTCCCTCCAACGGACGAGTCCCTCTTCCCTTTGACTTTATAGGCCCCTATTCGCACAACCTCGTCTTTCAGGGCGTAGACGTCACTCTTTTTACTTGGGCCCCCTTTGACCGGTTTCCCAATGCCCCTTTCGTCCTTCCCTCCTTTCTCGTTGAGGCGTCCTTTCCTATGAGTTAAGTAGTTCCCTCTATCAGATTTTTGTCTGTGACACTAGCCCATATACGAGGGCAAGCTTTGTTCCCCTTTCCCCACTTTTTTTCAATCTAATTGGTCACATTTTTGGTCTGCTTCTATGCCCCCCCCCCTGTCATTGTTCCCGAAATCCCACCGCCACGTTTCCGCACGTCAAAAGCCCCCCCCTCCTTCTGATCAGCGACAGATTCAGTTCCTCCTTTTCGATTTAGACGTGATTTTGTCCCTGCGGTGGGCCGATTTCTCCTCATTCAGGGACCCCCTCTCCCCCCCGACCATTCAAATTGTTGATGTTCCTGCTCCTTCTGCGAAGATTGCCGTTCTTCGGGACCCCGTCTAAGGACCCAGTATGCTTTTCGGTGTGCCCCTCTCCCCCCCCTTATTCATGTTTTTTGTAGACGCCTGCTCTGGACCAGTCTGCCCCGTTGTCTTCCCAACTATTTCCTCTGCCACCGTCTTCCCTTGCGTGCGTTAAAAACCAGTAAGACCAGTAGCCTTTTTTGTCCCATTCCTGTCCTCTTTATGGTAATAGCCTCGTCCCGCGCTGATGCAGAGACTCAGCAGGGAACGAGCTAGGTACTACTCCCTTGCGGGAACCGTTTCAAACTGCCTTACAACACACCTTTTTAATGGGGTTTTTTTATTCCTAGATATAGGACTAACTCCTAGTTTTTTTTTTTCTATCTCTCAAAACCCTTCAGTTGGTGGTATTTTTTGGCCCAAAATCCTTGATTCCTTGCCTATCTTTTGAAGATGATCCAAGTTCTTGGAGACGTTCTTCTTTACCTCACGGGGACCACTACTACGGAACCTGTGTCTTTCCCTCAACGAACATGGCATAGTCATACATGGCCTTTTTGGTTAAATGTTTCACTTCAATAGCCCCTTTCCCCAAAATGGGAGACCTTTCACCATTGTCTTCTGTTGAAAAAGAGAATAAGGGGAATTCTGATTGGAGTAATATTTCATATGAATAGAGAAAAACAAAAACCCCAAAACCAAAAACAAAACCCCAAAACCACCCCCAAAAACGGGGTTTTTCATTTTTGGGGGGGGTTTTATGGGGTGGGGGGGGTTGGGGGGGGGGATTTTTTGGGTTGGGGGGGGGGGGGTGGGGGGTTGGGTTTTACCTGGTGGTATCTTTCGGGGGGAGGGTGTTGGTGGTGGGTGATTGGTTAGGGGGGGTTTTTCGGGGGTGGGGGGGGGGGTGGTGGGTGGGTTTGGTGTGGGGGGTTTTTTGATTGGGTTGTTTTTTTTTGGGTTGTCGTTGGGCGGGGGGGGGGGGGTGGGGGGCGGGGGGGGGGGGGGGGGTTGGGGGGGGGGGGGGGGGGTGGTTGGGGCGTCGGGGGGGGGTGGTTGTTTGGTGGGGTTGTGGGGGGGGGGAGTGGGGGGGGTGTGGGGTGAGGATTGGGGGTATGGGGGGGGGGGGGGTGGGGGGGGGTTTTGGGTTTGTTGTGGGGCGGGGGGGGTATTGGGGCTGTAAGGGGGAGTGTGGGGGGAGGTGGGTGGTTTCCGGGGCTCGCGTTGATTGCTCGGGGGGGGGGGGGGTGGTGGGGGGGGGGGGTGTTTGGGGTGGGTGGGGGGGGGTTTGGGGTGTGGGTTGGGGTCGGGGGGTGTGGGGGGCGGGGGGTGGGGGCGGGGGGGGGGGGGGGGGTTCTCCCGGGTGGTTTTGTTGGGCTGGGGGCGGGTGGGGGGGGGGGTGGTTGGGAGTTGTGGGGGGGGGGGTGGGGTGTGGGGGTCGCCGGAGGGGGGGGCTGGGTTGCCTGTTGTGTTGCTGGTGGGGTGGTGGATGGCGAGGGGGGGGGGGGCCTTTGGTGGGGTTGGCGGGGGGGCCGAAAAAAAAAAAAACAAAACAAAAAACAACCAAAAAAAAAAACACCAAACCAAAAAAAAAAACACAACAAACCAACCAACATAAAAAAAATAGAAACAAACAAAAAAAAAAAAAAACAAAAAAAAAAAAAAAAAAAAACAAAAAAAAAAAAAAACAAAAATAACAAAAAACACAAACAACAACAAAAAAAAAAAAAAAAAAACCAACCCCCCAACACACCCAAAAAAACCCCCCCAACAAAAAAAAAAACACCAAAAAAAAAAAAAAAAAAAAAAAAAACCAAAACACTTTTTTGGGGGGGGGGGGGGTTTGGGGGGGGGGGGGGTTCTGGGGAGGGGGTTTGGCGTGGGGTGGGGGGGGGGGGGTGGGGTGGGGGGGGGGGGGGGGGGGGAGGGGGGGGGAGGGTTCATCTGGGGGGGGGGGGGGGGGGTTTTTTTTTTTTTGGGGTGGTTGGGGGGGGGGGTTTTTTGTTGTTGGTGGGTGTGGGGGGGGGGTTGGGTTTTTTTTTTTTTTTGTGGGTCGTTATTTTTTTTTGGGGGGGGGGGGGGTCGGGGGGGGGTGGTTTTGGGGGGGGGGTTATGTTTTTGTGTTGGGGTGTTGGGGGGGGGGTGGGGGGGGGGGGGTTGGGGGGGGTTGTTGGTGTTTGGGGGGGGGGGGTGGTGTTTTGGTTTGGGGGGGTTGTTATTTCTTTTTCTTTGGGTGGGTGCGTGGGGGGTGGGGGGGGGGTTGGTGTGGGGTGGTTTTGTTTCGGGCTTTTGTTTTTGTTGGGGGGGGGGGGTCTGGTTGGGGTGGGGGGGGGTTTTTCGGGGGGTTTTTTTGTTTTTGGTGTGGGTTGGCCCAAAAACCAAAAAATGGTTGTTTTTCCCCAAAACCCACCCCCCCCCAACCCCCCAAACAACCCCCCCCCCCCCCCCCCAAAACAAAAAACCCCCCCCAACCAACCCCCCCACCCCCACACCAACAAACACAAACAAAACATACCCAACACCACAAACCAACAAAACCACAAACACACCAAAAAAAAAAACCCCCCCCCCCTTTTTTCTCCCCGCCGTATCGCGTTTCATTCCTCTGTTTATCCCTCCCGCCCGTCAATCAAATACGGCCTGGCGCGCGCCCCATGAAACCTTCTCACGGATTGTTCCTTTTCACTGTTGTTTTCCCCCCACGACGGAATCCGCCTTTCTTTGTTCCTTCTTATTTCCGGTGTTTCTCATCTTCCACTTTTTCCCCTCTTGTACTCGGCAGCAGCTTTTCCCACTTTTACCCTTCATACGCACTTTTCTATGGGCCGTCTTTTTCCCCCCTCTATTCTTCGGCCCTCTTCATTTTCAATCTAACCGGCCCGCCTGGCGGAGGATGAGAGAGTTTACTGAATGCATTGAAAACTTTTTTTCGCTGTTTCCCCGTCCCCTTGGAAATGAGCTGGTCTTCCTCCCTCCCTTGCGGCTTATTCCTCTCAGCACTACCCTTCTCGGTTGCAAGGTCTCGCGGTTCGGAGTCTTTTTTGTCGTGAAGTTTTTCTCCTTTCTGGTGCCTCGTCGTTCCTCCATCCGCGAATCGACCCTTTTTCAACCTCCGGGGAGGACTTTATCCGCTCCTTTTTGTGTTCTTTTCAGTGGGTTTTTTTGAGCGACACCCCCCTTTTCCTTGTTTCTCTCTCTCGTTTCAATGATTTTCGGGCAATCTTCCTTCTTCCTGGACGTTTCTACGTTGCGTCTCCCTTTAGAGGACTCAGGGGGCCGTTCCCCCAAATCGTGTTTTTCAGCATTTTTTTGCCTTCTTCCCTCCCGTTATCTCCTCTTTTCTTCATTTCCCCAACTGGGTGTCGAGTTCGAACCTGCCCGCTCATTTGGCAGAATCCTTCTCTGGTCACCCATAAATCTTCCCCCTCCAGCCCCCTGTCTCTATTTCCAACTTCCTGTCTCTTATTTTATACAGCCTCCCAAAGATGCCGACCTTATAGTGTCACCCCCTTGCAGGGAAGCCGGCCTTTTTCTAACCTTTGCATTCCCCCCTTATGGGTGAAAGTCTCTTCGTTTTATCTTACGTTTCCGCTTGCCTCGTTTTTTACGTCAACTTCCCTTCTCTCTTTTTAATCGAAGATACCCGTATGCGGGTCAGCTCGTCCCAAAAATCCTAGCTACCCCTCGTATAAGTTTGCGTCTCTTTCCTCCTATTCTTCATTTTCCCCAGACCCCCGCCCTCTTTGCGTGACGTGAGCCATTCCTATTCAGATGGCATACCTTACCAACCTAAGGTCTCCCTTCTTCTCCGTCTCTCTGCACACATTTCTAGTCAATATCCCCTCTTCTTGTTTCCTTTCCCCCTCCGTGAAAATCCCCTCCCCTCAATAATCCCTTTTTCTCATTTGACGCGCCTTTGTCTCCGATGATTTTCGATTCCCGCGTGTTGAGACTATCCCCCCAACTGATATCTTCCTTTTTTGCCTTCATGCTTTCTCCCCTTTGTCTTCGCTAAAAAGGCGATTCCTTTTTCTTCCTTCTCCCCTTCCGTCACTCTCGTGTGCGTTCTTCGTCCCGCTGTTCTGGCTATGATCAAGCGTCAGTTCTCCCAAAGTCCTTCGTTCTTTTGAGGTTCTTCATGACCCCCTCAGAACGCCGATGCCCTCCCCCCGAAGTGCTCTTTCTGTAAGCAGAAAGAGTTGATTTGTAACTCCTTATTGTTCTCTTCCGACTCCCAGATCGACTACCCTTCCTTGAGCCTCTTCTCATTCTCTCTTTTTTTTGCGCTCTCCTTCCCTTCGAAGGTGATAGACCCCACTCCCCTCCGTTTTTTTATTTGCACTTGAGCCTCTTCGATCATTTTGTCCTTTTCGTGATGCCCAGGCGTCCACAGGAAGCTCCCCTCCCTTTTTAATACTCTTTCCCTCCGTGTTTTTTTGTCTAGTATCGACTCTTTGTCCCCTTCTTATGCATAGCTTTTCGTTTCTCGTTCATTCAATTCCCATTTCCACTCATGGTCTACAGTGCTTGTGGATTCACGGCACCAGTGTTCCTTTTTTTTTCTATACCCTAGTCCTTCTCTTCGTCCCACCAGCGTGTGCGCAGGAAGCAAGACTGATCACCTCCTGTTTTTTACGATTCTTTCTAGGACGCTCCTCAACCCCATCTGCTTTTCCTCTCCCCTCAGCCCCTTTCGGATCCCTGTTTTCTTCCCGTTTTGTCAACCTGCGTTCGTGTTCCTTGATAGCGACCTTCCCCTCCCTTCTTGTGGTTTTCTTTCCGCTCTTCTCTCGCCCCACACTCTTACTCACACGATGAGAAATTCCTGTCACGTCTCCTTCTTTATCTCTAGAAATTTTCTCCCCATAGTCATCCTTTGAATGTGGACTTCCCCTCCTTCTCGGCTTTTCTCTTGAAATTTCACCCCTGCGCCCCTCATTCCCTCCCCCCCTTTCGAACGCCCACGCTTTCGTCAAAATTTTCCCCCCAATCTTCCCTTCCTCCCTTTTTTTTGGTCTTCGGTTCCTTTTTTTTACCTACCCAAGCGCGATGTCTTATAGTTCCCTACATGGATGAGATTCCCTCTCACCTTGAAGGTTTCTCCTCATTTTTTTCGTCAGACGTACATCTCTTTCCCCCCCCTCTATCCGGGGCTGTCACTCCCTCTATCTTTTACACGCTCCCTTGATTCGTCCTGGCCTGTCATTTTCTGAATCTTCTGCAATGTGATTATTCGATAACTAAGGCTCCTTTCCGTTTTGACCGTTAGTGTACAAACCTATCAAGCCTGTCCTGATGCCGTTCAAGATATTCTTTTCCAACTCCATCTCGGGTCCCCCTTCAAGTTATCCAAACAAGGCTGCTTCTCCAGGATTTTGAACTCTTTCATCTTCTGTTCGGCGGTACTTCATTTTTTTCGGGGGTCCAGAAAAGGGATGACTAATTTCTACAATCCGAGTCCCCCGGTTGTCCTCCTTCATTTAGATTCCTTTTTTCGCCCGTTGTAATTTCTTCCATTTGAGTCCATCTCCCTTTTCTCACTTAGATCCCCCAGTTTCTTTGCATACTCCCCTGTAACTAAAGGTTCCCCCTTCTGCTTACATGCCAGTCAACTCCCCGCTTTCCCCTTCGCTTTTACTGATGAAAAGTCACGCGTGAGAGTTTCGTTCCACACGTAGTCTCACCTTACCCTGCCTCCTTTGATTGTACCGCCACTCTTTTCTTGAGGATAGGCCTCCCCGTTTCGCCCTTTTTCCTGCTCAATGAAGCGCCTCACCCAATCTTCCTTTCTCCCCCTTCCTAGGTCCCCCTATTAGCTTTCAACTCCTTTCCTAGCTTTAGCCTTTCTTCTAGTCGCCAATCCCCCTTGCTTCCAGCCACCCCCCCTCGCCGTCACGCTGCGAGCATTGCACGTCTACTTGGAGTTATTTCCTTCACCATGACCTGACCTATGGTCATTTGTTTTCCTTAACTTTTGACCTTCTTTTTCTTGGGCCCTGGTTTGCAGGCGTCCCCCTGTTTAAAGTGATTCCCTTCCCCTTTTCCGCCTCCTTTGAATCGGCTTTAGGTCGAATTGTCTCTTCTTGGCCTTTTCCCTATTCCTCATAGGGGTTTTTTCTAAACCCTCCGTTCGGCCTTCGCTTTTAGGGTCACGTTTTTTCCCTTTTCAGCTGCACCCTTACCCATCTGTTTGATTGCGTCTCCCGACTTGTTTCGAATGTGGCAATGACCACAGCTGTCTCCCCTTTTTTGTAACTTTGCAAAATTCGTCCATCAGCCCTATTTTCCTTCTCTGGCCCTGTCTTCTCTGCCGTGATTTGCTTTTGACGGTCTTGTTGTTCACCACCTCTTTTAACCGCTCGCTCCCTCTCACCGACTTTGTATCCTTCTAATCTCCTTCCTTTTCTGAAATGGCCGTCCGAATTTTCCCCGTCTCTTGTTCCCCTAATCTATCTTTTCTTTTTTCCGTCAGTGGTTGTAGACCTTGAGTTGATGAAGCTTCCTGTCTTTCTCAACCGGTTTTCCAACCGACAATGAACGATTCCCGTCGCTTTTTTACACAAAAGTCCTTCTCCTTTTCAGTCTGTTCAAGATGATTTACTCCTCTCCGAGTCCTCCGCTTTTCTCTTCGCAGAGATGGTAACCTTTTTCTCTCCTACTATGAACTTTTTTTTGACCCCAAAGACCGCTTACCCCCGGTCCCCCTTTTTTTCCTCCTCTCTCTTTTAATCAGTTGTTGTTTTTTTTGGCTCTCTCTTCCACAAAAATGACAGTTTTTCGGCGTTTTCCAACGTACCGCAATGGACGTATTCTTTCCCACTTCAGTTTTTCTCCTCAAATTTTTTCCCGGTCTATTCCCTTCCCCCCTAATCGGAACCAGTACGGTCCCCCCCTTTCTACGCGGGACTTTTTTTACACGAAATTCATTGTCCATTTGCTCCCTTTCAATGCGTTTGGTAGAAACGGTGCTCCCCTTCCCCCCTTACCTTTCCCTCATTCCCTTTCCCCCCCTGCGGCAACATGAATCATTGCTGCACAAGAGTCCTCTTTTTTTTTTGTTTAATATCTTCGACCCCTTTAGCGATCTCAGCACCAATTTCTGTTCGTCATAGTGGTTCCCCTCCGGGTTCTTTTTAACCCACTCCTCCTAACCCACGGCCGTTTGTTTGCGCCTTTCACCCTTAGGTAATATGTCGCTGATAGACTTCTGCACCTTGCACCACGGGCTGTTCCTTTTTGGTCTTTCCGCCATTCGCCGTTTAACAGGTTTTCCTCTTCCTCTCCCCCTTTTTCCGGTTTCAAGCTTGCAGCTTGCCCTGGCGTTATTACGCTCCTGCCTCGTCCTGGGCCGTTGTTCGCACCCCCCCCCCCCACTCCCCTCTGATACTGCCAACCGACTTTTTCTGCTTCATAAAATTTCCTTTCCCACCTCTCCTTTCCATCTCTTCTTTTCTTCCTGCATTGAACATTCGAGGCCCCCTTCCCCCATTTGCCCACGGCCGTGACTTTGATAACCATGGCGTGGCTTGCACTCCACCCTCATATGAAGGGGCAAGTTCTCCCTTACTTTTTTCGTGACTGACGGCACTACGCTCTTTTCGGGTATCTTCCCCGCCGAAATTCCCTGCTTTTCCTGGGCTCTACTCGTATCCTTTCCTTCCTTTTGGCTTTTTGTCTTTCTTCCGTTTTTGCCGATCCCCCCACCCTTGCGTCCCTGTCCCTCTCGTTTTTTCCCCGATTTTAGGTCCTTCTTCGGGCCGGTGATCCTCTTGCCGGGGAGCGTTTACTGTTCCCGTCCCTGGCCTCTCCGCCGTTTCTTTGCTTCCCCTTTTTCCGAGGACTTGCCGCGTGATCCTTCCTTTCCCTCCCCATTTTTTCGATCGTCGAACCTGAACGATTTTTCCCTCATTCCTGGTCCTACCAAATTGCTAGCCTACGACAATCTTGCCCCCTTTAATTCCCAAACCTTTCCCCTATTTCTCCTTCCGGTCGCCCATTTTTATCCCCTGCGTCACCTCTGCCCAGTCCTCAGTATTGCTCTCTTTTTCACCCCCGGTCTCTCGGCCGATAATTTCATCCCTCGCTTAGTCCTTCTTCTAGTCCGCTCCCCAATCGATCTATTGCTCGTTTTTTTCCCTTACACTTCTCTCCGTATTTTTCCTTCAGTGAACTCTTTTTTTTTTCAGATGTCTTTTTTCGCACATTTGGGCCTCTCGGCAAGCGTGATCTTCTCTCGTCGCGTTCCCTCATTCTTTCAGTGAACGCCCCTCCCTTGAGTCCTTCCGTCGCGTTTACATTTTCTTGTTCCTGATCGGCCTTCCTCCCCAATAACGTTCTGCAATTGGCGCCGTTTTCTCTTGGACGACCATTGCCTTACGCTCCCCTCCTGTTCCTTTTTCCTCCCCGACTTCCCCCACAAAGATTACCCATTTGTCAATTGGCCGAATTTTCTCCTGCAGAGGCGTCGCTATGGCTTTTTCGTAATTTGAGTCCTCTACTACTCACGTCCTCTCCTGTTCCTCTTTTCCTCCCAGGGTTTGTCTTCGCTACACAAAGGCTCTTCTCTTCCTTCGGAGGACGTAATTATTTGTGCTTCCGGAGTATTTCCTTGGAGTTATCCTCGCGACACTTCTCCACTCTCACTTCTGTTTGCCAGTCTTCTATCCACGACCTCCCTCAACCGCCTTGAAGTCCCTCCCCTTAGCATCGTGTAAGCTTCCTCCTCGTGTTATGTGATAGACAGCCTCTTTTGTTTTGATTAGTTCTCTCCAGATTTGGACGCGCTGGAGCCTTTGGCTTCCATTTTCGCCTTGGTGGTGTGCCTCGAGAGGCCTTTTCTCGTTGATATGTTTAAAAAATTCCTGATCGTTGTTTCCCTCCCTTCCCCTCTTCCCGATGAGAATTTTATGTTTCCGAGATTGAGTCCCTCTCCCCCTCCTTCCCTCCCTCCCTCCATCCTCTCCTCTCTTTTTTTTCAAATATCCTTTTTTTTTCTCGACATATATTCTGTCTTAGTCCCTTCCTGCTTGGTCCCTTTAATTTCCCCTCAAAATTCCAACTTCTCATCCTCTCACAGTGCTGGTTTGCGCCGACCGATCATTGTCTTCATTGTGTATACCCCCTGTAAGGTCTTAGCTTCCCTTCCTCCCGCTGCCTATCTGCTAAGGCCGTTCCTCTTTTTTTTTTTCTTCCCTCACCTCGGCCTTCTAATTAACGTTTTTCCTCCCACCGACTTCTCCCTTTCTTCGCTGGTTTTTCTGAATCTCGCTTTTTCGTTTGTCAATCTTCTCCTTACGTCATGCCCTTTTCTCTTTTTTCTCCTGTAGCTTAGTTCGATTCGCCAGCGACCCTCCGTTAAATCCTGAGACGTTGGTGATTGTCTTTCTCTTTCTTCTCTCCATTAAGACATGTCTGCCAGGGTCACTTCGCCCCCCATCCTTCTGCTTATATTCTCGGGATCCTTCTCACTTCCTTTCTGTCAAACTATCTTCTTATGAAACGCTTCTTTCCCCCCAGTACCCCCCCTTTTTTTTTTTTTTTGTTCTTTCGTTGGATTTAATTTGCCCGAAATTACCCAGGTCATTTTTCGCGGTGCCGGTCGTCGTGTCCCTGAGCCCGGTGCACGTAGCTTGGCATCCTCATGTGGTACACTGAGGCCTTCCCCATTTCGCATTAAGTCGACTCAATTCTCCCTCGGCTGGCCTCCCTTCCAGAGAATGGTACACCGTTTCCCCCTTCTTCTCTTTGAGCTCCGGCACCCTTTTTTTTCTACTCGTTTTGAAAACCTTTGATCATTTTTGCTGTTCCCCCACGCCCTTCTCCTGTTTTTTTTTTCCCGACCCCCCCCTCTCACTTGACAGGGATTCCCGTCTCCTTTCCCGAGAGTCTCCTTGCAACGCATTTCAAGCAAAGTTATCTAAACACCAGGCTCCCCTTTGTGACCGCCTTTTTCATGGCCGGGTAGCAGCTTTTCTTCTTTCGAGAGAAAATTTTACTCGACAGTAAAATGATACCATCGTTCCGGTGCTCCTTCCGTTTTCCCGATTCTTGCCCCCTTCGCGCATCTTCCCGGGGCCTTTCTGAAAATCCTTCCTCCCACCCCTTTTCTTGCAGTGCTTTTTAGTCACTCCCCTTTCCTTTCCTCGCGCGACACGTGCTCCCCCAAGAACGAAACTCTTTTACTACAGACCCCCGTTTCCGTAGAATGCAGAGTTCCCTATCCTCTCTTCTAAACTCCTTTCCCCTACGCTGGATCCCCGAAAATTTCGTTAGTAGGTATCGCCGCCTACTCTCTCCCCATGTTGTCCGCAACCATGGAATTTTCGCTACCACCAAAATTACTAGAAGGCTTTCTTTTAGCGCAGTCACTGCAGGGTCCCCTATTTCCTTCCTCTTTTGCTAATCAAAGCTTTCTCAAATCCCTTGGGCGCACGCCCCCGGAACCCCCCCCCCCCCCCTCCCCTCCCACGGCGTCGAATGTCCCCTAAAAGGGAGTATTCCTTTGCCCATTCTTTCCTCCCCTTGAAGTTCCTACGGATGTCTTACTCATAAGATACGGACCCGCTTTTCACCTTGTGTTCCATTTTCAGTCATCCTCTCTTCTCCTCTCAGAGTTGAGTTCGTAATTTGTACTATGTTTTGACCCTCCCTTCCGATAAGTTGTTGTTCTGGACCTACACTTCCCACCCTGGACTTCGCGTTCGTATGCCGTCCCAGTTGGAAATCGCTTCTTTGACATTATTGGGCAAACAGACTGGATGCGGCATAATTAACCCCTAATCATGGCTGGTCCTGTCAAAGCACCTTTTCCTCTTTTCTTTTTTTCAAGTTCTCCTTTCATCATTTGACAATCCCTCGTTTCATGTGAGAGGTCTTTCCCCGTGATTTGCTTGCCCTTGGGCGATTTTATCCACCCGCAAGTTATTTTCACAGGCGTAACTCTCTCCCTATTGGTTTTTGATTCCGTTCGCCTCTCTTCTCCTTTCTTTAAATTCCCCCGTTCCAATGCCCCTATTTAGTGGTGCACCTCTTTACTTATTAATGTTGCCGACAAGAGTTTATCTTGCCGTCTGTGATTTCTCCGTGCTCACTTTTTCCAACGAGGGGTCAAATGCTTCAACTCTGCCTTTCCTTTTCTTTCCCCACTCAAGTTTTTCTAGTTCCTTGTGGTTGATCACCTTCTTTTTCAGGTAGTTCTTCTAGACCGCTCGCTTTGCTCATTCTGCTCCTCTCCGTTAAAAGTACACTTCCCATTGCGGGCCTTTTCAACCGCATCCCATTAACACACCCCCCTGTAATGGGGTTGGGATTCTCGTTCTTTCTCCTCTCCGTTTGAGTTCCCACACTGACCTTTTTTAAGGCGGGCAAAATGTCCCTCCCCCTTCTCTTTTTCTCATTTCCTTTTTTCTTCAAGCGGTTACTCGGTCTTCCTTTATTCATCCTTTCCTTCTGTGCCACCACCCCTTACTACCTGCGGGATTTGCACGCGGTCCCTTCCCTTTGCCCCCCTTGTCCCTCGTTTTTTTTGCGCACGGTTGGCACCTTAGAGTTAAAAGGGTATACACCCTCTTTTCAAATCCCCCTTTTTTTGCCACATGCCCACGGGGCCCTGAGTGTCCTTCACTCCCAAGCTGCAGCGATTCGACAGGCCCATTCGGGGTCGGCTTCTCAGGTCCTTCTGGTTTTCTGGCTCCCGCCCTTCAATCAAACCTTCCCTTCCTCTCCCCCTTAAGGAAAAACACCCAAAAACCTTCTGTTTTCTCTTCTCCGAATTTCTGAACCCGGTTCACTCTCTTAAATCTTTAAGTGGTTTTGTAAGTTCCGACAGTCAATTTTTTTCCTATTCACGAATCCACACTCTTTTTCAATCAGGTCCCCACGGATCCTCTCCAAACCTGGTACAACATTTTTCACTCTCTATCGGAGGGCAGGTGTCGCACAATCCCCTTGATATGGGCCCCCTATATGCCACGCCCTTCCCCCCCATGACACACCCCCTTGCTAGGCATGATACTGCCTGCATATCATTTGGACGCGTTGACCTTGACCAAGTTTCAACGCGGATTCTTATACATCTTTCCTTGATTGATGATCTTGTTCCTTCACTAAATATTTTTTTGCCCAATGATCGTTTTCGTCATTTTTTTTTTCCTTTCGGTGCGATCAGATGTTCCGAGTCTTCGGGCTATCTAAACTCTCGCTGCTCGCATTTCTTTCTTTTCCCCTTCGCATCGTTCTCCGCCTTCTTGTCATTGTGGCTGCGTCTTCAGTTTCTCCAACAGCTAATTCGGGGCCCCCTAAGGGGTAAAGCTAGTTGAACCGGGCTGGCTTCTTGATTTTCCATAGCTCGGTGCATGAGCGGCCCTTTGACGGTTTTCCACGGTTGCCGTTTTCACATCCGGTTCGGGTTTCCTCCATTTGTAGCTGATGTCCCGTCGCGTGAGGCCTCAGCGTTTTCCTCCCCCTCAAAACATGGGTTTGTCGAAAGAACCTGAAGAGCTGTCCCTGGCCTCCCTGCTCCCCTAGCGACACCTAAAGTTTGAATTCCGTCCAGGACGATTTTTTCTATCCATTTTACGTCTATCCATTTTGACCTTCAACTCTTCTTATCGACTCTCTTGCTCTTTCAAATTTTTTCTTTCTTGCTTTTTTTTTATAACTCATTGACCCTCTCTGCCCTTTCTGAAGTTTCTGCTCGTTTACTTGATACTCATCCCTTCGGTCCTCCTTTTTCCTGAATAGGTTCCCCGTGGAACATTCCCCCTGGCCCCAGTCCCCCTTTTTGCCCCATGCGCAGATTCTAACTCTTCTTTTTTAAGACTCTTCGCAAATTTGCCGGGAGACTTTCCCCGCTTATCAGTTAGCGCTCGCCTTTCCTCCCATCTTTCAGTGCAACTGCCCTCTTCCGCTCGAAAGTAGCGCACTGCTTTTCCGTCCGCCTAATCCAACATGAACTTTCTCCTTTGCTAGGTTTTAGTTTACGAGCTCCATTTGTTAAGTAACTTTAAGCTCTCCTGTTCCTTTTTCCCCCAACTTCACGGACACTCAACGTCCCCGCACCGCCTCCTTTGACTCTTTTTTGTACGCCACGCCCGCCGATTCGCGATGATTTTCGGAATTCACCCCTTTGTTCTAATTGTCTACCTACTCCTTCCTTCCCTTTTCTTGGACAGGCTGCAAGTTCTGACATTTTCTTTTTGCTCCCAAACATTTCCTCTTGAGATCATAAGGTCTACTTCCTTTTATATTGTGAGTGCTGAGTTTCTCTTCTGTCTCGAGACCAGCGCGCATGGCTTCCACACCCCCCCCCCCCCCCCCGGTTTTTGCGCCCGTGCGGATCTTACTTCCCAGCAATTAACCTCCGTCTCCCGTACACCGCCAAATTCCTCTTCCCGGAGTCCTCTCCAACTTTTTCTTTTTTTCGAAAGCCGCTTTCTTTTGCTTAGTCCCTGACGACCAATCGAAGTACTTCCTTGAGTCCCTTTGTTCCAGTCTTAATGGGGTGACAGCTCTATACCCTCCTGCATGTCATAGAAAACATGACTTTTTCTCTAGGTCTCCTTCAGAAATTTCGAGCTATTTTTCGAATTTTTAAATCTTTGACGCCGCAGCCCTCCTGCGCTCCATACCGACGTAAATATTCCCCTTTTACCATAAGTTTGTTTCTATCTCTTCTTTTTTCCGGTCTCGTCATGAGGTGGTACTTGGCCTTAACTCAACACGAACCCCCCCCGCTTCATCATTTGGCAAGTTTGGGTGACCTAGAACGATTTCCGGTGAATTTTATATCAAAAAGGGGAAGGCCTCTCGCTTCTTTGCAACACTATTTGCGCGCTGGACATGCGCACTCCCAAGGATAACCGTTCCCTGTATGAGTTATGTTCTGCGCGTGACAAAAGCGGAGTTCTCACTCACTCTTTCTTCGACTTGTGCCGATGCGCAGTTTTGTGGTTCTTCATCTCCTTCGTTTCCGGATGGCATGTGCTAGTAATTAACCCGCAAATGCAGGGGTTTTGGATACTGTCAACTCTGTAGAGCCGCCTCCCGCGCAATCCGGGTAAAACAATATATGAATAAGGACTTCTAATATTTGATCTCCTGCCTTTTTTGCCCCCGAGATTGTCACTCATGTCTTCCCTTCTTAGTTTAGTCTACCCTCAACCCCGGCGCTTATCGCCCCATTCGTCGAACGCCCTCTTAGTCAACCTCTTCCACCCTTCCTTTTTCTTGGTTTGTATTTCCGGTTTTGGATTTCTCCCCTTTCACAAGTTTCACGCGGCGGAAGTGCTTTCCCACTTTTATGTCTCGTCCGTTTTTTCTCCCCTTGCGACTTATACTTGCATCCCTTTATTGTGTTTGGACTGGGCCGAGCCTTTCCCTTTCGGGCCGTTTGAACTTCGCATCCTGGACGGGCTTGTTCCCTGCAAGAGTCTACCGTACACCGTCTGCGCTGTCACTTTGGCTGTTTTTTCAAGGTGAATATTCTTCAACCCCCTAATAGGGATCATCTTCGCGTGCCCCCGATACTTCCTCCTTGCTTTGGAGTTGAGTGTTCCCCCTTCCAACAGTTCCCCCCGATCGCCTTTATTTCCTGCGTTAACCCCCTCTCAGGCAAACGACATATTGGTCCACCTCAAATTTTTCAAAACCGGCCTTTTCATTTTTGGCCCCGCTTTTCCTGGCGGATTTGCAGCGTTTCTGCGTCTACCGCAAATGGATCGTCCTAACATTTTTATACCTATATTGTGCGAAGTTGTTCCGACTTTCTGTTGCTCCTCCTTTTTCTTGACATTGACTGCTGGACTATCCTTGACCTTTCGACAACCCCGTTATGGCCTTTCAGAGTCGCTCACTCGGGCCCTCCCTCGACCCCCTTTCATTCAGTCCACCGACCACCTTTTTCCACTTACCCTTCATTTTTACCCCCGTCCTCTACCGGTCCTTACATCATTGCTCAGCACTCAGCCGTCCTCCGGATTCCCTTCAAAATGCGACCCCAAGCGTTCGCTCCATCCAGCCCTTTTTCGAGGCACCCCCTGACTCCCTCCCCAGGTACCACCAAATCCAAACCTGCCCTAGAGGTCTTATCCCTGCCTCCTCTTTCTTCGTCCTTAGAAGTAGCTAGCAAATCGCTGCGTCCCCCCCATTTTTTTAAACCAAACACTTCGTCCCTCCACGTCGATCTTTAGTACCAGGGATTATAAGTTCCCCCTATTAGCCAGACGCAGCACCTTTGTTCGACTCTCTTTTCCAAGTTCCGGTCATCTTTCAGGTAACAATGTTTATTTCATAAACTGCTCTCCTCTTCCTCTTGCTTCCCGTGATTTAGCTTAGAGGGGCCTAGTCGTTTTCTCCTTTGAGTTTGTCCCCCCTCCCATCCTCTCCTTGCTTCTTAGCCGTCCCACGTTTGGGCTATCCTTTGACACTTAGGGCCACCACTTTTGGTCTCCCCTTTTCTTGACAACTGGCGCACTGAACGCCCCCCCTCAAAGTCAGATTCCGCTAGTGGTTTAACCGTGAGAAATTCTTTTTCCTCATTTCTTTTTTTCTTATGAGACCATGGCCTTTTCCTTATTGATTTTTTTTTTCTGTTCTAACCCAGTCTCCTCCCCCAAGCGCTGACTGCGAGCACGACGAACTTGGTGTCTGAGTTTGAATCATGCTATTTTGATAGCCCCTTTCCCTGTATGTAGTTCAACCTAGCCAATTTTTTTGTCCCTGCAGAGGTTGTCTCCATTGACTCTTCTGGAAGTTTTTTCAGGCGTTAAAAGATTTGCATTGTTTCCCATGTATTAGAGGAAATTTTTTCCCCCCCCCCCCCCCCAGATCCCCCGTAGTCGGTGTACCAGTCTGTTCGTTCGGGCGGCCTAGACTGCCCAGTCTTAGCCTTCCTCAGCTCGTCTTCCCCCCTCGGCGAAATACGTCCATTGCTCCGTTTTGCCACATAGTCGCCCCCACCAATTCATGGATTTGTGGGG
>Ga0179593_1457103_pt1 | contig 17936 bp, 24 predicted proteins | sample CZODoug2_1_08_16_FD_185931 | JGI IMG/M metagenome (GOLD analysis project Ga0179593, IMG submission 185931) | Vadose zone soil fungal communities from Angelo Coast Range Reserve, California, USA - CZODoug2_1_08_16fungal (PacBio error correction) | ecosystem: Environmental > Terrestrial > Soil >... | reverse complement strand
AGTTTCACCCCCGGTTTGTCTGATCGCCTTCTCTCTTTTATTTTTTTTTTTGGTTTTGAATTTGGTCAACACTTCCCGCCTCTCGCGGTCCGTAGTTACCTCCCGCCAAGGTCTAGTTCTTCCCCCCTCCGATCAGGATCCCCCAGCAACTTTGTCCACCAAAGGAAATCGCGGGGACCTTCTTTTGACTGTTTGATCGTGACCCCCCCCCCGATCTTGCCAGCTCGTGACTTAGTTTCCCCCGACTTTCACCCACCATTTTATCGCCTTTTTTTTTCCTCCCAATCTCCCCCCCCGCATTTTTTCGATTACATCACACGGAAGATCCAGGACCAGCTTCCATCACTTTTCTTTTACTTGTTTTTTCTACGTTGCCCCCAAGCCCGGGTACCACTCCTGCAGAGTTTCTTATTTCCTGTCCGCCCCCACCTCCCCTGTCAATGCAACGGTTTCTCTGCGAATGGACCCTTCCACATCGGTCCTTCTACAATCCTTCTTGCTTCGATGTGTAGTGACAGGGTCCTTTAACTTCCCTTACTCCTTCCTCTTCCTCCTTTAGCGCGTTCCCATAAGTCCTTTAATGGCCGCTATTTCCTATTCTGAAGTTTCCCCTTTGTCCGAGTTTTTTGACCATTTTTTGTTTGGTTTATTGCCGGGAGGTTGCCCCCCCCCTGTTGTTCCTGCAGTTGGCGCCTACGTTTTTTAACCGCGGAGCTCCCTTTTTTTTCCAGTGACTTTTTACGCCGTTGTAGTCTCTGATTGTTTGGTCCGTTCGCCCCACCTACTCTTTCGCCTTTGCGTATTCCGGTTTCACTTTTCGGGATTTTCGTCCCCTTGCGTCTTGATGTGAGAGCATGACCCACTCGCCCTGCCTTTTTCGATTTCTTATTATAGAATTGCTCCTACGTCCGTTTTGGTCGCCCCTTCCTTTCCTACAATTCTGCGCTCCACCCCTATTGATGCGCGTCGTGTTACTAGCGCATTTTTCTTGTTTCGGCTGTGTAGGTGCGTCCCTGATATGACTCTTTTCTCTTTTTTCTTTTTGCTTTTTTTTTGTGTCGCGGTCGTTCATGTGACGGGGAGCGGCCCATTGGACCCATCGGATTGGCTTTAGTGTCCTGGATGTCGTTTCTTTTCTCGATTTGGCCTGGATTGATTGCAGCTTCTTTGAGGGATATCCTGGCCTGAGTGACCATTTGGCTGCCCGTAATCTAACAAATTTTTTCCCTTCTGTTATTCAGCCCGGTGGTTGCTTTCTTTTTTTCCTTTTTCCAGACTGATTCGTTTGCTGGAAGGCTGAATTAGTGATGGCCCCTTTTCCTTGGTCCTGCTGGCCTTTTTTCTGGTACTTTTCATGGTTTTGCCGATTTCTCGCTCCGTCGCCTTCGTCGGTCCCAGCCTCTTTTTCTCAAGTGCTCCAGTACCTTTTTGTTGCTTGGCGACAAATAGAATCCCCTCTGCCAGTATGTGTCATCCTCCCTCACTTTTTTCTTTTTTTTTCTTTCATCCACTCGCTTTTTCAGCGCCATTAGAGCCCAGCCCCCCGCACTGTTTTCCCCTCTCTGAAACATTTCCCAACGGTTCTGCGGGCACTTTCAGTTGAGGCTTTTTTTTTTTTTTTTTTTTTTCTGAAGTACCCGGTTTTCCTCTCGCTGACCTGTTTCGATTGCCGGTATTCTCTTTTTGGCTCTTCAACAGTGAATTTCTTTCTTGCTTCCCCGTCTTCCGCGCCCCCCCTCAAGATTATGACTGTTTAGCCTTCCTCTCTTCGCCAGTGATAAAGGACGCCTTTTTTCCCTTTTCATGGGATTACGGAACGGGCCTTCGTGACTAGGGCATCGCTGGACCAGGACGACTTTTTGTCTTTAATAGTACTGCCACCGGCTCCCTTCGCTTATATTCGGTTTTGAACGGCTTTGTTTGACTGCGGGGCTACCCCCCCCCCCCAAGTCTCCATTCATCGTTTTCCTCGCCCGAGACGTCGCGGTTAATGTGTTGTAGTTTGGTGTTGACTTGACGCCTAGTTTTCTTGCCTTCTCCTTCCCACTCCCGGTCGACCCTCTCTCCTTGTGCGTTTCTCAGACCAAGTCCTAGTCCTTCTTTGGTTGATGGAGAGCCTGCTTTCCACTTTCGCGAAGGGCTTTCCCCATTGTGGGGTGGTGGTGGTGGCTCTTGTTCCACTTTTCTTGCCTGCTCCTTCAACCACACTGTGCCAACTTCCTTCCAGTGGGTTAGTTCGAGTCGACTCCTTCCCTTTTCAATTACCGCTTTTCTTTCAGTAGTACCTTTTTTTTTTTGCCCCTTTCAATTTGACTGGGTAGCATTTGACCCTTTTGGACTTTTGACCGGTGGGTACTGGTTGGTCTTTTTTTTCTTATATATTTCCACCGTGCATTCCCCCACCTCTTCTTTTAGGTCCACCTATCAATAACCCCCAACTTGATCACCATCCAGTCACTAGTTCACAGCCTTACCTTTTCTCCCCAGTTGGCTTTTTTTTTTTTCCTGGTCAAGTTTCCCGTTTTTTCCCGGCCCAGTCCCATTTCTTCATTTTGACTGTTCTGGAATCGTCACCCAGAGATGGACGTCCCCTCCGGCCGCTTGGCTTTGCGTCCCCTTGTGTTTTTCCAATTCTCCCCTCATTTTAGTCCCCTCTTCATCGTTTGGGCCCCTTCTCCCAACTGTTTTCTTCCCCCCGCCTTGGGTTGACCACTGCCGGCTTAATGAGTCAATTTTTGTCCTTGAAGACCGCTGCCGTTCGGAGTAGCTCTTTCTTAATGTCCCGGTCTCCCGGGTCGGACTTTTGCTGGCGGTTTTTGTCGGTCGTTCTTTTCCTCTGCGCCGTCCTGGTTTCAGCCCTTTAGCTTTGACCCGGAGTGCTTTGCAACCCCCCCCATTTTTTTTCCGTAATGTGGTTATGCCCCCCTCTCTGCGATCCATGTTTTCCCCCTTCTGAGCTTCGGAGTTCCTATCTATTTTTCCCCCGGTTTTTTTTTTTGAGATCTATGAACTTTCTTCTTTCACAGTTATATCCTCCTTAAGGTTTCATTCCCAGACTAGACCGTTGCACACTTCACTTTTTGTGACCCCTGACTTCGGGGCCCAGTCCTTCTCAGGCTGCGCCCAGAACTCCCCCCCACCCGGCCCGTCACCTTTCGCCGTCTCCGACCGTGTCTCCATCTTACGCATGAACCTCTTTTTCTCCATCAACAAGACCTCGCCGCACTTGATGACGGTCCCCCCAACTTCCCCTTTGGGGACTTCCCAACCTGGAATTGATTCTCGCCGTCCTTACATGCATAGCGCCCCCAATTGTGTGGATAACCTCCTTCCCCCTCTTGGGACGCCCGAAGAAAAAGCTTTGGGCCCCCCGTCTCGTTTTTAGATCCCCCCCCGCAACGGCCAAGCTCTGTGTCTATGTTCATCCTTTTTCCCGGTTTTTTTTTCCTTGCAGTTCCCCACTCATCGCCCCCTTTTCTTCCCTCCCGGACTCGTCGTTACTGGTGCGTTTTTTCTTTCCCCTCCTTTTTCTTCGTGATTTCTCAAAGGGTGCCTTTAAAATCTTTGCCCCCCCCCTGCAAGGTGTTTTCATTCCACAAGTAACCGGTACTTTCACATTCACTGCTTCACGTTTTAACAAGTCCTTCAACAATCTTTCACCTCCCCCCCTTTTTTTTAGATGTTTATTTTAAAGCCTCCAGTCCCTTTCCTAATTCCAAACAGGACATGTTCCTTCCTTTTCTTGTGTGTTAGGAGCCTCAATTCAAGCCCCCCTGTTTTTTCCGCCCACCACCCCCCCTTGTCCCCCCTGCGCTGCCGCTTGCCTTGCAGGCGGTTTCCGACCCACTCCATGTACTTAGTCGGTCTCCTCTTCCCTTCGCCACAACGCTCTTTCGTTCTTTCGCCGGGATTGTTCCCCCGTGCGGCGTCACCTGCTACACTGCTTCTCCCTTCCCTTCACCACCACACGTTTCCCACGCAGGTCCGGTTGGTGCCCGTCTGCCATGGTCGCGTTGGTTTTCTCCACCCCTCCACAGCTTTCCCTTATGCCCCCTTGAATTTTTTCTCAATTCTTTCAAGTTCCCCCCCATGTCGGCCATTGTCCCCTGTCCCGCATGCCCATACAGCCGACTCCAAGTCTGTCACTCCACTTCTCCTTTGTCAATTTCTCCCTTCCAGTCCTTTCTCTTCTAAACGGAGTATAATTTGCTTTTTCAACTTCGCTTAGCCCTCCATCCTGTTTTACTTCCCTTGACCGATTAGAAGTTCCCTTACTTCAAACCACAGTTATGCAGTCCCCCACAAGAGTGGGATTTAATCCTTGGCACTTTTTTCCTTTTCTTAAGTATAAGGGCGGCGTGTTTCACCTTTTTTTTGCGAACGCCCTGATCATTTTTTTTGACCCCTCTACAGTCTCCCGCCGACGCGGAGGACTTGTTTTTTTCTGGTGCCGCCATGATCGTGGATCCTCTGCGGTCGTGCGTTTGACCAGAGACTTACCTGCTCAGTCTCAATTAATTGAATTGCCCCCCCCCCGGCGTCCCCACGGGCCAGTTCCGGTCTACGGAAAGCCCGCACATGTCCCCCTCGTCAAGTCGAAATTCGCTCAGTACCCCTTCCTTTCCTCCGTCCTCCGCCCAAGAATGGATCCCCTCCCGAAGCCACTAAGGATTTTCAGGCCCCGGAAGGCGTCCCCTTTGACAAACACTGTTCCAGCCCTCTCCGAACCTTCTCGGACTTGCAGACTTCCGGGCAACTAGATTACGCCTAACCGTAATTTCTCCCCTTCTCCCCATCCCCGACCGGCAACCTCCTTCTTCAATCCCTCTCGACAGGCCCCATCAGATGTCTTCCTTGCTCTCACAGGGCACCTCCCCCTCCCGGTAGTCCGTCGTGCTCGTTCACCGGTCTTCGCGATCTCATTTTCCCTCACTATGATTTGCCCCCTTCTTTTTCTTGTCAGCACGACTGCCTATCTTCCCCGACTCGCCTCAACATTTTTTCTCGGGCTCCTGCGTTCTTCTCCCCCCTCGCTAGGCCGCCACACACAAGTTCGCTCCGATCCTAAGTTTTCCCCCAAACTTCCTCTGCCCCTCCCTCAACTTCTTGGCGGACCCTTCCCAAGGCCCTCCATCCGCGATCTGTCTCCTGAGTAACCCCACCAATCCTCCAGGAAATGTCCTCCTCCATGCTTCAAAATACTTTTGTTCCCCCCTATCTCCTGGGCTACCACTTTTCCCCCCCCCCTCCCCCCCCCTGAAACACTCCCCAGTTCCCCCCCTTTCCAACACGTTAAGATTGAACGATGGAACATCCTTTTCGTGGGATGATATTGGAGTACTTCGTCCCGTTTCTTGTGGAATAATTTTTTAGTTTACGTAAGAAAACGAATTTCCCCCCTTTCCGCCCCCTAGCGCCCAGCGCACTTTGCCATCTTCCCCTTGAGTGCTTCACCGGATTTCCCTTTTCTCGAGTGCGTCGTCGTACTACCATCTGCTGGCAGTCGGTTTACCCTTCATCCCCCCCCTGAGGCACCTTGGTTTCTTTTTGAGCATCGGATGCCCACTCTGCACCCCTCCAACTCTTTTCGCGTTCCTTTGCCCCTTCCCTTCTTGGTCGCCCATGGTAACGCTTCCTTTATTTTCCTGACAAAGAGTTCGTCACTTTAGTGAAGTCCACTGGTGCAACTCTTTTTCCCCATTAGTCTTCCTCATTCGTATGTTTTCCACTGTCTTCCCAGTATTTTTCCCTATTTAATGGGCCCCCCCGTGAGACTTTGTTATGGATCTTCGGTGATACGCTCACTCTGGCTACTCCTGCCCCGGAGAGGCCCCTTTTCCCCCCCCTAAATTACAGTCTGGAAGAGAGTCCCCCCCCCCACTTGGTTCGCAAACCAGTATTTCCGATCCTTTTCCTCCCATCCCCTTTTTTTTTCTCTTTGGAACCCCTGTTGGCCTTACAGTCGTCAATTGTTTGCATCTCTCCTGCCAAGATGGTCCCCTTCGTGAAGAGCCCGTTTGTAGCTCGTTCTTTTATAGTCTAGGGATCCACCAGCCCTCCCCCGAGAATAACGACCATGGAAATCGCGGTTTCCCCCACCCCCCCCAAGGTGTCGTTTCTTTCTCACTTGACCCCCCTCCTGTATAGCCGGGCAGATGTTCCCTTTTTCCCAGTTTCAATCACATTTACGACCCAGAGACCAAGTTTTCCTGAAGCCCCCTCAGTCAATGTGTCCCCCCCCCAGCCCCTATTCGAATTACCCTGGGAAGCAATACATTCATTTGACTCCGGCCTTTCCTTTTTTTTCCCCCTCTTTCATCGATGCACAGGCGGGGGTAACCCACCTTCCTTTATGCACTATCCTTGTTCCCCCCCCCCCCCCTTAGCTCTTTTCCAGTACTCTCGTCCCCTCCGGTCGATTTCACCCCCGGTTGCATACTCCCCTTGATTTTTCCAAGAAAGCTTTCGTCGACGCGTCGGTTCGTGCCGGACTTACGGTTTTGTTTACCTGACCCTTTGCCTTAAATTCCTCGATGCTCCGGATCTCTCGCCCTTTCTATCCTCACTTCCTGTTTCCCCTCTTCCTATTTTGCCCCGCTGAACTGTTCCCTTTTGTTTTAAACATCTTTTCTTTCTGTTCCCCCTTTTTCCGGCTGGGCACTTTTTCCCCTTGGCCTTATTCCTCCTTGGCCGTTTAGTACGTTTACGTCTAATTTGATCATACGTGCTCTTGAGGTGGGGGTTCTGCGGCCTTTTTCCAAGTGCAGAATTTTTCCCTCCTTTCGCGGAGCTGTTTTGAAATTTTCTGTCTTTCTTTTCACCTTTGTTGTAGTCTCTCATGATACTCCCTGCATGAAAGGAGATTTCGTCCTCTATCGCGAGGCGATCCCCTTTTTCCCTATAATATTTTCAGGTTAGTTTTTTTCCCTTCCCATCCTTCACATCATTAGTTGCTTTCATTTCCAGAGAAGCCTTTGGACTCCTTCGGCTGATCCTTTCTTTTCGCCCTGGGTAGATCTCCTGGTTCCCTACTTCGGTCCTTTCTGTCGATTCTTTATTGCCGCCGAGTGCTCGGCCCTTTTTTTTTATTTCTTTTGGATTGAATGTCTTTTCTCCTTCTTCTCCGGTTTTCCCAGGCTTTCTTTTAGGTAAGCTATTTTTCATCGATTCAATGTCTGATGCCCATGGTTGTCCATCCGCGAGTACAGCTTCCGGACTTTCCCTGACGCTTTTTCTTTACTCCCCTTGGTGCTTGTTGACGGAGTCCTTTGACCTATTCTCTTTTTCTTGGTTTCCAGGCGATTTTGAGTGATGGAAGTCTGCCTTTCCTGTTATGAGCTCTTCCCCTGCTCCTCTTTGCTTCTCTCCTCCTGGCCGGAGGCGTTTCCCATCTTTAGTTAACTTGTTGAATTGACCTTCAAAAGACATAGAATCAACCGTGTATTCTATCTCATTTTCGAGGGACTGGGGGTCTTCTTTGTGAGTTTTTCCTGAGAATGAGATCTTTCCCGTGAAAAGTCCCACCCGTCGCCCTTCTATTCCAAGTTCCCTTTGCTTCTTTTGCCATTCTCCCTTTGAGGGCGCTGCCATGGTTTTTTTTTCCCTTTTTTTCAAATTTTCGATGTTTGGTGCAGAGGGAACCCCTTCCTTTCTGCTTCACGGCTTCCTTCCATTCTACTTCGTGGAGCCCTGTTTTTTTTCCCTTTCCCTTCGGACGACTTTCAACTGCGAGGATTTCATTCTTCGTGCTGTGATCGTAACTGCGTGCTTCCTTTACGTTTTGCATAGTCAAGGCGTCTTTTCCCCTTTAAACCTCTTTTCATTTCGTTTTTGGTGAACTCTTTTTTTTGAGGCGCAAACCCCAGTTAGTGGAATACTGGTGGTCTCCTCCGTTAACTCTTTCGGTTTTTCCTTTGTATGGAGTGCTTTTTTTCTCCCCCTCCAGTAACTTGCCACCTGCGAAACTCCTCCCGCGAGGTTTTTTGTCGAGAACACTTCCTTCTCGCCGAATACTATGACCTTGATTTTCTGCCCCCTCTGTAACAAGCTCATTTTCCCCGGTTACCACGGGTTTTTTTTTTGGTGGTTGGCGTTTTACCACAATGTTTTTCTTGGTTTCTTGCTGCGCCTCTAACATACAGCGAGCCCCATGCCTCCTTCCTTTTGTGTGAGTTCTCCACGCATATTTATTCTCCTCCTTTCTGACTCCTGCACGGGTTAGGTTTTTCTCACTTTCCTTTTACCGGTGACTTTTTTGGCCCGTTATCCCGGTCCTTGACTAGCGGTGACTTGTGTGCGGAAGTCGCTCGGTGCGATATTTGTTTTCCCCACTTCTAGTCACCCTTTCTTCATAGGTCACTACCTTAACAATTTCGTTTGCCACTTTTAATATAGTCCACCCGCCCCTATTCTTTTGACCAGGTTGGCTGTATTTTTTGGACTCCCGACCGCGGTTCCCGTTTTTTCCCTCCAGCAAATATATACCCTACTTCTGTGTGAAGTTTTTTTGGACTCGACACCTATGATTTTCTTAAATTGGAATTTTTTTGTTCGTTTTTTCCAACCTCGTGAGTTCCCCCCCTGACCTAGGAGTTCCATCACTTCTTATTTTTAAAGGGACGGCGGCAATGAAAGCAACTGTTCTTTTTTTCCAATGTGGCTATTCTAACTGTAGGAAACCCGATTGTCCCTTTTTTCTTGCCTTTCCTTTTTTTTTTTTCCTTCTAGAGCTTTTATTCCCAGCCCCCTTAAACGGACCCTTTTTGGTTTTGGCTCATTGTCGGGGAGCAGTTGCCCTGCGGCGGTTCTATGCGCAGAAAGCTTTGCTGCTTGTTTTTTTTTTTCAAACTCCCGTGTCGGTTACCCAAGTTCTGGTTTGTTTTCTTCATGCATGGAGCTGCGCTCCATTGTGACTGCAGGAGAGGAGTTAAGTCTTTTCTCATACTATACCTTTTTGTGTGTTAGAGGAGATGGAAACTCCCCCTATGCGTGATCGCCGATCAGTTTTTCCCCCGCCCTGACGGTCACAAAAATTAACTGTTGTTTTTTTCTCGCGGTGCCGGTCAGTACCCCGCGTCTTGCCAAGGCCATTCGCCCTCTCGAGCACCCATACAATGGACTCAACCCAAACCGTCCCAGCAGTCGCCTTCGTGTATTCCCTAAATTGCGCAGTTGCCGTCTTTTTTACTTCCCCCAAGCGCCCTTTTTTTTTTCAAGTTTCCTACCACCCATGATCGAACGACTGTCTTTCTCTTTCCCTTCGGCCGTCCCCCAACGGATCCGGTTTTTCCGTTTTAAGACTCCCCACGTGAAATTCCTAACGTGAGGAACTCCGACCTTTCCCGCCAATGGTGGAACGCCTCTGCTTGACTCAAGACGCGCGTAAGGTGTCCATCTTTTTCGAGTGCCCCGCACCGGCCCGCGGCCTTTCTATGCCGTGCTTTAAGGACCCTACTTCTCCCAATGACCATGCAGGGCCCCCTCACAAAACCCTGTCGCCGCCTCCCGGCGGTGACTAGTGACTTTTTGTCTTTTTATACCGAATTGGCTGAGTGATTAGGTTTCTTTATGGCAAGCAAACTGTGGTTTTAAACAAGCGGTTGAAACAACTCTTCCCCCTTCCCTGAGGCCGGCACCACCTTGGGTCAATGTCACCGTCTCCCCTGGTACCAGTTCACCTTTTCCCCTCCCTGAACCACCGTTTTCTGCCGGTCCCAAGGAGGTCAAGAAAGATGCGGACTCGCCCCTACACCGGTCCTGTCCTTTTGGTGTCTGTGGTGATGGTTCTTTTCCCTAACCCTTGGTTTCACAAGACCCACCCACCCCCATTTTTTACTTCCTGCGCCCTTGTGTGCCCCTGCAGGCGTCTTCCCCCCCCCACCCTTCCTGTTGTCGCGACGCTGACTTGTGTTCACCAGAACTCTCGCTCTCTTCGCTTTAGTGCCAATGTGCTGCTTCCGGCTCCACTCAGTCCACTCCCATCCCCATTTGCCAAAACCCTTTCCAAGAAACGCGAAGTCTGGTTTCCCCTTGGTTTTGGTTTTTGCCACTGCGTGAGTTTTTTTTTGCACCCTAACCCCCCCTCCCACCCCGCCATTTCACCAAAGTACGAGAAAAGCCTGTCCCCGGAGGTCCAAAGACGCCCGTTACCCCTTTTTTCTGTAAAGAGGTGCCATATCCATCTCAAGTTACGGCACTCCCTCCTCTTTTCCCTTCGTAGTTGAAGAAACTGCGACTCTTGCTCTTCCGTGTCTAATGGCTTGGGCGCCCCCGTTGCAGATTTCCCCGCAAGACTCCTTTTCCTTTAACGACCGACGCACTTCGAAAGGTCAGCTACGGCAATCCCCCAAACCTCTGGATCCACGTACCTTTTTTTCCAGCACATCGCCGTGACACTTTTGGTTTCATGTCGACGTTTCCTTTTTTGTTTGGGCTATACTGCGTGAACTGCCCCGATCTGCTAGGTTCCCACGAACCCCTAAGAGTCCCCTTGTTTTTCACTCGCCGTACGGCGTGACCCTCCTTACTCGTTGTTTCTATTTTCGGTGCCCCATGAGATTCTGCCCTTAGTCGTCACGCCGCTGTTTGTCTCCCTGGCCGGCGCAGTGCGCGCGAAATCATTCTTGCCCCCGAGTTACCCAGCCTCACACGGGACATCAATTCACGGCCATCACGCAACATCCCGGCCCAGTTCGATGATCCGTGGCAGTCCCGTGACTGACAATCTCAGCAACGAATGGCTTCATAGTTCCCTCAGTAATTTTCGCCGCTTCCGGCGCCGCCTGGTGTCACTTAGGACATGGCCTCTACGACCCGGAGTTCCCTGCACGCACGCCTGGACAAACTCCTTGCCCTAGCCAACCATTCCCTTAACCCTCTCAGATGTCATGTACCAAATGGCTTTCCTCAGACTTCCTGCAGACACGCTTATACCTTCTGTAGTACTTCATTCACATGCTCCGTACCTATGTAGCTATGTTATCTCCCACGCTGGTGTCTTAGCCATGCGTAAAGCACCTCGGCCCGTTAATTAGGCCTCCTTAACTATATAGCGCACCCTGATCTCTCCCCCTCTCCCAATTATCTCATTTTGAAAAGCCTTCATGCCCCGTTTCTCCGGTCTTGGCTCTCGGACGCCTCCACCATTTCGCGAATTCCGAAAAAAACGGCTTCCTCCATGCCCGCGCCCTTTCTGCTGTCCCCGGGCCCCCAAGCCGCCGCAATCCGCGCGGCTTTTCAACCTTCCCCGGACGACTCCACGTGTTCTCCTTGTCAAATTAAGGGTCTCTGCTGCCACTGTTTTGTTCCCCCCAACCTGTTGCTTTTTCCTCAAACTCCACAGTTCACCCAACCTCCTGAACACACGTGCTTTCGGCGAATAGGAACTAGGGCCATTGTTTTCTGCGTAGCGCTTCCTCAATTGGACATTTACCTCAGGGTCTGTATTTTATTCCGACCCGAAGTCCAATGGCACGACGGAGGCATTACTGGGGCACATCTTTCCCTCCCCCAATAGTGTGCACCGGAGGTTTTGCGGGTCTTCGTTGTCGCTCCCCTGACCTGATTTTCTCTGCTTTTTTGACGTCGGATATCCCATCCGGCCCCCGCCTTTCGTTCCATCATCGACATGCCCCCTCACTGAAGGCCCTGATTGCCTCGGGCGTGCCGTGGGATGCGTGACATGGTCCGCTAGTTTGAGGCGGAAACATTCCCTTTGTAGGCTTCACTGTTGCCCTTCAAGTCCCATTAGAGGCCGTCCGTCTGTTTTCCCATTACCACATCCCACACTTTCAAGCCTATTTGAATAGCGTAGCTTGGTTTGTATGATCTGCGGTGGAAGCCCTCGATCCGGGCCGTAGCTAGATATCAGTTCCTTTCTTGGCCCCCCAAGTACAGCGCTCCGATCCCCACCCATTGCAGGACTGGGCCTCTCAAAAAGTATTTAGTTGCCGATCCTCTTTTCCTCTCCTTTTTTTCTCTCTGCTGCAACTAATCTGTTTTCCCCCTCAAGGCCCATGTGTGGGGAATTACCGCTTCCATAGTTATCAAAATTCCGAGGCCGGCCGTCGATACTATCTTCCCAGAGGCTAGAGGCCTGCCAACGAGATCCAGCACCCGACGTCACTGCACACTTTTGACTCGGTGGAGGACCCCTTGTTTCTCTGTGACTTTTTTCGGAACAACCCCAGGATTTCGATTCCGCTAAGGGACTTCGTTCCTTGTGTAACTTTTCACAAAAGGTGACCTCCATCCCCCCCTTTTACGACAACTCCGCAATGCCCCCCTGTCGATTCCCGGCATCCCCAGGGACAGCGCCCAGTTTTTCCTTGCTGTTCGTCCGTTTCTTCGATGTGCCACACCAGGGAAAGCCACTGTTGACTCCCCGTTTTTTTTTGTAAGGTCCCAATCATTCAATCGCAAAAAACTTTGCTCGCACGCATGGAGACCCGGTTAACTCTTTACGCACTATGATGATGGCAGCTTTTGCGCTTGAGCTTTTTCTTCGTGGTTTTGACCTGTCTGGGTTCGTACTTCACTAAATGACCCATTACTCGATGCTCTTGATTTTTTTCTTCCTCATCCCTCAACGAGGCCCGCCATCTTTCCGAAGATGTCATTTTTATTGGGATTTTTTCCTTTTGGAAGGTTTTATTTGCCCTTTTCGTCAGGTGTTACATGGCTTTTTACCTCTCGGATCGATGGGTCCTTTTCGGGTATGGACGGGCGCCGTCCTGGTGGTTTTTGGCAGCTTACTTCCCTCAGTTGAATACTTTTAGCATTCTGGATTTCCCCGCTGTTTGAACTTTTGATCTTTTATACACTTTTTTTAGGGTATCGCACGCTCTGCCCTCAGGCCTTCCCCTATTCGCCTAGAAATTGCGCGTTTTTTCTCTGATACGGTTTTTTGTAGACTATAATATTCCTTTTCGTCTGACCTTCTGCGCTGCCCTATGACCTATCCATTGCATATCGCGTAAGTTTTAGAGCACGTAGCTGTTCCTGCGGGGCGCGTCTTCTATGACTGGTCCTCCCCCTTACTTGTTTCGCGCTTTCCCATTCCTAGGAGGGGTGACGTTTTGGGATAAGAACCATTTGGATTATTTTTTCTTCATGTCTGTGAGCCTCTCGAGTTTTCCAGGAGGCTTGAGGTCCGCTCTTTCGGGTTTTTCCCCTGTTCCCTACACTGCTTGCAGGCGCCTTTTAGGGCTAAAAATCTTTTGCGGTCTTCTGGATGGCCCGGGTTGTCTTCTTGTTGACGGAGTTCTTACACAGACCTGCGCGCTCAGCGTTTCTTTCCTTTTGAGTATGGTCCTCCCCCACCCCCTCCCCAAATGGCCTGCTGTCATCTTCTTGGGTAACTCCTGTTTTCAAATTCAATGATTCGCGCGCTAACCCCTTCGGAGCGTTTTCCTAGCGCGCGCCTTTCTGTCCCTCTCCCTGGCGGGGCACCGCCCTGCCTCCAACCTTTTAGTATGCCCCTTTTGATCCTCGGCTTTCTGTGTCGGGTGAGGGTTCCCCTCTAGATTGATCAGTTGTGGCTCAGCAGCAAACTCGTCCCTAAACGACCCCCATCTTTCTTCACATCGACAACGTGTGGATTCTTGCTGTCCTGCCAGCCTTTGGATTCTGAAGCACGGTTTTTCCTCCCGCTGCACTTTTCGACTTTTATGTTAGTTCTCGTAAACCAGAATTGCTTTCAACTCTTGGTTTACCCCCCTCCTTTACCCCGTGTTTTTTTTTTGAATCTCTACGTGTCCCTTGCTTCACCTGCGTTGCGTTCTAAATTGCCGCGCTGATTGGCATTCTTGACTTCCGGTCCGCTTTCCGTTGACACAAGTTTTTGACCCCTTCCCCCCCCTTTCATTCTGCAGTACGTTGTTGGTGAAAAGTTTTGAAGGATCTGATTGAACCCCACCAGCTCTCCATTCATAGTTGGTAACCCCTTGACTGTCGGGTAATCGCTTTAGGTCCTTTGGCTTTAGTTCGAGTGGAGCCTCGTCACATTTCCATCCCTTACGAAGACCTTGCGCCGGTGTTATGAATGACCAAAGCAGTTTCTCCCCCGGTCTGTATTTGATTCTGGATTCCTGGGTCACAGTCTTTTTATCTTTTCCCTTTTTTTTTGGTGGTGTGTTTGCGCTGTTTAAAACAGGTTTAATTTTCTCCTCAACACAAAAAGCGAGCCCCCGAAGCCCTTTCACCTTTTTTGTTAGACGTCCGCCTTTTTAGCAATCTACCGAAGCACGGTCGTTTTCTTTTTTGAAAACGGTTTGTTCCCTTGGGATTGCTTGCTTTTCTTTGACGTGGAAATCTTTAGCTCTCGGTTCGATATTTTCCCCCCCCTCTCACAGTCCATTCTTTATAGGTAAACCTATCCATCACACTATTTTTTCCCCACCTAAAAAGTCACTAGTTCCCCGACTTACTTCTCCATTTGTAATTCTTTTTTTGGCCCCTCATAAACTTCGCCCGTAGGTACTGTTCAAATGACACTATCTTCGCCGCTAGTGACTTTTTTTTTTTCATAGAAACGAGATGTGCTTGGTTCCCATATTGGAGTTCGTTGCGTACTTCCTAGCGTGATTCAACCCCCCCCCTTAGAGGAGATTTTCCCAAGCTCATTTTAGCTTTACCGTTGTCAGCGCAATGAATGCCAGGCCCAACCCCTTGTCCTGGGACTCATGCCTTGAGTGGACAGATCCCTTTTGATGCGAGGGTTCAATTTTATGACATTGAACCGTCTGCGTTCATTTCCCTGATTAATGCCTCCCACTTCCTTATCCTTCTTTCCCTTGTAGGCTTTGGATTACATATTTCTTTTTTTTTTTCTCCTCAGCTTATCCCGTGTTCTGTGCACAGACGCAGTGTCGAGTCACCCAAAGTTTTGTTGTTTACTGGGCATGACACAGCCTTTGCGTCTTTTCCCCTCCCGAGAGGAGTTCACTCCTTTTTAACCTTCCTCTTTTTGTGGTTTAGCTATTTACACTATACTTGCATGGTCCACCCATCTTTTCCTTTCCGTCACTTCGTTCCCCTCCCTTTTTTTTACCGACTTCTTTGAACTCCCCACTCTCATCCCCTCCTAGGATCGCCCCTCCCACGACTTTCCCAGGCCAGTTTTTTTCCCAGTGGGGCATTCCCTATCCTTCCATGACGCAGTATTCGACACATGCATCGCCGACACTGGTCCTCTTCCCCCCATGCAGTTGCTGGCCCTTTGGCTCCCCCAACCCAGGGAAACGATCTATACGCTTTTTCCTCCCCCCCCAAAATTGGGACCCTTTTTCGATGGGCCGAACGAACGCCCTTTTTTTTTTCTTCCGCCATCTCGTTCGCTTCCCCCCCCCCCCCTCCTTAATCGGCAGGTTTTTATTTTTTCCCTTTAAAGACGTGGCGCAATTACCCCTGGCAAAAATACTTCGCCAACTGCGTGCTCGTTTTTGCATAGTGGCACTTGTTCCCGTGACCCCCGAATTGTGCTGTCCTCCTTGTTCCTTTTTTCCAAGCAAGGGGTTTCGTTTGAAAAATTTGTTGCAACCACTCCCCCTTCCTCCATTCTCCGGCCTTTATCCCCCCCCTGGATAGTCACCAGTCCGTTCCATTTCACCCCTGTTCACCCACCTCTTTTTTTCCCACTTCCCTTGCTTCGGTACAAACGGATGCGACCTGAAAGATGCGGACTCGCCCCCCAATTTCCCGTCCGGCATGTTGATCTCGGGTTCTCTTAGTCAGCATGCAAGAAACTGGTAACCTTCCCCCCCCCACCACCCCCCACCCTTACCGCATGTCCGGCACGACTGCTCCCCTTACTCCGAATCAAATCCTCGAACCGTTGAGTTGTCCCCTCTTTTACTTGGTCCACCCAACATCCTGCAGACCCCCTCAGGGCCTATGTTGGTCCCCCCCCCCTTAAATGTTGCACTTTCCTTTTCTCAGTCACTAAATCAACTTCCCCCCTACATTACCCCTCTCCAATAATCGGCTCCACCGTCTGTGCGCTTTTTTTGTGGCTCCTCTCCCCCCTTTCTCCCACAAAAGAATTTCACCCCTTGAATCTGCCATACTTGGTCTCATTCTTTTTTACCAGACCTCCTTTTTTCTTTTCTGACCCCCCCCTTTACATTCGTTGTCCTCCTCTTCAGCCCTTCCCCCCCCGGTTCTGAAATACCATTCTGCATTTTTCTTTCCGGGCAGGACATGCGCAGCGTTTTCTCCTAGTCTTTGGGCGAACAGTGTTCGTTAATCCAAGCCTGTTTTTCCCCTTCCATCACGACGCAGTCTTCATCGACCCGGTCCCTTTTCGGAAGGGCTTTGACCAACCAGTTCTTGCATAAATTTCCTCTGCTTGCAGCAGTACAGGGGCACTTGTAATGCTCCGGACTCCATCCTTGCTTTGTTTTCTACTTCCTCTTCAAAGCCCCCTCTTACGTCGCGGAACTCCACCAATAATAACCGCCCCCTGACGACTTCGGACATCTTGCATACATATTTTATCCCCTTTTTCTTGTTTCCGCCATGATCGACTCCCTCTTTCTGCCGCGGGAAACGCGCCGCCCGCGAGCTGCGAAATCATTGTTTTGCCCCCCCTTTCTGTTACAGCTCCTTTCAGGCCTTTTTCGGGCCTGCAGAACCCTAAAAAGCAAAATCGCCACACGACTGATCGACATATTGACTACGTCAACCCTCTCCCTTATTTCCCAGAAGCATGACTTTCCTCCTCTCCCTGCCTGACCAATGGTCACTAATTTCCTCTTTTACCCTTTGACCTGCCACTCCTTTTTCCCCCCCACTAGATCCGAAGCTCCTTTTCCCCATCGACCCAACTCCCATGTCCTCTTCCACTAGGCGGCGACCCTGCTTTTTGACAAATCCCGGCCTGCCGACCATCCCTTGTCTGACCCTGTCTCTTTCTTGACCCGCCGAACGCTCTATGCTGCTAAGCCGACTATTTTTTTTCAAAATCTTAGCCGCACCTTTCACGCCCCTTATCCTTTTTTAGTTCCTTTTCAGTCCTACTCCCCCCTTTTTTTAGCGACCATCGCCAACGCTTGTCAATTCTATCTTCCCTCTGCTTGCGCTCCTTTTTTTTTGAAGTTACAAAACCCCAGTTTTTCTGCACTCTTGGAAAGGTGTCCTCAAAATTCCGCCTCTCCCCTGGATTTTCTCGTTCACCAAAAAGCAGCATCCCAGCGTCTTTTTCCTTTAGTACGCCTACCGGCACGGTCAACCAAGCTCCTCTTCCCCAATTTACCTGCCTTTTTAGGCTCCTTGTCCCCAACTGTCCGCTTTTTCCCAAAACCTCCAAAAGTTCCCTCTCTTTCAAAAACCTCCAGCTTCGGCAGCAGGAATACCAATCGCGCCCACCGTTTCTTCTCTTAATGGCGTCGCTCCGCTTATCTGAGTTGACCTTCCTTCCTTGTTTTTCTTTTACGTCTCCGATCACGGGCGACGCACAGGAGTTCACATCGCCCTTCAATTGCTCTTCCCCCTTTGAGTCTTGCCCCTTTTTTTTTGGACTGCGTCTGACTTTTTTATATTATGTAGCCACTAAGCGTATAATACAAGTTCCCCTCTTTTTGCCCACCCTCTTTTGCCGGATTTCCCCACAGGCAATGATGTCTCTTTCCTTCCTTTAGTGGGATGCTATCGCCGGTCCCCGCTGAGTTGGAGTCGCAACCTTGTCGCTCACTTTGTTGGTTCCCGGTGCAACTAAGTCCCCTTTCTTAGCTATACTTCTGTTTGTCCAGGCGAGTCAAGATTCACCGTCCCCTTACTCGCCTTCTTTTGCCAGTGTAGCTTTTCTTGTGTTTCTTTGGCCTTCCTATGTTGCTTCGAGAGCTACTCCTTCTTGCCGGCCCTTTTTCCCACCGTCCCCCTCCTTCAGCGTTTTCCACACACCATTCTTGTCTTTTTGACCCCAATCTGAGTGGAACTAT
>Ga0179593_1615994_pt1 | contig 17937 bp, 13 predicted proteins | sample CZODoug2_1_08_16_FD_185931 | JGI IMG/M metagenome (GOLD analysis project Ga0179593, IMG submission 185931) | Vadose zone soil fungal communities from Angelo Coast Range Reserve, California, USA - CZODoug2_1_08_16fungal (PacBio error correction) | ecosystem: Environmental > Terrestrial > Soil >... | reverse complement strand
TTGCGCGGGCGCGCGAGTTCCGGCCTTTCTAAAAGTGTTTCCGGTAGGAAGGTTCGTTCTCTTTTCCCCTCTATTCTTATACCATAGCCGTGAACGGCGTTTTGGCGTGGAGCTTTTCACCCCCACCTTTTTCTCCCGGTTACTCCGATCCTAAGCACGGGCCCCCTACGACCCACGTCAGATCTTTTTTCCTCTGAACAAGCAGTTTTCCCTCCTGAGATACTGCTCTTTTTTCAGGCGTGGCTTTCTCCGAAAAGTGCCAGTGGTTGCCTCTCTACGGATGGGCGTGCCCCATCTCTATGCTCACCACACCTCGGACTCATCGACCTCCGAGGATTCCCTTTTTTTGTTGGACTGCATTGCCGAGACGCCCCGATTTTTTCCTCGAGATCTTCCATTTTCCTCGGGGCAGTTTACATCCCCACTCCTAGTCCTTCACTCGTGGGCCTCCTGTTCTACGAGAATGGAGCTTTTTTCGTAATCTTCGGGAACGTATTTTTCCGACTCGGTATGACCTTAGATTCCCTCACCGCATAGATTTTTTACCGCACCGAGCCCTTCTATCTTGAGGATCTTCGTGGACGAGACGAAAAGTCCCAAGCGGCCACTCTTTTTCGACAGATTGTCCATTATTTAGATCACTTTTAGTGGAGGAAGGCTGTGCGGCGACGGGACCGGACGTCCTCTTCTGCTGAGTTTCCCCCCTCTCCCCTCCTTCAATTCCGTTCTACTGTCTTCTGCGCAAGCCCCTTCTTCTTCATCTAGCTTTTCACTTCGCCCCCTTGATTTTTCCAATGTCATGAGGGCGGTTGGAGCAGGGTTCCTCTTTCTTCCCGAAAAGAACAGCCCCTCCCCCCCTACTTCGAGGCCCTCGCCAAGGCCTGTCCTTTTTGGGGCTTTCCTTCCTCTATCCCACTTTTTTTTTCCTAGAATACTAATCGTCCCCTAGACCGGTATTGAGGCGCTTTTTGCCGCAAGAGAGCACCTTAGCTTTCCGTCTAAGGGGTATCTCTATCTTTTTTCCTCCGGGTTGGAGGATAGTCTGGCTCCTTCCTTTTTTGGATATGATCGCGCTTCAATTTCGCTCTCCTCCGAACAGGTTTCTAGCTAATCTTGAGTCTTTCCTTGAGCGGGATCGTTATTAACCTCCCTTCCCCCGAAGGGACCACGGCTTTTCTTTGATGGCATCTCAGAGGGATTAGTTTCCCCCCCCCTGCTCGTTGCGGTTAGTCCCTTATGTTTTGAAAGTGACGCTCTTTTTCCCCCGATTCATGCGACCATCCGATGGGCGACCGAGTGCCAGCGATTCGTTTGAGGCGTGCCCCCCCCCCTCTTTTCTAAAAACCCTAGGGCATATTTTCTGTCGGTGTTGCCGCGAGCGCACTCCTTTTACCCCGTAGAAAGCCCCGTTGCAGCCACAGAGGCCCCCAATCTCCCTTTCTTCGACAGATGAGTCTCTTTTCCTAAGTCGCCCAGCGTTGCCCTTTTTTCGTCTGGTCGTTGCGCTCCACTCTTTCCCCATCTCCTTTAGAAGAAGGTCCTCGGTGTTTCCCCCCCCCTCTTGATGGATTCGAACGCACTTATTTCTAAATTAGCGGTGGAAACTTCCGTTTTCCCCTTCTAAATTTTACAACAGCTTCTCCAGATGTCTCCTTACGTTTACCCTGCGGCCCCAGCACTTTCTCCCCGATGTTTTCTCGGTACCCTGCCCAGCGGACAAAGGCTAGCCTCGAATGACTTTTTTTCCCCCACAAGCACAAGCACAGAGGTCTCGCACTTTCGTCTCAAATCACCTCCCTCCTGGCTTTCTTTCTTGAGGTGGTTATGCAAATGATATATTTCCTCTGCCGTCTGGCCCTATTCCGGCAGAGTCCCCCCTTATTAAGTTTCTTCTTATGGACCTCCTCTCCCTCCCCCCTTTCCCCCCCAGTTTACCTGCGCTCACTGCTGTATGCGAAGGTAGTTCCTGCATTTTTAGTTAGCGGTCTTTCTTTCTTAGATAGGTGAGACAAGTAGCGCTGGAGTCATTCATTTTTTCCCTTTCCTTCTGACTCAACGCCACACATGCGCGGAACGGAGAACTGTAGTTTTGCCTCGGCGATCTCCGCCCCCTTGAATCGAAACCTGTTTCCCCTGGTTGACGGACCTGGTTCCCATTTCCCCCCCCCCTTGCAGTATTTCTACAACATAGCCAGGAGGCCGGATTTTTCATCCGACGAACAGTTATCCCGCTACTTTCTTTTCTGAAACGTACATTTTGCACCAGAGAGTCGATTCTTTTTTCAATTCCTTCATCCAGAGTGTTTGGTTTTTTTTTCTCTCTTCGAGGCTGCAATTTAAGGTGTCCGGCTCGCCGGGAAGAACCTGGCTCGTGAATACCTTTTTTTCCCTGTTGTTCATTCCTGGCTTCGAGGTGCGATTTCTTGAGTTCTTTTTTTCGGCTGAGATTCCCCTTTTTCCCCCTTTTCCACCTGTTTATCGGTAGGAAAGTTGCGGTCTCGACGTTTACAACGGCTCCACGGGGAGCCCTTGAAGGTTGTGTTCCTGTGCTCTTCCGGTTACATATTTCGCCTCTCCACTTTCCTCCCTCTGTGTTCCTTTTTTCCCGCGACGACCGCAACCAAATACAGGATTAAGAGTTCTAGATAATGTCTTGGCCTTCGAGTTTTACCCCCTCTCCACAGTACATTTTCAGCCTTCATCTATTTTCTCTTTTTTCAATTCCTCCACTTGCTCCCCCCACCTCGATTCCACTAAGAGATTATTCCAGAGGGTGGGAAGTCGTCCCACCTTTCGTCCCTTTCTTTCCTCGATCGGAGCCTGGACTTTTACCCCCTCCGTTTTCTCGATACCAACACGGCATCCCCCCCCCTTTTCCTTTCGGACGCGCTCGGGATCAGATTTCGCTTTTTCTTGTTTTTCTTGTTCTCTTCGGTATGAGAATACTCCTGAGTTCGCCTTTCCATTCGGTTGTCCCGAACGCTAGGATATTTTAGAAGGCTCTCTGGTCCTTTCTTTCACCCTAAAGTCACTCACAGCGCAGACGCTGGCGACTCGGCAATACTGGCTCTCCCTTTCCTCCTTTCTCTCCGTGAGGCGACGGTCTCTTCCCTGACGGTCCTGGCCATAGTTAACCCCGCCCCCTTCTCTCCTCGTTCAGCTTAGGTGGATATCAGAACTTACTAGGCCCCAAATAGGATTTTTACCTTCCTTTTCTTGGGATCTTCGGTTATCGTTGACGACCCTTTTGAACCAAGCACCCCCCGACCTTTTCCCAAGGATTGGGACGTGAGTCGTCTTGCGTGCATGCCATGCCCGCCTTGAGGGTGGGGCCATGAGAATATTCCTTTCCTAAGACCCCCCCTTAATGCGCGAGGTTCGTTAGAAGTATCACCCCCCACTTAAGCATGTGTAGAATCCTTTCCTATATATTTCCTCTTTATCATCCTTGCTTGTCTCTCGATTGAACTTATGCGATCTTTCTACGGTGGTTTTCGCTGCAGCACTTCAGCTCCCTAAAGTCTCCGTTTCTAGCCCTCTTCCTCCCTCAGGAGATGATTCCGTAACTACCCCCTCCTTCCCCACAGGCATTGTTGATGGCCATAGTGTTAGGGTGGATGTTTCCCCCCTTGTTCCCTCTTTTCGTTCCAAGACACCGTGAGACTCGGATCCCAGGTGACGCGCTATGAATCCCTGCGCCCTTTTTGCCTCTTCCCCAGCGGATCGTGATGCGACACCCAGCTCTTTCCCGGACGGGTCACGTTTCTTTTTCGGGTTTGAAACGCGCTCACTGACCTTCATGGTTTTCCTCCGTAGCCGCCACGGCGCGGGCCCCCCCTTCGCCATCGGATGCGTCTGATGGCCGCCCCTGTAGCCCCCTCTTGCGTTTTCGGTCCTGGTTCGGTCCCGTCCCGACTGCCCCATAATCAGAGCTTCAGTGTTTTCACCCCCCGAGATGTGCCGGATTCTTGAACGCGAATTCATAACGCTGTTGAAAAAAAGTTCCTTCCGCCTTCCTCTCCCTTTTTCCACGACGCGTCCGACAATGAGTCCAGCATCCATCCGCCTATCGGGACCGACCCCGGCTAATTTCTTCCTTTTTCCCTCTCTGGAGGGTAAGCACATCGGCGTATCCAATTGGCGCTGCCAACCTCTTATCATCCGTATCGATGATTTCATGTGGGTCTCACCCCCCCTCTCATCGATGCCGTTGCCTCTCGGTAATTAGGCCACCTACGGGTCGTAGAGTCAGAGCCCGCTTTCTTCTTCAGTACCGTGAATGATGGTAAGCGATTCTAGACCCTTCTTTCTTGTCTGGTCGTTAGCTGGGGGCCCGTCATTCGTCGGGGTCCTCTTTTTTCTGCTCCGAAAGATTGGTAACCAGTTCAGCAAAGCCACACAGGAGCCCTGTCCCCCTGCTACCTGGTAGTGAATTCCAGCTTTTCTCCAGCACGTTCCGATTTCCCCCGCCCCCTTTTTTCGACTTTTCTGACTCGCGAGAAGGACCCACTTCCTTCCCCTGCGCCCCCCTTATTCATATCTTCCCTTCTCCGTTCCTAAGCCGAAACGAAGGGAAACTCTCCCTTTGAGTTTCTCCTCTTACATGGCTTCCCTTTCTCTTTTCTCTCCTCTTTTTTTGTTGAGACTCTTCTCGCGGGCTTTTTTGGCTAGCTGAGAAAGGAAGCGTTTCATACTTTAGTCTCTTGACTTTTCCGAAGATCCCCTTTCCCCCCCGATTCCGAAGTTTGCTGCAGTCAGCCCTTTTCCTTGCAGCGTTCTCCTCGCTTTTCCGGCCCCGGTTTCGCGTTTAAAGGTTTGGGGAGATCCTCCCAGCTTCATTCACTTCCCCGGGCCGACCCCGGCGCCCCTTGGCTGTGCTGAGTGAGTCCTTAAACCATCTTTCGCCGCGTACGGGTATCGTGCCCGGGCCACGAGCCCCAGCCCCCCCCCCCCCAAACCCTTCCCTTCGACATCTTTTACCAAGACGCAACTCTCTTCACCGAGACTTTTTGGACAGAGGGTCGCTTCCCTCCCCCCTTACGCGGTTGACTCTGCGGATAGGGCCAATCCGTCATTTTCGCCCACGCTCCCTAGTTTGACTCTGACTAGAGGTTCCGTCTTTTTCCCCCCGGCCCTCCCTTCGGCCCCGACGGATTCTGCCTGCTTCTTTTTTTTTTTTGGCGCCCTATTTGCCGCCGGGGGCGGTACGATATCACAGCTTAATATATATGCTGGCGCCCTTTTCGTTCTCGCATCTTTCAGATTTCGCTCCCTTCTGATTGTTTGATTTTCACTATCTTTTTTCTCATACTGCGCGTGCGAATTCATCTTCTTTCCCTGGATTCCGGATATAGCTGGAGCAGCATCGGGACGACCGCCCCAGGACATCACCATCTCCACGCTGGGCCCTCTTCTGTCCTCTACACGGCCCGAACCTGTCGAAGTGGGAGTGACTCTTTCGCTTGAGAAGGTTAACAGTGTCCCGCCCCCCTGTCCGCGTTTTAACCGCGACCCCCCCGAACGAGGAACCTACTGTTCATACTTCTTTTTGTTTTGGCGCCTCACATCGAAATATTTATTGAACGGGCCGACCCCACTCTTTCGCAATGTCATCTGGCGATTTAAGTCTTTCTCACGGTCTAATAGTCTTGATCCCCTCCCCCCCCCCCGACCCACCCTACCCGACGGAGTTGGCCACTCCATTTTAAGGTTCGGGTTCCTTTCCATTTCCCCCGATAGCCTTCTGGCATGCGAATAAACTAGTCCTCCCCTTTCTTCCCGGACTCTGGTGCCCCCGAGAAAATACCCCCTTTTCCCTCTTGATCTTTTCATAGGGAAGTCTTCTTTCCTCTCACCCCGTTGTTTTGAGATCTCTTCCAAATTCTTTTCTTCTAAAGGGTCCCCCTTGGGTGGATGTGGAGGCTGGATATCTCTCCTTAGTCCCCTCCCCTCCTCGAGTGTATTCTCATGCCCGAACGGTCAGACTTTCAACTACCTTGCAGGCCCCCCCAAGGTCATTGGCGATTCCAGCGGCAGTCTTAGGGTGCTTGGTGCCCTTTCCTTTTTTCCCTCCGTTTGACTTGAGACGCTCCAGGAAGGCGCCCCTTGTACCTGCTAAAATCAGATGTTTACCCCCGCCAGGAGATTCGCCGGGGATGTGCCAAACTCAAGCTTTGAAGACTTTTCTTTTAATAGGTATGTTTGTCGAGGGTTGACTTTCGCCCAGCGATTCAGGAAGTCTCTCCATTCTCCTCCAAAGGCCTCCCACTTAGAAAGGTAGGAGCCTTCTTATTGTCCTCAGTTCCACTCTTTCCCCGATGTGACGGTACGTGGTTAGTGAGACGTCCACCTGACTACCGGCCCTAAAGCTTATATACTCTGTCTCGGTGCTCAACCCTCCTGTCGATTCGACAGCTCCTTTTCCACAGCAGGTTGAAAAAAGTTCACTCTTCCCTTTCCCCCTGAAATCTCACGATGCTGTCCGACATGAGCTTCCTCCTCCCTGAGTCGCGTGTGCTTTACCCTTTTCCCCTTCCCCCCGGCCTTCTTCGCCCCAGGCTACTCTTGAGGAGGCAAAGAACTCCTGTATCTCCTTGCGCTCCACCCCTTTCCTTCCCCCCCTTTTGTCGATGTTCGTCGGAGGATGTGGACTTTTCAAGTGTCCTCCATCCCTCTCGTTCTGTCCCCCTCTCGCAGTCGCTCCCTGGGGTAAAGGGGTCGTTTCCTCTCCCCCCCTCCCCCCGCCAAGACCTTTTCTCGCCGCCGCCGTCGCATGTTGATCAGCGATGCGAGCGCGCTTTTTTTGGCGTTCCTTCTGGGGGCCAGTCTCGATGATTCGTCGTCCCCGTAGGAGCTGCGAACCCGGTATTTTCCTGTCGTCTCCTCACCTCCACCCCCCTTTGCACCCCAGCGCCCTGGTAGCGTTTTGCATGAGAGTCCCGATATACCCCTTCCACTTGCATCTGCGAAACCGGTGTCCGGTGCGTAACCTTTTTTGCCCGGCACCCCCCCACTCGCGCCTTCGCCCGCGTCCCACCATTTTCGCCAGGCCCTTCTGGCACCCCCCCTCATATAAGCCGAACCTCAAACGTCCCCCTGCTCTCCCCTCCTTCTTTTGCGCTCTACTCTCTTTCCCCCCCCCCTCCTCGTTTTTGTTTGATTAGAATCGCCAGCGCCCCCCCCTCTCTCTGCTAGGGAAAGGAGCGTTGCCCTACGGTGGCTTATTACTTCTTGCAATTGAATCACTTCTCCTGGAGATTACTCCTTTGGCGCATTTTTCTCTGGATTTGGCCTCGCGATCGTAAGGCAACGGCCGTTAGAGTCAGTAAATTGTTTTTCTTTTTCTATCCTTTACAATCAGTGCCCCAGTGTGGACTGTTGATTACTCCTGTTTTACCCAATCCCCTGCCTCCGCGTCTCAGTCTCAAGCCGTCCCCCAGAAGAAAACAACACCACTCTTTTTTCTCGCTGTCCAAGAGTCCAGCGGATGTAATTGTTTCAAGAGGGGCTGCTGTACATCTGGACGACCGGTTCCTCGTGACGCCCTATGAAGTTAGTTTACTCCATAGTAATTAGACATTTCCAAACCCCAAACCCCTTTTTCCACTGACTACGAGTCGTGAATTCCAGAGTGTGGCGACGCAATACGCACTTTGATTGGAACTCGAGTCCCCCCTCTTCTTTCTCCTTTCTTCAGGTGGGTACAGATACCCAGTTTGTCTAGCCCCTTTTGATGCCGCTCATTGTCGGGGCATCGGGATTCAGATTTCGCGTCAATTTATGCTTTAACTTCTTCCTTTTCGTAGTAGAATACGCGTTTCGAATCTCAAATATAGGTGGTCCCTTTGAGTCTTCTTTATCGCGATCTAGCCTTTTTTTTTTACGCGACACCGACCGTGATCACCACCTCTGGGCGACGGAGTCCTTCTTCCCCCCCCCTGCCCGAATGTTCCTAATTGGGATCTCTGACTCTTTGTGGGGTTGATAAGGCTTACTTTTTCCCCCCCTTTTTCTTTCTCGTTTTCCACCAAGGGACCCAGTATGACCCTGCGTTTAAAGCCGTTTTTGGTCATAACTCCTCTCTCGATGGCTCGGCGCCACCCTACCCTTTCAGTCATTCGTTCTCCTGTATCAGCGTATCACGGTCCTGGCCCCCAACCTCCCGACCCCTTACCCCCCCACCCTCGGAGTGGCCATAGCCAAATTGGGATGCTTTCGTTCCTTCCCCTGCCGATTCGTCCTTTGAGAATACCTTCATCTTCCCAGTTCGTAATGCGAGGATTTTCTGTCTACAGCACCCTTTTTCCCTCACGTGATCGCATGGCAGTCTTCTATTTCCTAATCCTCCGTTGTTTGATCTCCGCCCAGTTTCCCCCCCCCTTTTTCCGCGTACCGGTTTGGTGCTAGCTGCCGGCCCCCTTTTTCCCTCTTTAAAACGGTCTCTCGCTGAGTATTTCCTTCCCGAAGTTCTTGCAGTAACTCCCTAACGGCCGCCCCCGCCCTTTTGCTCTTTCCCCCCCAGCGCCGTCGGTTTTCTGTGTGGGTGTTTTTCTCCGTAACAGACGATGACCGTGAGACGCTGCTTGACCGAGCCCGACTTAAATTGCTCCCGCTGGTTTTCTTCGGCCCGATGCATCCTGTTCGCCTGGTGTCTGCGAAAACCTTAAAGGCTATTTAACGGCCTTCTTCATCTTTTGGGTAGGCAGGGGTTTGGGTTTTCACCCAATCAGAGACGAAGAGGCTTACGGAGTTCTAGAACTTGAGACTCCCGAGATTTCCTAAAAGCCTTTTTATACCGATCGTATTCCCCTCTTAGCCCTCGTGCTTTTTCTGGTCCTGGTCTGCGAGTACCGAATGCCTCATACGTCCTTGAAGTCGAGTTTTCAAGAATGGCGGATTCTGTCGACGGTATTCTCATTCTTCCCTGTGTTGAAAAAAATTACTTCCCGCTTAATGCCTCTCCTTTTTCTTCTAACGATTCGATTTCCTCAAATCCCCGCAGCGAGTCTCCCGGCTGTTTTATGTACACTTCCCCTTCGGAAAATATTCCGCCATGTCGTTTTCCGTTCCCCCCCCAGCAAAGGCGTTTTCCGCAAGTCCCCCCCCTTTGGAATAACCCCTCGTTTCCTCTTGAGTTTTTTGGTGATCAAGTGTCATGAAGATGCGTCTTTCCCCGGAGAAGCGTCCAACCCCCTTTTCCTTCTTCGATGGCCAAGACGCCCCTGCTTCCCGCCAATCTTCATCCGCGTAACTGTTTTGGTCAGCTCTTTCGACGTAGTTTTTCGTCCGTCGCGGGGGTCACCGGGCTTGACTCTCTTTTTTAAGGTAGGCGAAGTGTTCCCCCCCCCCTTTTCTTGAAAGCACAGCCACCTTGCGAACTCCTTGTTATGATTAATTTTTATTCTTAGTTCCCCCCCCTCCACATTGACCTACCGCAGAAACCTTTTTTGAGGGATGCAGGGGCCTTTCCCTTTTTTCAACCTCCACTCGCGAAAACTGTCACCTTCGGAAATTCCAGGAACATTCTTTCTTTGGCACAAGGTAAGTCCTTTTCTCTCTTAGGTTACGATCCTTTTCCCGGTTCGAAAAGTCCTTTTTGTTTTTTCTATATATATTATCGCATGTGTTGTTTTCCTTTTCTCTTCCCTGCCCCCCCTGTACGGTTCTTCGCCGGGGGACGTTGCCCTTTTGGATTATTCCTTCTGGTGTCCCGAAGTCCTCCCCTAGATTCGAAGGTTTCTCAGTTTCTCGAGGGTTGTTTTCTTGGCTCTTTCCTTTAGTTCCGCACCCCGCGCAAACGGTCGGTAGCAGGGCTTTGATCAGCACGCTCCCATGAAGGCCAATTTTCTCTTCCCCTGCGCGGTGCTGGAAGTTCTTCTCTTCGGTTTACCTTTCCTCTCTTTTCCTCGGCTCACGATCTCAGCCCGCCCGGTGACGCCCGCCAACACACTCCCTTCTTGAATCTTCCCAAGCAGTTCACCAGCGGAGCGTCTCCTTCTCTTTTCCCGATTTTCTCGCCCCCTCCTGTCCCGGACTTTCAGGTTGGACTTCTCTCCTGCTTAGATCCGACGCCAATAGTCATTATTCCCCCCTTTTGCTCACCACTAAGGACATCGTCGACTCTCTTTCTTAGGTTTTTCTTTCATTCTAGGACTCCTATGTGCTTGCCTCCTCCTTAGATTCTTTTCCCTTCCCTCCGGTAGGCCTTCTTTCCCCCCCCTCACACCCAACATTTACCCCTCTCTATGGAGATAATGGTCTTCCTTTCTGTTCTAGATTTTATTGTTCTCCTCTTTCCTTCTTCACCGCTCGGTATGCAGATACGTCGCGTTCGATCTCTGTTGTACACTCAAAAGTCTTTATTCCTTTCTTTCTGATCTCCATTTCGTGGCGAACCGAAGGCTCCACGCTTTACTTTTCCCGGTTCTAGTCGACGAACGTGATTAGGCCCGCATAGGTGCTCGCCCTTTCTCTTCCTTTTTGACCTCTTTCGTCTCGAGTTTCACCCCTCTCACGACCGCTGAAAATGATTCAACCATTCCTTCAGGTTTGTCGCATACCGGCGAATTGGGCCCGGGCGGAACCCCTTTCTTCTGCGTCATAGTGAGCTTCCTTTCTCCTCTTTTCTCCCGTCGTCTAAGAAACAACCCCGCCCCGCACCTAACCTCCTTCTTGGGCCTCGCAAGCTTGCGAGTTTTAGGGAGTTGCCCTTAAATCTCCCCTCCTTGCCGAGATCATCTTAATTCCTTGCGAGCTGGTACTTCCTTTTCCCTGAGCGTGCGCCGAGATTCTCACAAACCCCCCTGTAAGAACCTTTTCTTCCTCTTGGATCCTTTACTTCCTAATAAGTGTTTGGTAGAGTTATGAACGTCTTCTTTTTCGTACCGGGATGTTCGCTCCTCCGGTCGGCAATAATCTGACCATTTTCCTACCCTTCCTTTTTTCCGAGAGTTTATTCTTCATGCCCGTATTGGGATTCTTCCCCCTGAAATCTAAGGCCCCAAGGCCCTTTTTCTTTTCAAAGGGCCTTTACGGTTCTTGTTTCTTGTGTTTGGGTTTTCAGCCTCTTCCCCTTTTCTTACGACTCCAGGTGACCAGCTAGTAATTTCGTTTGAAATCGTCTTTTGCTCCCCTTTTTTTTTGCGGCGAGATTCCCTTCGGGATGTCCTCAGCCGTAGAAATGCTTTCCTTTTGACTTTGTTTTAGCGAGCCGATTCCGGCCGTAGAAGCACGTTAGCCCCTCTTCATCCCACTTCCAGGTCGACAGCCTAGTTATGCCGCTTCGTACCCCCACAGTTTTTTCTTTTTTCGGGTCCTGGTCGGTCGTTCCACCTTCCAATTTTTATCCCCTTCCCTATCCCCGACGCCTGTGAGGGACCCAGAGCTGATGGCGCGTTCCCCCTTCCTCCCCTTATCTGCATTCTACGAGCGTCTTGGACCAGCAGCCCCTTCCCTCAGTGAACTTTTCCCATATTTTTACGTCTTCCAGAAGGAGTAGCCGTTTTTTAGGTACAACGAACCCCCCTTCAGGGCTCACCCTCGAGGATTCAAGCACATGCGTCTCGCCCCCCCCCCCCCCCCCCAAATTGCTCGTACAACCCTCTTCCCTTCCCCCCCCCTTCTGTAGGATGATGGCGGGGTGGTTTAATTTGGAGAAGACTTTCTTCTTTGGCGTTCCTATCGGCAGAGTCCCACCATGGCGTACCGTTTTTTTCTCTTCCCCCTCCGACCCGCTTCCCAAAATCCTTGTCCACGGTTGTTGTTTCAAGCTCTTTCCCTCACGGTAGGTGCGGGTTCCAGGGACCGGCTTCGCTCTTCCTTTTCGTAGGCGCTGCGAAGATGTAAAAAACTCCCTTCGGCGACCCTCCCCTCACCGGCCTGGCACTCGCCAGGTGCAGAGATAGTCTCTTCTTTTCATTTCGAAAACGGTCGCCAGGGGACAGGTACTTCCCTCGACCACCTTCAAATCATTTTACCTGTTCAAACCCTTTCCCGGAACGCATATTCTGCGGTCTCCAGCATTTCCTCACACAGTTGTGCAACGCTCTTTACGAGAGAACTTACCAGAGGACCCTTCCCTTTTGTTTTGTTGAGAGAGATCGCGCGCAAAATGCTTGTGCAGGGAAAGGCTTTACCGAAGGTTCTTCTTCCTTCTTGGGAACTCCCTGAATTCATGGCGACCGAAGGTGGGCCGCCATTTAGATTTCTTTTAAAGAGTCTCTCATTTCCTTTTTCAAAGGTCACCGGTTTCGGGTATCCAAGGTGGGGTATACTAAGATATCATGCACCTTCCATAACAGGGATCCCCCCTTTCCTTCGATGCTGTGCTGCCCAAGGGTCCTCTTACGACGGATCGGTCCTTCCCCCGGCCCCGCGAGACCGCAACCAACCCCGCGCTGACCAGCCGTCAAGCGGAGGATCTCTTACCTTTTTTTAAGCGGGGATTGTAAATCTCATCCGTATTCCTGTTGCGACCTCCGGCTCTTTTCTTGTCGCCACTTGATCACCCACGGCTACTACTTCCTTGCTTGGGTTGGACTTTCATTGCCCCCCTTTCTACCCTTTTGTTCGGCTCCTCGCGGCGGAGGCGTGGATATTCCGTTTAACCCGACAGCAAAGGGTACTTTTGGCGCTTCATGGACTCCGCCTCGGGAGAAGATTGGGCGTCCCATTTCTGCTTGGATATTTTTCCCCCCGTAGCCTTCAGAATACTTCTTTTGAATCCGCCTCCGGTTTCCCTCGATTTCATTCTTTTTCTAGCTGTTGGAAGCGTCTTCGTGGACGCGCCTTACTTACATCACAAGCTCAATTTTTTCTCCCTTGGAATTACTCATCGGTCGTAGCCCGGTCTACTGTGGTCTTAGCTTTGCCTCTCCTTTTTCTTATAAGTCCCCTTCATCGATTGCTCTTTTTGCTTAAAAGGACCCAGAACGATTGCCATTCTTTCCCCCGGAATGGTTTGGTGCAGAAACTTCTAATCTTTCCCTCTAAATCGTGTTTTCTTTTTTTTCAATGTATCGTGCGATTACTGGGTGGCTCACGGTGAGAACACGACTCCCAACCTCCCCCCCCCGTCGCGCTCCCATAGAACGGAATTGGAATTTCCAGGGAGTGTCTTCAACATTTCCCCCTCGGTCTGAGAATACTAATTCTCCCTTAATTTTGAGAGAGAGTGCTACGCGAGCACCATCCCCACAAGAAGTACGAAAGATGCCATTTGCATATCTCCCTCCTGTTGTTTTTCTCTCCTCCTTTATGCCGTATGCCTATAAAGTTTCAAAGGGGTTTTTGCTTACGCAGCTTTCCCTCGGCCTCTCAGCTAACCGTTCTACGATTATTCTCCTGCACTCATTCGGGATCGTCTCTAACCCCAAGCGCGGACCACCTGCCCTTCGATGGACCGATTTTCCTTTTGTGGGTTCGTCAACTCTGAAGTGTCTACCTCTCTCCCCAGAGAGACTATGGGACATGCTAATCCGATGGTTTTGGTGACCGAGAGATTTCGCCTTAGAGCCCCCCCCTGCAGCAGTATTTAACTTATGGTACCTCCTCTTTTTCCGGGTTGAACGCCCGAGACTCAGCGATTCCGGCCGTTCCATAAAGTAATCAGACACCTAGCGGCCCCCCAATTTTCGTCTAAAAGTGATGCTCTTGAAATCGTTTGATTGTTCGGTCCTGGAGCGTGATTCCAGAGCTTCTCCCGCCATCCGCATGCTCAGTGTTTGAGTCCAACAGAATTTCTTCCTTATACGCTCAGGTATCTACGCTTTTTCCCTTCTCAGTCCGAATGGCTCCAACGTGCGCTTCAGACTGATCTCCCCCCCCCCTGTCTTCTCCGCTTTTTGCTGTATCTGTAACCTGACCCCGGAATAGCGACAGCGCCAGGGATGCCCTTCCCCATTTTGCCCAATTGCCCGTACAACCCTCTGAATAGTTTCGCCTGTCCGGACTTTTTTGTGAGCCTTTTTCTCCTGAAGATTTCTTTCGTCACCATCCTCTTCTTCCCAATCTTAACAGGTTCTTTCCTTTCCCCCAGGACCGCCAAGCGCCAGCCCTCAGCTAATTCCATTGGTAAGAGATGGAGTCTCCTTTTCTTTTTTTCCCCCGGCTTTCGAGGGTTCGGGCTTCAGAGGGAGACCCTTCCCCGTTGTAAACCCGTACCCGCGCATTAACATCAACACCTGGAAAGGTTTCCATTCTCACCATGTTATCCGTGGAGGATTTTTTCGTCTCTACCCCTACTTGCTACGACCCGAACCCTTTTTCTCCGGGTGAATTTGGCTCGGCCCCCCCAAACTAAAATCTCCCCTTCCCCTGAATCTCCATGTTCCCCCATCTTAGTAACCCTACCTTAAGACTTCAAAAGTTTGTAACGTTTCCCTTCTTTCCACATTGTGACCCCGCAGCGCGATCTATCTTCCTGTGTTGGTTGAGAGAGATAGAGCTCTTCCCCTTTTTCCCCCTGTTCTCCGGTACCTTCTGGCTTTGAACTCCGTAGTATATTCTTTCTTGAAAGGATTATTTGAGCCTTTTCCTTTTTTTCAGTTTATTGAGTGGATTTGGACGCGCGGGTTCCTCACCTGAGAAAAGTTTTCGTCTTCCATTGGCTTTCGAGACCGTACGATCCCCATCCCTGATTACCGCCGTCCCGGCCCCCCCTTTTTTTTCGTTTCGCGACGTGTTACCCTCTTCGCGCTACTAGTTTTTAGCTATCAGCATCACCTTTCCCCCCCCCTTTAACCTCAACAAACCACCGTATAGCAGCTTTACCCCTCCCCCAGGACTGCTTTCTCTTGGTTCCGCGGGGCGGCCTCGAGACAAGTTACTGCTTGTTTTCCCTCTTTCAGTCTAGGGCATGCGCAACTTTTCAACCCACAATCCGGACTCCTCGAACGAGGATTTTTCTTGTACGGCTTTAAATTGGAGACGACGATGTTCTTGACTCCCCCCTCTTTCCTCTTTTCGTTCCTCGGGGGAGGCGATAAAGAAAAATCCCTCCTCGCTTGGCTAAATTGTCGTTCCCTTTGGGAAGTCCTTCGCGTCTTTCTGCGGACCGTATTTTAAAGCTTGCAGACTCCTTCGCGTAGAATCCGCATTTTTTTTCCCTCAGAGATTGCCCTGGAGAGATCTCGTGGAAGAGCACTCCTGGACCCCTCATGCATATGGGACGCTTCTTCCCCCCTCGGTAGAGACTGGCGAAGTGGGAGGGCTCTGTGCGGGCGAATCTATCCGTGACTTTAGATGATGTCGCTGTTTTTTCCACGCGACCCAAGAATCTGACATGCCTCTCCACTCCGCTTCTTTTTTCACCGCTCCTTTCGCTGCCCCTCGGGCGACTTATTTCGCCATGGTAATCTTTCTCATCCTGGAGTCATCCCTCCCTTTAATTTCGTCTTGACGAACCGCAAAAGAACCTGCACACATCCGGCTCTTTCAGAAAAGTTTTTTCTTTTTTTCTTTAGGGCGTGCCTCCTCCTTGGCTGCGCATACTGAATCCTTCCTATTCCCGGTTCGTAGGTGGAGGATTCTCTCCGAGTGCACACCCCCGGCATCGCAAATTTTTGACGATCCTCTTCCCTTTTTCCCCTATTTTTTTTTTCTGTAGATACAGTATGAGCTTCGTAGGGTCTTTTCCTTGCGCACTCGCTTTCATCGAAAACTTTATTCCCTCTGACTTCTTTACATTGCAAGAAGGCTTTGGCGGCATCTCAGGCCCTTCCTGCCTGGGTTTCAGACCCGTAGTGGGTCTGTTGGTTCTTCACTCCGATTCCCTTTCTCCTTGCTCCCTTACTCCCTTTTTCCCCGAGCCCTTGCGAAATCCCCCTTTTCGCCCGATTTCGTCCTTCTTTTTTAGTGCGGCTACACAGATGCCACCTGTTTCCCCGTTTCTTTGGTTTCTCTTTTTTTATAGCCTCCTCGCTTTCAGGACTATGAAGAAGCCGTAGCCCTTCTTCTCCCTCCAACGTGCCAGGTCGTAGACCTGAGTAGCGTGCCCTCTGTGGTGATTTCCTTTTCTTTTCTGGCCTCAGGCTCCCGCTATATAATACTTTCGGTGCCGACCAACCTTTTCCTTGCGGGATTCTTCTCTACTTCTTTAGTACTTTGATCAGAACATGACGAGAAAATTTTATCCGTTTCTGATTTCTCCCCTTCTCCCTTTCATCAAGCGCACGAAGCTGTTGTTTCCCCTGACACCGCTAACTAGACCCTCTCCCTAGGACCCGTCACATAGAGTCTCCAATTCGTCCCAATCTCCATAGTAGTCTATTCCAGGGAGGTTTTTTCCCCCCCTTTTCTGAATGCTGATTTGAGTTCTTCCTTACCGGCAGGGAAACTTTTTTTCTCTTTTGATGTGACCGCCTCCCAGCCCGCTGATCCAGTATCGCAGACGTGAACTTCTTTTTCAGCTGATGCGAGAAGTTTTTTTTCTTTCCTCTGGGCCCATGGTTGCATTAGCTTTTTCATGACCGTATCGCGGCGACCTCTTTCTGTGTCGCATCACCCGCCAACCTGGCCGGCTTCGCCCGGGTATCACTTTCATTTTGCTTCTTCGCTCTTCCAACTTCCTCCCGCACTCAACTGTGTTCGCGGTTTTCCTTGGACTCGTCCCCCCTCTATTCAAAAAACTCGCGAAACTGCGAAACCTTACCTCAATTCTGTCCCCACCTAAGTCCCCTCCCAACTAGGGGTCCCTTTTCCCTGTCTATCCTCCAGTACATTTGCGCGCTCGACTCTCCCCCCTACTGTTGCTTTTCCCACCTTCGTCCGATGCACAAAGGTTACGGGCGGTTTTTCAATGACAGTGAACTACAGTTCTTTCTTACTTTGTTCCACTAATGAATGGCCGAAGGGGGAGAAGTTTCCTCTGATTTACGGCTTCCCCCTCTTTCCCGGCAACCGGAGCTAAACAAAACACCCCACCTTTGTTTTAGTGCCAGGCCTGGGAGATCGTTACTCTACGTCCTTTTCCCTTTCGTTCGGCGGCCGGGGCGGGTTACCAATCTTTCTCCTCTCCCTTCTTTCTCCCCGACTCTAACCAAGGGAAACATCAGACTCCCAATAACTTTTCCCCTTCCCTTTCGTTAACCGTTGGCTGCGAACGATATTGGCGGATTCCTGGGCGGTGTCTGCCAAGTTACTCCAGTGGTTGCAGCATCTGCTATTTTCCGACTAAACCATTTTCCCTCCCAAACATACGCAATAGCCCAGTCCTTTTTTTCTCCCTTCTGTTTCCGTTCGGTGACGTCATGACGCCGATGTGCCTCAGGCGCCTTGCTGCTATTTAATCCGGGTTCTGTACCGATCCAAAATCGTGACTCCCCTTTTCTGATGGAGTTTTGGTAGGACGCAGAATCGGTTTCCCGATTCTTACTCTGCTTTCCTTCCTTTTTTCTCTTTCCCATAGTTTTATGCAGGAATACAGTCGTTCGAATCCGCCTTGTGGTCCCCTTACGAGAATCGTTTTACTCTTGTGTGGATCCGAAGCTTTTCTCCGCCACAGAAACAGTACCTCCCAGGCGCCCCCCTGAAGGCGGCAATACTATTTCGACGACCGTCTGTTCTCCTTCTAGGTGTGGCGCCCGGTTCTACTTCTCATTGTGGATTCTTTCTCTGTTCAACTTTCCCAGACGATGAAACTTACCCTTTCGTGTGGCGCATCAATCGAATCGGCATCGCTTAAACAATTCTTATTTTCTCCCTTTCTTAGTGAGTTTCTTCCATGTCGAGCGTTCACTTCATAGTTTGTAACAGCAAAACCAAGCACCTCTCCCCCTTTTCATGTCCCATACGCCAATGCACTGGTGGCCGGGTGAGGGTTCCCTGGCCCGATCTGACTCTTGAAGTGATCCTACGCCTCGCCTACCACCCCCCCGGTTTCGGTGATTTCCAGAGTGCACATCCACACCACTGTCCTCCCTCGAGCCTACCCCCCCATAG
>Ga0179593_1495581_pt1 | contig 17937 bp, 19 predicted proteins | sample CZODoug2_1_08_16_FD_185931 | JGI IMG/M metagenome (GOLD analysis project Ga0179593, IMG submission 185931) | Vadose zone soil fungal communities from Angelo Coast Range Reserve, California, USA - CZODoug2_1_08_16fungal (PacBio error correction) | ecosystem: Environmental > Terrestrial > Soil >... | reverse complement strand
TGTTTTGGTTGCACGAATCGTCGGACTGCCCGCCCCGGTACGTAGGATGCTTTCCGCTAGATAATTGTATGTTCTTTCCCCTTGCCTTTTTCATACCTTGCCCAAGCATGTGACCAAGTCGACACTTTCCCCCTCTACCAGGATCGGATTTTTCCTATATTAGCTCACTGGCTCCCTTCAATTTTTTTGGTTATGCTCAAAAACTAGACTTGAAGTCTACGTTTTTCTTGCGAGGTCCTTCGCAGCTTCTAACCGCTTACGGCGCGTTCTTTCCACGGCGGAGAGAGCGTTCCTCAAGATTCTCTGAATTCAGCCTAATCCTTGCATGTCACCCCGACTTGAGTACCAACTGACCCCTTCGGTACGGAGCAAGACTTCCACTTGGACGGGGGTCTTGGATGTCTGTTTCCTCGGCCCTCATGCCTTTCTTTTTCTTTTTGCTAGTAGTATGCTTTCCTACATTAGTTTTTATCCCCCCCTGCGGGAAGCCCTTAGAGGGCCGAGTTTGGCTGACCCCCGTTTCTGTAAGCTTCCTTCCCCTTGAGTCCTTTGCTCACCTTATTGAAATTGCCTCATGTGGCCCGCTCGTCACCAACTCTTTTCTCCCATAATTGCCTGGTCTCACACGTCCTACGGTACGTCCCTCCCCTTTCTTTTTCTCCGGGGCGGAGCACTTTCATTTGCATTTTGTTTTGAGAAACGCGCAATCTACTCATGCTTGTAGCTGCGCTTGAGAGCAGTTGTGCTCGTACTCTCCGAGGGACTTTCCCTTTTTCCATCTCTTTAACTTCACTGTCTCGAGGGTTGTTGAGTCCTTTTTCCTCTGTGCTGAGTCGATCCGTTCTCCATCATTTCCGTTAATTTCCTGAGGGAGTGATCGAGCTCTGCAGTCCTCCCATCTTGATCCCCCCCCAATTGGTCCATTCTCCGCCCGTCTATTTCTGGTACGCTTGTTTTTTCCAGATAATCGCGATTTTCTGTAAGACCCTAACAGCCCACCTGCGCCGTTGACAGAACTAGCCGCTTCCCTATTTGCTTCTTTCTTCCCCTCGTCCTCTGGGCTTGTTTCCAGGTCAGCCCTTTTAATCGCGCTCCCGATCTTCGTTTTGACCGGTGGAGACTTCTGAAGCCAGAGCCTTTCTTCATAAACCCCCCCTAGCCCGACCGCGTGTTTGCTTTCTTTGTGAGTGACGGACCTCCTTATTTTTTGTTCTAGAGCCTCTAGACGTTCCTTCTAGATTGCCTCTCCCCTCAACCGCTTTTCTTAAAGGCTTTGTCCGCGCCGAGTCAGTCTGAAGCTTTTCCTTTCTTTCTCTTACAGAGTAGGTTAAATGGAGCTTCGGTTAACCAGCGCCAATCCCGAGATCACTCCCATACCCCAGGACCAGCGTCTCATATACCCCCCTATAGTCCCCCCCTTGTCATTCGGCGGAGCTTTGCAGAGATATTACCGCTCCCCAAACCCTTAGAAGTCTTTTCTTCTTTAGGGGTGCCCCCATTATACGGCGTGTAGGTCCTGTACGACCCCTACGTGCCCCCCTAGCCCTTGCCCCGGTGTTTTTCCGGTTCGATATAGTAGTTATTTATATGATGGTTATGCCTGTGTCCTTCTCTAATCTCCCCTTCCCCTCACAAGATGCTTTCAAGGACCTTAATTCTTTACGACGAGAATGGCGTCATCACCCCTCAGGACGTTCCCAGCCTACCCTCCATTCATGAACTGAACTCACCTCTTTTCTCCCCCCCTTTCGATTCCCACTTCCTTCTTGCGAAACGGTTTTTTTCCCCCAAACTCCTCCGTAACATTTCCCGGCAAGCTTTCTTGGAGGGTAGATTTTTTATCTTATCTCCTTTCCTGGAATGCATTGGTTTGAATACACAGTTCATAGACATTTAGTAACTAGGCGGCATCACCACCCCCCGAACCAATTTTGCACTACGTTCCTGGCAGTAAAAATCACACCCTTTCGTGTGTCAGTAGGTGGAAACTTCTCAGTTGAGACTGTTAGCTAAACGCTCTGTTTAGCACAGTGATTCTCGCAGGCCTCTAAGCTGGTCCTCCCGGCTAGTTCACTCAGTGATCTCTTCGCCTCCCACGCTAGCCTCTTTCAGTGTTTGACACGCGCCGTTTATTTTCCCAAAATGCGAACTTATTAGTCCTTCCCCTTCGTGATCTCCTCGAGACTTAGAACCTTGCTCGTCCCCCATTAGTTTTCTCTCCCTTTTCCGCCACAGCCATTAGACCTTCCTGTCGTTGCCCCTTGCCGGACGACCAGAAACCGCCTTTCCCACCTGAATTTAACACCAGAGCGCTTTCTTTCGCCTTCCCCCAAGGATACGGGCACCGCCTTATTTTTTGTTTTCCTGCTCGAGCGCGGGATACCCTCCCACACCCCGGATCGCCTCTTCGCCGTCCGCCACCTCGATTTTCAGGTCACCCCGATGTATTCGACAAGGCATTTTTGATTCCGGTTTCCACAAAGCTACTCCTTCTCTGCATAAGACCGACTGTGACGCCGTACTTTCACTCCCCGACGTTCGCGCCTTTGGATGAAACCCCCGGCTAACCTCTCTCCCGCTTGCGTCAACCCTGCATACTCCTTCACTATCGGTTATGCAGCAAATTGTTTGCTTCTACTCCTCCTCCCTTACAAATCGCCGACTAGTGTGTGCTGTTATAGATTTGCTCGGCCAGGCATGACACTTTCCCCCCTGTCATTTAACATCTTCGCCCTTTTTTCTTCGCAAGCCGGTCAATGTTGGCACCTCTTTTTTACTTCATTAATTTAACTGGCATTACTCACCCTGACGTGCCGCGACCTCCCCCCCCTCAATCCCGGCATGTCTGCACCTTCGTTTCCTCCATGTCTTTCATCCCTGCCCCGCTTTTAACCAAGCCCGTTTTGTGCTTCCTTTTTTCCTTCCCCTAAAATTCTCTTTTTGCTTTCTGCTTTCTCTCCTCGCGACCGAACGTTATCCTAAATTGGAGGCCTAAGGCCTGAAAGTTTTTTTTTTGTTGTCTTGCGGTCAAATCAAAGTGTGCACTTGCAGAGATGCATATTCCCCCTACTAAGCTGGGCTGGTCCCCATTCTTGAGTGAGAAGGTTTTTTCGGCTTCCCCTTTGGCGTTACAAGTTTTCCCTGCTGAAAGGCCTCTCATGCAAGATCGTTTTCTTGCTTTCTCTCCTCGCTTATGTCTCCCCACCAGACCATTCTTTGCTTTTTTTTCCTTTTTTCGTCGGTTTTTCGCGCGGGTTATCTGCCTCCATTACTCCCTTGAATCTGGCCCCCGGCTAACCCTTCTGTTGACCCTCCCCCTCTACCCAGCCTCCTCATTAATTCAGGTCTCAAGGAAATCCTTCTGCTGACAACCCGTACAAAAGACCTTCTTAACCTTCCCCCTCCTCTGGCTGTTCCCTCCTTAGATCCCTTTTTGATTCGCGTCTCAGAATGGCAAGTGACCTTTTAGCAAAACTCTCCTTTTTCAGATGTGACCGCCGATTCGTTTTTGTTGTTTTTTCAGTTGCTCATCGCCATCCATAACTTTCTCCCCGTCCCCCCTCCTTTTCCCCTTTCGGCCTTCCTCCCTTCCGACCCTTATGCCCCCCCCGTCCTCCACCGCCCACAGCCGGAGCTTCTTCCCGCCCCTACTTTTTGGCCGGGCTATCACTCAATCATGTCGGTTTTTTCTCTTCCCCTATTAATCCTCAACTTCCTCCGGTTCTCCCCTCGAGCCCTCTCCCCCTTTTTTTTTGAAGTCTCTGCCCCTTCCCTCGTCAAGGTGGTTTCGTCGTACGATGTGTCTTATGTCGTTCGGGTAGCGCCCCCTCCACGGCGATTTTAGGCGATGAGGGATATGGAGTCGCGACAGGGTTCCTCCAGAGTTGCTTGTTTTGTAGGTCTTGTTTTTCCTTTCCGGCCCCCTGAGCTCATGACCCCCCGATTGTTTGCTTTTGAAGCTGCCTTGTGATGTGCTTAAGTCCCAATACGATCTTTCCCTCCCCCACCGAGTTATCGTTTGGCTCTACGGCTTCCCCCCTCCTCTGCGCGCCCCGAACTTATATTAGGCCCAAAGTTATGTTTAGACATTCACGTGGTCTTATTTTTTGAGGGATGTTTTTTTTGTTGTGAAGGCTCGCTTTTGTCGGTGTTGAGATTCTGGGCGAATGGATTTCCTGCTTTCTTAGATGCCATTTCTCCCTCTCAGATCCTTTTCGGCCTGGCCCCTCCAAACTCCGGGTTGCGGTTTTTGCTCCTAGGGGGCCGATTTTGATTTAAAACAGCGTCCTCAGAAGAGTCCGTGCACACGAAATTTTGTTTTTTCCCTGACTGCGCAGGTTACTCGGTTCGACGATCACTTTCTACAATGCTCCGCCTCCTTTCCGCCTCCAAAATTGTAGACTATTTTTTGCCTCAGGCTCAAAGACCGCCCTTCTCTCGAACTGACTTTTCCTGCCTTATGCGTTCTCCCGGACTTATATTTTACCTGCCCCCCCCCCCCGCTGACCTTTGCCAAGACGGTCCATAACCAGTTTTTGGTGCACTCCAAATGCTTTCTACGTTTCTTGACCTGCCGGAAAAATTCCCACACTGGAATCGACCTCATGGTAGGTTCCGGAGTAACCCAAAATCCTGGCCCTGGCAGTTTTTTTTTGAGTCCTTGATTAGGTAGTTTGGACTTCCTTTTTTGCTGAATGCTTCCCCCCCCTATTTCCCTCGTCCCCGAGAAGAGGCCGTCCCTTTTTTTGGATCGGCTTTACGGACGCTTTAACACGCTTCTGTCCGGTTCCCTCGTTTCTCATCAACGCGTGCAGTCGCGAGAGTCCTTGCTGTATCATCCGTTTCCTCATTGACCGAGCCCAAGTGCACCCAGAACACCTCCTTCCCCCCCACACGCGAATTTTCTATTTGTGCTTGTAAGTAGTAATTCTTCATCCCTATGTTGACATCTAATTTTGCGTTTTTCGGCATGACAACTTGATATGTTTCACTCCCCCCACCTTCCTTCCCCCCAAGGCTGACTTCTTTGATTCTCGCCTTTTTCTGGACTTCAAAGATCATTCTTCGCGTTCTCCGCAAGTCGCGGCTCCCTGAGTCGACTGGGAGCTTTTTGTGTTCCCCTACTTCCATTTTTTTTTCCTTTTTTGGCTTTTTTCAGAGTCATACTGTATGCACCACATCTCCCCTTTACGTATCCTGTTAGTCTAGAGGCTTTTGCGTTGCAGTGATTCTGCCATCGCTGTTCCCGGGACTTTCTGCTGCCTTGAAAGGTTCCCCCGACCAGTTACCATGGCAAGGCTGTCCTGTTACGCGTCGGTTTTGCTCCAACTTTCTTTCCTGTTTTGACGATCCCGATAAGATCCCCCTGCTTCTTGTGGATGCTGCCCATTCGCTCCCTCGCCTGTTTCCCCCCTCTCGACTCATAGTCGAGTTGGCGCTTTCGCCGTTACGAAGCCATCCCCAGTTACTTTGACGACGCGCTACCTACCCTCTCTTCGTGGCTCTCCCCTTATCAACGATTACTATAAGTCCTTCATCCCAGTTTCACGCCGCGGTTTTTTGCGTTTGTTTAGTGTCCTCTTTTTCTGATTTTTCTTTCCCAATTAAATCTTTCCCCGTTCGGCTGGAATTTGTATTAGTGACCCTCTATTTCTTTTCAACTTATCCCCCGCGCATGTTTTTTCCCCGGCTCCAACGGACGCTCCGTAGGTTGGCCATCCTCCTTCTTTAGTATAATGTTCACATCCACCAGGAAAGTTGATTTTTTGCAGTCTTTTCTCTGATGCGTTCGAGATTCGAGGTCAGTTATGCCTTTATCCATGGAACTGACCTCGGATCTTCTGCATCGCCTCCTTGTCGCGGATCACCTCCCTATCCCACGCCCCTTAGCCATTACAACACCTACCTGCCGCGAGCCCGTTCTCACAACTGGCAGGGACTATTTTCCCTTTTCCTATTCCCGACACTACCCACAAGTTCCCTATCCCGTTCACCCCCATTCAAGGCGCTCAAGTTACTAGTCCTTTTTCCACCTTTCTGAGCCGCCAAGCTCCCTTCATGGACCGATTCGTTTCTCTGCTCGGATTGTTTATTTGGAGAGGTCATTTTCTTAATATTCCCTTCTCCCCCCAGTTCCCTTTACCCCTGAGATGATCCTGACTCGAGGCGCCACTCCTTTTACCCCCAAAGCGCTCGTAATGTTCTTGCGCGATCGGAGTACTCGATCTCGACGATCTCATATCTTTCTTTCCAGGAAAAGGCAATCCATCGGGCTGGGCTCGGTTTGAGAATGACTACTTCCTGTCGGTCGGCTCACTATGCCGCCTCTTTTCTGAAGCTGATTCTCCCCTCAAGTTCTTCTCCTACTTCAACTGGTGAGGCTTACACTCCTTCATTCGACGAGCTCATGCTATGTGCCGCTATCGGAGACAGGTTGCGTTCGATTGTAAATAATTTTCGCATTGCCCCCATCTGAACCCAGCAAGCTGTCCTAGACCATCTTTTTTCTTTTTTTCCCCCACTAGGTTGGGGTGGGGGGGGTGCAGGGGGGACTCTGGGGGGCGGGGGGGGGGGGGGATGGTGGGGGGTGGGGGGTTGGGGGGGTCCGGAGGTTGGTCGTGTTGGGTGGGGTGTTTTGGGGGTGGGGGGGCGGGGGGTGTTGTTGGGGGTGGGGTGGTGGGCGTGTGCCGCGTGGTGCTTGGGGGGGTTTGGGTTGGGGGGGGGGTTGGGAGGGGGGGGGGGGGTGGGGGGGGGGGGCGGGGGGGGGGGGTATTGGGGGGTGGGGGGGGTGGTGGTGGGGTGGGGGCGGTTGGGGTATTTGGTGGTGGGGTTGGGTGGGTGGGGGGGGGGGTTGATGTGAAAGGCTGCCCCACTTTATACGTACTTCCCACCCACCAGGCCCTCCTCCCCTGATCGCACATCTGAAGAGTAGACTAACCCCCCATCTCCTACCTGATCGTCATTCGACGAATCTGCAAACCCTGACTGTTACCCCCTTCTTACTTACCCTACTTTGCCTTCGCAGCTCCCCATCATGTTAGCTTGGTGAGCTTTTTTTCCCGTCCAATCCGCCGCCTCCCCCGAGCATAAGCATTTTTCTCATTGAGTCTTAATGAGATGTCCCATGTTCTCCCGTGCACGATTTCCCACTGGTATCAATGTGCCTCGTGCATTTTAGTGCCCTTCCTTTCCGTAGGCCTGGTACTCGGGTAGAAAGTGGCCCTTTGGTCATCTTGCCTCCGCTGCTTGCTTGCAATCGGAAGGTAAGAATCTCCTCCCTTAATACAAAGAACTCAAGCCTCTTTGTGCCTTTTTTTGTTCCCTGACTTATATCGCACCAAAGCGAGTTAGAATTATGTTCTCTTGACCTCTGCACTCCTGCACGGTCTCCCCCTGCTTTTGATTTCCCATTTTCCTCTCCCGATCCCTTTTGACTCTCAAGTCCTTCTCCTCCGTGGCCTTTTCTGAGCCCGACGCGATGTTCCTCCTTTTGCCGAAGATCATTCTTGCCGTCCGTCGTATCTTTCGTCTCCTTCAACCGACGCTTTTCTTCTCCCTTTGCCCTCTCCCCCGAGTTTGCAGAATCAGAGCAGTTAGACTGCTCGACTTTTAACAATGATTTTTCACATATGCAGCTTCAGCCCAGTCACGTTTCCCTCTCGCCGAAGCGCTGTCTGCCGGGGTCTTCCTCCCCTCCCTGCCAACCTCCCCTCTTCTCTCTCTTCCATAATAATACCGTTGTTGTGTTCCCTATTAGATCTGTCGGTTGGTTTTTTTTCACGGGCGTTCTTTTTTCCGCCCAGGCCAGCCAGTTTTTTTGGCGAGAGATAATCGGGTCCTGGGCTAATATGGCGCATATTCATTGTGACCTTAAGCCTCATCCCTGCTTGACCTTCCCCCTTCCCGGCCTTAGTCCTTCCTGAGAATACCATCTCCTGGTTCTTCCCCCACCTAGAACGCCGATACGGCCCCCCAGAGGCTTCTGCCCAGTTTGGAGGGCTAGCCAGTCCTTCACTTTCAGCTTCTACCCGTCTCGTCCTCGAACGGCTCCCCGGGCCCACTCTTCGAAGAGCGTGGAGTCCTTACATGGTCTTTTTTTTTTTTGCTTTCGAGTCACGACAGCCTTCTTTTCCACGACCGTTTTATAACCATGTGGATCACCTCGCCTCATATGCCGTTCTTTTTTCCTTTTCCTGAAGCAGAAGGGTAGAGGCCCTTCCCAGTGAGGCTTTTATGTGTGTTCGGCCCTTGTTCTTCTAGGAGGCGCGTAATTGCACAGCTCATTGATTTTTTTTCTGCCTTCAAATTTAGGTTTCGTTGCCTCGTGGAGCACGTTCCCTGTCTGGCGGGAGAGAGCCCCCCCCTTACTATCACTCAAGCCACTTAATTTCCTTTCGTCACTACGGCACGCTGGTCCGGAAAGGTGACGAAAGTTTCCACGTTTGCTTCCCATACAATTTGATTGGCTCACCCCCAGTCATTACGTACACATTTCTCTTGTGAGGCTCCTCGGTGGGTGTTTTTTTTGTGTTGGAATTGTTTGTGGGTGTGTTCCTTTTTTTTTTGTTTGTTTTTTCTGGCGCCTCGCCATAGCTCTCGTCTTCTGATCGCCCCGTTTTTTTTCATGTACGACGAGGTCAACTTCCTTTTGCAGGTCGACTTTTTTGGCTCTTTTTTTTCCTCCTCTCTTCTGCCCTCTTTCCGCCTTCGCCCTTTGAATTTCCTCCTGTTAATTTTTATGCGGGTCCTGCGGCGGCGGAGCCCGCTCTGAGGCACTTTTTTCATCGTTCAAGGTCAGATTGCTGGTCACTCGCGTCGCCCGCTCCTTTTCCTGTTTCACCACCTCTCCCCAGGCGCCGGTCGTTACACTGCTGTCCATCTGGCTCTTCTGATCAGGTGTACGCCGCCCAACTGTTCTTTAGCGCCTTTATTTCTCCTCCCCCAGCGACGATCAGCTGACACAGTTTTCATTCGCGTGAATTTCCGACCGCCAACTTTCTGCGTCCCAAAACCACTCGCCCCCGCCCTTTTTTTACTTTTTATTTGGCCGAACAGTCCCCTTCGCTCGACTGTGGACTACTCCGATAGCAGCAGTAAGTCCGCAGCCTCTCTCTTCCCGCACCCTCCCGCCCCTCACACCTTTACGATTTCTCCCCCCCCCTCTCCCCCCGCGGAATCCTTCCGCCCGCTTTTCCACTTCAGATTTCGAGACAACACCTGCGATCAACTTCACGGCAGCTATCAGATATTATCTGTCGGCTCCTTTTTCGCTGCTTGTGTACTTTCCTGAAACAGTTCGGCCCCTGATTGATCTCCAGTGGCTATGTCTCCACTTGTGCTTGTCGGTAATTTAGCAACACTTAACGTGACGATCTGTGTCCCCCATGTCTCTCTGTTATAGGCATGATTTTTGATTGTCTTCGAGGCGTTCGTTTGCAGGCTGTCCCCGATTCCCCAAAAGTCCCAGCACTTTCCCCTGTCTCTCAGCTAGCTCGCGGCTGAATGGAGTACAGACCGTATGACCGACTAGCTTTATTCACGACGTACATCCACCCTGTACCCAGTATTGCCTTTTTTCCCGATGATTCTCCTCCAGCAGGCGTCGCAAAGTTTGCCCACTTCGACTCCTTCTCTTTTCGGCCCTTTGAGTTTCTGCGTGCCCTTTTTTTTCCCTCTCTTAAGTAATGGAATACACTTTTCCTCTCTTAGGCACTTGCGGATTATGAGGTGTCCCCAAATCACTCCTCACCATATCCCTACCGTTCTACTAAAAGCACAAACACCACGACCCCAGGTCCCGTAGGTAGTTCACTGAATATTGAAGTTTTAGAACCCCCCCCCCCTCTCCATCTCTGTGAGAAAGTCGTAGTCGTAGCCGTGGTGTTAGCGGCTTAAGAAACGCACGCCCGTTCGCGCAACCTGCCGCAGCGCGTCCAAGCTCTTTCATCCCCCTCGCATTCCGCCAGTGCCAGATTGAGTTGTCGCGATCAAGCTCTTGACATCTGCCACCAGGCTCGCGCGCGTCAACCCTCCATACCCGTGTTTTTTGTTTGCCGCCGAGACCCTTTCCTCTACCCTCCTTCTGATAGATGCACCTTGTTCGGTGCCATCCCTTCACCACGGATACGTGACCAGAGTTTGTGTTGTCACATTCTTCTATGGTTGACCTAGTAAATCCAAGGAGCACGCTCGAACATGGACTCGAACCACCCCTGTTCTAGAACGTGTTTTCCTCCAGCCGGATCCTCTTTTCTTCCGGCCCCCTCCCCGAGAGAAATTTATATTTTTATCAATCCTTCCTATGGGGTGCGTCTACGACATCCAAATCCCCGTTCTCCCCCAAAGGGACACCTTCTCCTGTTATCTTTCAGCCCCTTCCCGTTAATTCCTTTTATATAGTGATTCCAGCCGTTCCTCCGACGTTTCCCACACTTTTTGCTTCGAGTTGTGATGTTTTTCTTTTTTTCAGGACCGGAATTCGCCCACGATTCTCTCATCCTTGATCCTATCGGGATTCTACACGTTGGCGTAACCCAGGTGGAAAAAGAGAACTCATTCACTCTTGTTCCTCCGCTTAAAAAACACCCTTCCTCCGGCCCCGATAGTTTGGGGGTTTTTGTTAGTTCCTCCCTCCTAGACTGTCGCACCCCCTTTTCGTAGAGGTACCCCTTTCAACAGAGACTTTACTCAAGCCAGATTCCATGCTTTCTCCCGCCACTTCCATAGTCTCTCCTTTATTTCTTACTGCTGCACGTTCTTACCCTGGAACGTCATCCCTTTTCCCCCCCCCGGACATGACCGACAGCTGGATTCCGTATGTAATCAAAGGGTTCCCAAATCTGATTCGCTCTTTTCCTTAACTTTCCTCCACTCCAGTATAGGATGTGCCGTTCCATTTCCGAGAGGTTTGTCTTATTAGAATATTTTGCATGCGTCATGTAAATGAGGCAATCTTCTTCTCTTAGTGGTTCCCACCTCTCAATATTTTCTTGATTCCCCCGCTTTGCCTTTCGCATGTAAAAAGACACAACTGTAGTTGAAGGTAGCCTGGGCAGATTCTTCGTTTTATATTCTGCCCTATATTCTCTCCCTGCCAACTAACCCTGATCTGAATGAATGCCTGGACCCCATCTCAAGCCGCCAATGGGGCGCTCCTCGATCACCTGCTGCTCTGCAGGGCAACGTAAATCCCACCTGCTCTTAAGCCACCATCCCACACCTAAGTCTACTTTTCACCCGCAACACTCAACTACGAGTCTTGTCACAACGCTTCCCCTATGAAAGGTATTCTGGGGCGGGCGATAAACTTGGGCCAAGTGCCCCGAGCTCCCCCACAGAAAGATCAGTTCACGAGGAAAAGTGAGATTTCTTGGGTTTGTGTTGCTCCTCGCACTTACGAACTGAGTTACCAACCCTAAAACGAGCTTTCCTTCTCTTCCTTTATCCCTCCTTCCCTCATCTTATGCCCCCTGTCCCCCGCCTCCGTTCGTCCATCGCGATTTTGAGGAGATACTCCCCTAATGGGTGTCCTTCCTCGCCACCCACCTTCCGGCCGTTCCTCTCTCCATAAGCCCTTTTTTGTTGTTTTAGAGATGTGCCAGGCACTTTCCTGAACGGTTTCCGCGTAATTTGAGCAATCTGAGGGTAGCGCCCCCTACGTCGCGATGCGGGCGTTTTTCGGCCGAGTTTCATTCTGGTTTCCTTCCTTTGAGGGCGAATTACCCCTGGCCCTCTGGATTTTCCCTCGGGTCCCTTGATTGGCTCTTCGCCCTCACAACACCAAACTCTCCCTTTCCTCATTGTCAACTCTTTTCTTGTGGCGCCTAGGGTCCAACTTTCATTGTCGTTCTCCTTCGTATCAGTCTTTTACATTAAGTAGAGTACCCTTTTTTTCCTCTTCTTCTAGGGTTCTTTCCTTATGTATCTTCTTTTTACGGGGTTGCGCCGCAGTGAGATTTCCTTGCTGAAGTCGAGGATTTCTTGATGATACGGTCGAGAATCCCATTTAGCGTCGATGGCATCCCCCCCCCAACTCCTCTGGCGTTCGCGGGAGAATTTCGTTCGTGCAGAAACTCTCCAAAGACGACCTCACCGCTGTGGTCTTTTCATGCTATGAGGTTCTACGAATCCCCACCAAATCTTTCTCCCTTTTACCCTGAGAAGACTCCTCCGCCTTCACCAGTGTAGACGCAACTATTCAATTCCCCCATCACCGTCCTCGTACTTTACTCAGAAAGAGCCTTGAGTGTTTCTATGTGATGGTGCAGATCACTATTAATACCCCAATTTGATTTGACAGTACGAAGTGGGGACCCATCCCATGTAGGCCTTTCCTTCCTTCCTTTGTTTCTCCATTTCGTCCTTTGTTACGCTTAGTCCCTCCCCTCTCTTGTACCAGGGATTCCTTGTCTTCCAAATCAGGCAATTGTTGCCCCTTCTTCGGGCGAGGGGGACCAAGAAGTGGAACTCCTTACCCCTCGAAGGTGCGCCTGCGGTTTCGGGCCTTCTCGATTGTCATAGGCCCCTTCTGTTTGGGACTACTCTTCGTGAACACAAGATGATGAAGTTCTCGCCACCTGTGTCCCCGCTTCGAAGACCCTTGTTGCCTCCAAGTGCTTCCTTTCTCTCCCTTTTGAATTCCGTTTGCCTATGAAAAATTCCGGAAGCTCCTCAACATCTCAACGTCAGACGTCTATTGTCTTCTGCGTGGGCCTAGCTTTTACGGGCGGATCACTAGTGAAAGATTAGTGACCAACAGTCAGCCAATGATATGTTTCCTTTTCATCCACATTTTATCCCCCTGATTCCTTTGTTCGCTGTTTAAATCTTTGGATGTGATTTGAAATCCCACCCTTTTTGCAAATGGATTTCCTTCTTTTTTTGCTTATCCCCCCTTCTGATCCTGTCCGCTGAGTTATGCCTGACCCTGATGTTTCGTAGTTCGCATTTTTTTTGCTTTACGAGATCGATCTGTACACAAAAACCGGTGTCCCGTACACTTTTTCCCCTTCCCCTCCCCCGTAAGAGAAAGGCGAGTTCCCTGCTATCTTTCTCCCTATCCTTCCGAGGTCACTTTTCTTTTAGTAAGGGTAGGCCCCCTACCCTTTCAAGTTCTCTTTCTTGGTTCCCCGGTTCAGATTCGTCAACTGCTTTTCTTGTGTACCGTTTCTAATTCAGCTAGGCATCCCACGCCCCATTTCTTTTTTACTTTCTTCTGACTCTTTTCGCATCTCCTTCTAACCCCTTCCTGGATGACCCCTATGCGGCGAATCGGTTGCGGAGAGACTGCGGTCTCTCAGCTTTCCCCCCCTCTTCCGTACTAATCTAATCTCTTGGTACTAAGGTCTTAATTAGCTTTTTTAGTTTTTCTTGCCTACGTTTTGGCCGACTCCCCCTCAAGAGATTGTTTGTGCGCTTTTTTCCTTACTTGACGTATATTTCCTTTTTTATTCTGTCGGTGGTGTGACCAATCATCTCCGTTAATACGATGATTTGTATTAGAACCTTCCTGCATTCCTCGCCCTGATAGGTAAGATCACGAGATTCCCAGGAGCCCCTCTTTCCTTTTTGGATACCTTCTCTTTTTCCCCCCCATTGAGCAGAATGATGGTGGTATCTCAGGCAATCAATGCAAGCGTATTCTTCCCTTTTTGCGGTATGAGATGGATTGCTAGAGATAAGGCTGATTTCCTTTCTTCGCTGTCTCCCCGCTTTCCAGGTTAGATGCCAGTGAATCCCTTTTTGCTGCTCGAGCGCGACGCCACAGAACGACAATCCCAATATCATTTTCTCTCTCGTCCCACATGGTCCTTCCTTACTATTTTGTCACGTGTTATTGGCATGACCGGCCGAACAGTTTCTTACACTTCCAGGCTCTCAAGCTGCCGATTTTGCGATTGCCTACGCTCGCGCCCTCGCCTGCCCAAGACATCGCTTTGATCTGCTGTCCCTTTTTTTCCGATGACTTTTATTTCTGACGATGCCGTTAGATCCTCGAAATAAAGCGTGACGGTTACCAACGTCCTCTGCCTTCTTTCGCATGCTTCTCTTTTCCATTCCTTGAAAACTCTTTTCTTTTTTTCCTTCCTCTTTCCTCCAGATACGGTATGACTTCTTCTTCTCGGGAGAAAAATTTCCTGCAGCGCACCTTGACCGAGTCTCGGGTTTTCCCCTTGTTGCTTCCTACATGCCCTAATGCTTTTCACTGACGTGCTGCCGCCCTCGTGTGAACTGACAACTGATACGCTCTCTCTCGACCCCCCCCCTTGTCCTTCAACTCCATGTTGGCTTACACGCTTGGTATCCTCTACTCATCTCTTGTAGTGAAGATTCTCCTGAAACTATTCTGTTCTAGGTGCTTCAGCTTATAGCGGGCCCACCCATTAGTTTCCCAGCAATTACCTTTTCGACAAGGTTCCCCGCGGGGGTTGCGGGGTGGGGTTGGGTCGCGGGTGGGGGAGGGTCGAGCGCGGGAGGCCCCTGGCCGCGGCGCGTTGCGCCGCTCTCGGTGGGATGGGGGGGTGTTTCTCGGGGCCGTACTGGGCCTTCGCCGGTGCTGGTGCGGGTGGGGGGGACGTTACGGCGGTGGGGGCGTGGAGGTGGCGTGTAGCGCGGGCGGTTGCCGGTGTTGGGGGGGGCGGTTGTGCCGGTGCTAAGGGGGCGTTGGAGTACGTTGTGGTGGTGGTCTCGTAGTGTCCCGCCCTCGGTGGGGGGGGTGGTGTCGGGGTCTTGCCGAGTTGCGCCGCCAGGGAGGTTTTTCAGCGGGGCGCGGCTCGTACGAGATGCTGCGGGGGAGGGTTGGGCCGAACGGGGGTTGAGGGGCGGGGGAGGTGGCTGTAGGGGGCGGGGGGGGCGGGGGGGGGGGGGGGTCGGGGGGGGGCCTGGCGAGAGTGTAACGGGTGTGACGTGGCTGCGCTGGGTGGTGGTTTGCGCGGCGGAGTTTGGTCGCCTTGGGGCGGGCTCTGAGGGGGGGTGAGCCGCGGCCCCCCGAGTTTCCGGCCCTGGGGGGGGGGCGGGGGGGCCTCGTTGGGACCGGTTGTGTTTGGTCGGCGTGTGGTGGGTGGGCCGTGACGTTGGTGGCCTGCGTTGTTGGGGGGGGCTGGGAGGGGCCTGTCCGTCTTCGGAGTGGACGTCGGGGGTAGTTGGGGGAGTGTGGCCGGGAGGGGTTGGCCCGGGGGGTGGAGGTGTGGAGGTGGTGTCGGCGTGCCTCATGGGCGGGTGAGGGGCCATGTGTGGGCGGGTTTCGTTTTTGGGGGGCTGGGGGGGGGCGGCCTTGTGTGGGTGGTATGTGGGCGGTAGGGGTGGGGGGGGGGGTGGGGAGTGCTGTTTGGATTGTGTGGCGGGGGGCCTGTCGGGCGGTGGGGCCTTGCCTGCCCGACGCGGGGGTAGGTGGGGTGGGGTGATGTCCTATGGGGGTCGGGCGTGTGCGGGGTGGTCGTTTTTCATTGGCGGCGGGGGGGGTGGGGTGGGGGGTTTGGTTGTTGGGCGGGAGCCTGGTGGTTGTGGTTCCGGCAGGTGGGTGGGTTTGGGCTGCGGGTGGGGGGGCGTGGGGGGGTTACTGGGGGGGGGTGGGGGGTGACTTGGGGGTGGGGTGGGTGGGGTGGGGTTTGGGGTGGTCGGTGCCTTTGGTTTCGTGGTCGTCGAGTGGTTTTGGCGTTGGAGGGGGGGGGTGGTGGTGCGGGGGGTGGCGAGGTGGGGGTGGGGCGGTGTGGTGGTGGGGGGGGGTTTTGGTGGGGGGGGGGGTGTGGCTGGGTTGGTGGCGGTGGTGGGTTGATGCGGGGTGGGGGGGTTTGGTGGGGTGGTTTGGGTGTGGGTTTGGGGGTGTGTTTGTGGGGGGGTGGGTTGGGGTTGGGGGGGTGTGTGGGGTTGGTGGTGGGGGGGTGTGTGGGTGGGTGGTTGGTGGTGTGGGTTTGGCTTTTGGGGTGTGTGGCTGTCCCTTGTCCGATCGCCCTTTACATACGTCCCACATTTGTTAAATGAATTCTCCTCGCACAGAGCAAGATAGTCTCCGCCCCTTCCTCCAGATCCGTCCACTCTACTAAACCTGCCCGTTCCCTCGCTCGATCCCTGTGACACCTTCCCTGCGCGTGTACAGCAATAGTCCGGTTCGTTTAGCACCCTCCCTTCCCCCCCCTTTCCTCGACCAAGACGCTATAGCCTTATTTTTCGTTTTAGTAATGTCGTTTGTCGCCCCCTGCATTTCTTTTACAGAAAGATTTTTCAATTTGTCCCCGTGCCTACCTTTTTCGTTTCACGGACGTTAAGGATTTTTCCCCCCCCTTTGTGCAATTAATTTTTTCCCCCGCCTCCGTAATACGGGAAGGCCGTCTATCCTCTTCGCCGTCTGTCTCCGGCGTTCCTGAATTGCTCCCTCAGGTGAACACAATGCTAGTCCTCTCGGGAATTCCGCGTTTCTGCTTCCTACAATGCACCAACTCCCAGTATTTCTTCCCTTTTTCTCAGGCAGACATTGCATTTTCTTTACAGTTCTTCCCCTTCTGCTCATTGAAATTCTATTTTCAGATAACTTTCGGTCCAATTGAAATGAGTCCTCCGGGACCCCCTGCTATGTATCAGCTTCCTAATCATCGTCCTCTAGGTCAGAATCTTCTTTCTTTCTTTTCTAAGGGGCTTCCCAACTCCTGATTATCATTTCCCATCAGAGCCGACGTTTTCCACGACTTCCTTGAGCGTTATGGACCTGGTCACTTGGGTATGCTCCCGCCTTTCATCCAACCTTCTTTCTTCCCCTCCTCCTCTTGCGTGCCCGGTGCGTGGTCTTCCCAGCACGAAAGCCCCAACCTCCCATCTTCTATGCTTTCCTATCCCCTAGTTGTTTGTCTCGAGCTTTTCACCTGGAAGCGGGGCGGGACCCCGAACTGGCCCTCCTTCTGTTCTTGTAGATGCGTGACGTTTCCTCTGGACCTTCCCCCCGCATTTGCCCCCAAGTAAGAACGGGTTCTCTCAGTCTTGCCAAAGGCTTCTTAGAATTCCTCCTACCCTTCGTGGGAGCGCCCCCACTGATTATGCGTCAGTCTGCGATTGTCTTTTCGGATTAGCATCGCGTTCCTTCTTCTTCCATTGAAATCGGCGAGAGCGGTATTCCCCTGAGATTACTTTCAGTCAGCTACAGCATTACTGTCAAGAAGGAATCCCCACACCTGCAAGGTTTTTGTGCCCTGCCCATCCGGCCTTTTCTTTGTGCATTTGAGGCCTCCCTCCCCTTGTTCTCGGCCGTACTTCTCCTATTATTATCCATTCTTCGCATTCTTCAGGTCCCCCTTTTGATAAACAGACTGAGCGCGAAGGCGGACCACGTCTCGTCAAATTCCACTTGCCTCACGTCCCCCCTCTGTCCTTCCCGTGATCAACGACTCACCCAAATTTTTTACTCCAGTTAACACTCGTTTTTCTTCCCCCGAATTGGCTCCCCCCACTTAGTGACGCTCCCTTCGTCTCGCTTCCGGATGGGGCAATGGTTCGAAACGCGCTCTCCCTGTTATCCCCCTCCATGACGCCACAGCTGTTTTTTCCCTTTCGTTATCGTGCAGTTGCTTCGTCTCTTCTAACCCGGTCGTTTCGAGGGTATTCGACTACCTCTTGCCTATGTGCGAGCTCGTCGCCCCCCAAGCTTGTGTAGATGGGTCATGCGATCCTGATTGCTCTGTCCCTTCTTTTTCTCCCCCCCCCTGGTCAATTCGACGAACGGATTTTGTCACTATGTGGGCTCCCCTCTCATAGCGACTGGCCTGACATCTAACAGCAACTTTCTGCCTTCTAAAGCCGGAATCGCCTCTTGTGTCGTCCTAGCCTGCAAGTGTCCCTTTTTGTTTAGTCTCAGATCCTTTTTATAATTTCTCCTCCTATGTTAGCCTTCTGGCGCAATCCGTCGTTATCCGAAGCCTTTTCTGTCAGGATCCCAAACCTGCCTCATACTTT
>Ga0179593_1547252_pt1 | contig 17938 bp, 18 predicted proteins | sample CZODoug2_1_08_16_FD_185931 | JGI IMG/M metagenome (GOLD analysis project Ga0179593, IMG submission 185931) | Vadose zone soil fungal communities from Angelo Coast Range Reserve, California, USA - CZODoug2_1_08_16fungal (PacBio error correction) | ecosystem: Environmental > Terrestrial > Soil >... | reverse complement strand
AAATGGTTTTCAGATTTCCGAAAACCCCCTTTTTTTTTCGTTTCGCCACTCTGTGCGCGTGGATTTTTTTTTCCATGGCCACTTTTTGTTTTCCTTTGCCGTTTTAGTTGGTTCATCTATTGGTTGATGTCGGAAACAATCACCCTGCGTTTAAGTTGGGAACCTCTTATTGGTTGTGTTTCTCCATTTCTCCCCTTTCCCACCCATAGACTGGTCACGAAAAAACACCGATGACAACCCCAAGTTTTATTCCCTGGCGCGTTTTTCTTTTCCTTTTTTTTTTTCCCACCAACCTGGTCTTTTTCGCCGTTTTTCCCCACCACCCGTGGGGCATCGTTCTGGGTTTTTCTTGATGGTTGCATCGACCCCCCCTGCCGGAGGGCCCTTAAAACAATTTTTCGTCCGAAAAACCCCCGTTTTTGAAACCATTGTTGACCCCCCCCCTTAAGCCCACAGAGACATTCGAGTCCTTTGGTGGTGTTCCGCAGGCCGGCCCCCATTTTTTTCCCAAAGGGGGTTGGGGTTCCTTTATGAGGGAAAAAATATCCTTGGACCCCCAAATCATGTTGGGCGGGATACCCCCCCAAACGAAATTTGCTTGCCTTTTTTCGGTTCTGAGTTCTTTTTTTCTTGTCCCCGGAAGGAAGTGAGGGTCTTCTTTTTTGTTTTTTTTTCCCCCCACCGTTCTCTTCCCCCCTTGTGGGGACCGCCCGGACCCCCTTTCAGGTGGGCCCCCCCCCCCACCCCCCTGCGTGTTACTTCATAGACGCAGCTTGGCGCTTGGGCTTCCCCCCAATGGCTAGTCTCTTATGTACGTGCTTTTTCGGACACAAAATTTCTTTTTTCCCACCCGGTCAAACAAGTTCCCACCGCCCTGCAGCTGGGTTCGTTTTTGCCGCACGATGGGAATTGTGGTTTTTAAGAGGGGTCACCGACTTATGCACCTTTTGTGTTTTCTGTTTTTTAACTCGTTTGTCCTTTTCATGGTGCCCCATTTCTTTGGGATGGTTTACTACAAGTGCCCTCTTTCCATTTCCCCCCTTCCCGGTTCCTTTTTCAAAAAAGGGGGTGGGGGTTTTGGAACCGCCCCAAAAAAAAAAAACCCCCCAGAGTTTTTTGGCCACCATTTCTTGCAATTTCTTCTTTTTTCTTTGTCCCCGGGTGCCGGTTCCACCTGCCGTTTTTTGTTTTTACAAACCCTGATGACCTGAAGTGGGGGGCCAACCCATGTTTGTCTTTACGTTGTTTTCATTTTGCCCACCACCCAATGGTTGGGCATGCCAGGCTCTTTCCCCAAAGGATTTTCCTAGTTTCAAGGGCGTGCCCCCACTGTCCTTCCTGTGGGTCCCTTTTTGTGAACCCACTGCTCGTCGCGGTCTTCAACCCCCCCCACTCCTGGCCCAACGCGCGCCCACAACCTTTTCGGGGCCGGGGGGAACCACTTTTTCCGCGTTTTTTTTCTTTCAACGCTTACACTGGTTTTCACCCGGGTCCCCCCCCCCCTTCCCTAAAAGTGACTGAAGGGACGGGACTCTTCTTTTTTTTGCTGCTGCTTTCCCCAGGTTTTTTTCTTTTTGTTTTTTGGCCCTTTCCGCGTTTCTTGGGGGCAACCCGAGGGGCCCAGGGGTTTTTTTTACCCTTCCTGGGTAACGTGGGGGCCGGTGTTTTCCAACCCTCCGGGAAGTAAACCAAAAAAACGTGCTACGTGGTTCAACCAACTTTCTTTCTCGACAAAACCCCCTTTTTTCGGAGTGATTTTTGCTTGCCCCCCCCCCTAACAAATGTGGGGGGGTCTTTGTTTTGAGCAATACATTTCCATTTTTTTTTAAATCTGGGGGTAGGTTTGAGGGGTAAGTCTGGGGGGCACAAGCTTTTTTCTTTCACAAAGTGAAACGGTCTTATGCCTTGGGAATCCCGGTTCTTTAGATTGAAAGCGACTTTAAATGTCGACGGGTTCTGGAGTATTTCTCCCTTTTGCTTAGGTGGCTCGGTGCTCAATTTCCCACGAGTGCGTGCCTGTCTTTCGTTGGCCAGGGGTGGTTTTCACCCTTCGGCGGCTTCCCACAGGTTGTTGGCAACCTTCCCCACATCTTCGTTGAAAGGGTTTTCGGGGGGGTGAACGTCGGGTGGGGCCTTGAATCTGGGGGGGGGCCTCAGAAGGGGGCTTTGCCAGATGCACGGGTCTCCTTTTTGTTCCCCCCACTCAGAAAGGGAAATTTTGGTCACTTTGATGTTTTCGCTCGTCCCTCTACTTTTTTTTAGACCGCCTCTTGCTAGGTGTCCTCGGTTCTCCGGGTGCCCACCCTCTTCTTTTGACACCGAAATTCGTCCGGAGTTGAAACCCAAAAAAAATCCCCCACCCTTTTATTTCTTGCGGAGCCCACCACAAAGCTTTCCACCTGCTAGCTGTTTCACTGAATGGGAAGGCCCGTTTCACGGGCAGGGTTTTCCCCCTCTTTGGGGCATCTTTCCTTAACCACACTGCATCCAGGTACCAAAATGGCAAAATACTTTTCACCCTGACAGGTGGTATGTCCCCCAACCGGTCTTTCCGGTTAAAGCACCTGAGGGTTCGGGACCCTGACGTTTTTTTCAAAAACCTGGCCTTCTACATTTTCTTCCTTTAGGGAATCCCAATTTTCCCATCCGATGGAGGGTTTACTGGATTTTTATACCACATTGTAAAATTCCAAACGGGCCCCAGGGAACTTGAATTTATTCTATTAACCGTGGTTGATTTCCCCTTTCCGTTCGTCCCCGAGGTTGGGGGGACGGCAGGGGGGGGGGTTTTCACAAAAAACCCCCATGGGGGGATCCTTGTTTTCAAATTGGGGGTCAAGGGCGCTTACCCCCCCCTATCACCCCCCGCCACGGTTAAAACTCGTTCTCCCTAAATCCTGAATCTTCTTCGGGGGAACGACCCTGTTTTCCTTTATCGTTTTTCCGCAGTCGCGTTCCCAGTTTTCCCCATCCATACTTTCATCGTTTAACTCTTTTTTGGCCCGTGAAAATTACCCCCCCCGCCTCCCGCGGTTTTTTGCACCAAATTGTTTCAAGCCAAAAGTGCTCCTCCCCCTCTGATTTTTTTTTTCTCTTTCCTTGTGAAAAAATATTTCGTGGCCCCTTCCTCTTTAGTTTGGTCTGGTTACTTGGTGCTCCTTTTATGTCTCAATTGGAAAATGGGGTTCTGGCCCTTTGGGTAGGGAAAAAATTCGGGTGGTCTTAAATGTTGTGGAATTAACAGGTGATAAAGATTCATTTCTTTTTTCTTTTTTCCTGATTTAGGGGTAAATCTTCTGGATTGGGGGCGCGGAACCCATCTTGTTTCTTTTTCCTCGTTTGTTGGTTGTTGAGCTTGCTTATAACCAGAAGAACTGTCCAACCGGGCGGGGCCTTTAAGGGATCTCGGATTTGACGTTTTTTTTTTTTTTCACACCCCAAACCCTTAGTAGGTGGGGATTGTGACTCCCTTTCTTTCCCGTTTTGGGTTGCCGGGGGCAATTTTGGTTAAACCCGGGGACAGTTTTAGTGGTCCGAAAAAAAAAACCCCACTTGTTTGTAGTTTTTTTGGGGGGGGACATTTCCGGATCTCCTTGCCAACCCCCCACTTGGAATTATTTTCCCCTTTTTGGGCCGAACCCCCATTACTTTGGTCGACTTCTCAATCGTCGGCTTTGACACTTCAAGGGAAGGTTTGGAACCCCCAAGAGGGAAGACTGAGTTTAAAAGGGGAACCGGGTGATCCCCTTTAAAACAAAAAAATGATTTTAACCCATTCTTGGAAAACGGGCAAGAGTGGAAGGTTATGACCCGTGTACAAGGGCCACAGTGGGTCCCCCCGCGAAAACTCGCAGTCCGCCACCCCCCCTGTCGAGGGGGAGTTACTGCCAGGTGGTCAAATTAACTTTGCCAGCCCGTTTTTTCACCTTTCTTTTTTCCGTTGTTTGAATGGGGGGGTTCTCGATTATTTGGAAAACTTTTTGTGGGGACTTGTCGCGATCCACCCATTTTTCTTGCCGGGTGCGGGTTGGGCCGCTAAGGGGGGGAACCACCAGGCGTTTATTCGCTTCCACCTCTTAACCCGGGTCCCTTTGCCACCCATTTGGGCTGTCTCCGTTGGACAATTACCCCTTTCACTTAAAGATGGACAGCTTTCCACGACCCCCAACACCCCCGCATCTCACGGGGCCATTTTTTTTTTAAGGAAATCTTTCCCAGGGGGCCCTTTTTAACGTGGCTACCCCTGGTTTTCTTCCCCGCAAAAAAACCGGTTTTTGAGGATTTCGGTTTGTACCCCCGTCAGTTTTTGGGGGGCTTTTCCTTTTTTTCGTGAAGATTTCCAAGCTTGCGGCGGGGGGTGGCCACATTGAGTGTTTTTTTGAACACATATCGGTGGTCTTGCCTTCGGTGGTTTTTTCGGTAATTCCGGGACCAACACACAGTTTTTATTTCTTTTTGGCCGGGTGGGACATTCTGGAATGGGCTTTCGGCGGTTTCGAGATCGAGGGTCCTTTTCATTACGGGAACCCAAGGGACCGGACTAGAAGTTGTTAATCCGTGGGGGACGCCAATCTAAGGGTTGTTCCCCTTTTTTTCCGAAGGGAAGAAGGGATTAGTTCGGTTTAGTCAGGGAGTTGGGCCAGGGCCCTGATTCTGTCAGGACCCCAAGGGTTTTTTAGGAGCTTGGGGCTTTCGGGTACTCTGTAACTTTGGCTCCTTTCCTTTTCCCCTTTTTGGAACCCGCCGCCCAGCGGGTGTTCTCCGGCTTTGGACGAACCCAAAACCCAACAAAATGACGCTGATGCTGGAAACCCCCCTTTTTCCGGGAATAGGTTTTATTACTCCGGTGTAACCCCTTGTTTTCCACCACATTGGAACTGGCCCAATGTCTGAGCCAAAACCCTGGGGGACGCACCATCAAGCCTCTCCTTCCGGTTTCCAGGGTGCCCAAACCAATCCGGTCTTTCTCCTAACCCACGGTTTCCAGTTCTTTCCCTGACGGCCCGATCCCCACTCTGTCAGTCGTACCTGTACCCAGGGCCGCCGTTCTATGGCCGGATTTCCAAGGTTCGTTTTTTGCCGGGAGAGGTTCCCATTGTCCCTTGACTGCTTGGGGTGATGCTACGGTTCACGAACTCTGTGATCATTGTGGGGACAACGGCTTCCTGCACGAGCTTGAAAAAAAAAACCCCCGTTTAATCCCCCCGGTTGCAAAAAAACTGACTTTGCTCTTAGGCAGGGCCCTCCCAGAGATACGTTCGTATCTAAATAGTGTAACCCATCGAACAAAAAATTTAAGGAGTTTCCATTGGGCCGAGTTTTGATCTAAATTGGGTTTAGTCCTTCCCTGGTTTTTTTGCGGATGAATCTATGTTGGGGGCGTGGGGGTCCTGCCGTTTTTTTCCCTCTTTTTGACTTTTCCACATTGTTTCCCCCACCAAAAAAAAGGGGTCTGCGCGACCCAGGGTTGTTTTGGACCCCCCTGTTGTTTTACCCCCCCTGATATGGAAAGGATTGGGGTCATTCGTGTTGTGCCCTGCCCACCCCCCCCCCAAAAAGTATTTTGACTTGTTTTCCTTTCGGACTGTGCGGAACTCCGCTCCTAATCACCTTCCTTGGGGGGGGACAAAGGGCCAGCCACCCACCCCAAAACAGACACAATATCATCCAAAAAAACTTAAAACAAGGCCTTTTCGACTTGGCTTGCTGAGCAGGTTACAAGCCAATCCATTCCCTCCCAAAAACAACCACCTAAACCAAAAAAACCCCACAACACAAAAAATTACTCCGCCCACACCAACCCCCTCCCCACCTTATTCCCCTCCTTTTACTCCCCCCCCCCTTCCTCTTCGCCCCCCCTCCGCGACCCCATTCCCTCCTCTCTTCGCCTTCCCCCCCCGTCCTCACCTCCCCTTCATTACACCAACCTACCACCTCATCCCACCCCATGAGGGAACAAACGTGTTTTGTTGGGCATGTGATGAGGGTTTTGCCTTTTCTTTTCCTCTTGTCCTTTTTTTTCTTAAATGGGGTTCCCACCAACTTGTACCCAACACAGTTTTGCACCAATGTGGTTTCTCCCATTTAGCAAACAAACTTTGGCTTTTGCCCCACGCTTTGCCAAAAACAAACCAAAGGGGCAAACCAAAACGTTGGAAAGGTTTTCAGGGGGGCTTGGCGCTTTTTTTATTTCCCCGCCAAAAACACAAATTGGCACGGAGTGAACCCCGCTCCTTGGCTGTGTGTGGTTTCCTTGGGTTCCCCTCCTGGACAATTTTTCCCGGTTTTACTTTTTCAACCCAAGTAAAAAAACACTTTTTAGTAAAAGGATTTGGACAGGGGAAATTTAGGATCCGCAAGCGGGACCCCCCAAAAATCAATGGGTGTCGTTGAGAACTCCTTGAAACGGCCTTGGGAAGGGGGGTGATTTTTTTTTCTTCAAAAGTTCAACGTCCCGTATCCCTTTGGCAAAACGGGATTCTTTTGCCTTGCCCCCGCTTTTCAAAACCGGGAGGGGACCGCACCACCCCCCCCATATAACATCCCAAGATACACAAACAAACCTTTCCCTGGAATCCTGAAGGAAATTTGGTCAAACCTTTTGGTAATGATTTCCCATTTCCGGGGGGGAAAGCCTGTTTGAAGTCATCGTCTGAAAAAAATTGGAACGGCCCTTTGGTTTTGTCCCCAATGTCGGTTTTTGGTTGTCCACTGAACCGGGAGGGTTGTTTTCTCTGAACTTTGGCCAAAACCGGCCCTGGATCGGACCCCACGTTTCACAATTTTTTCGACAAACCGTGGAGAGTTGACGGGTGGGCCTCTTCTTTGTTTGTTTTGGGTGCCCAGAAATAAAAAAAAAGGGGGACAATTTCTCTTTTTGGGTAGTGGGAATGCACCACTGGCTTGTGGGTTTTTTGTTTTGGTCGGTTGTTTCCGTTCCCCAACCTTTTGACGAGGCTGAAACCTTGGGTTTTTGCATTCGGGTTTTTTTGTTATTTTTTTTAAAAACCCACCTTTGGGGCCTCCCTTGATTCTTGTGTGGGGGTTTGAACTGGGTGTAACCCACCCTCCTTCCGGGCGGGATTCACAAACCGGGGTTATTTTCGCTTCTGATTTTACACCCTGTGTGGGTACCCCCACGGCCAGACCCACCATGGGCACCTTTGGCTCCCCCCTTTACCAAAGCCCTTATTTATTTTGAATGCGGGGGAAACTTTTTCCCCTGGTAAATTTTCTGCGCCCATTATCTCTTTCGTTTCCTCCGTGTGATTCGGTAAGGTGGTCGTTTGGTTTTCCAAAACAATTTCATGTACTCCACCTTTTTCCATGGCTCTTCCTTTTTAACCGGCCAATTTTTTGCCGTGTTTAAGGTGTTCACTCGACTTCTTTTTTGATGGGTTCCTTTGCCCCCCCCGCTTTTGGGACTGTTTCCTTCCCGGTTTTAGTCCATTCTCCCCCAAAGGTTACTCCGACTTTAGGTCAAAACTCGTTTTGAACCCCCCTTTGGGTTTAATACAACGCTTTTCCCCCTGGGGGGTTTGGGTTTTCTTCGGGCGGCCAACCACCTCCCTTCCACCCAGGCTCATGTGAGGAAAAAAACCCTCAAGGGGGACCGGACACCTGGTCGTGCTTATTTTTTCTTTGTTTTCCCTGGGCCTATGTTTTACAAAAACTTTTTGGGATCCCGTGAGTCCGTTTTGTTTTTCCATGCCCAAAACAGCCGTGGGGGGACATTTTTTCCCCCCCATTTGGGACCGTCAAGTTTTTGGTTTTCCCCAAAAATATTGGGGGGGTGGTTTGGGGGACTTTTTCCCGAATTTTTCATTCTCCTGATTGTCACCCACATCCCAAACCGGTCCTGTTTTTGGCGTCGCTTGGTTTTTTCTTAATTCCGTTTTCTTGTGCTTTAAGGGTTGTATTAGGAATGCCGGAGGCATTTGAAATTTATGGGATTTTTTACGGCTTTCTTTGGTCCTTCTCGCTGACCCTTTTTTTTTTTATGGGTTGGGGGTGTTCCCCCCCCACCGGTCTTTTCGCAGGCCAGGAAAGTGTCTGGAAGATGTTTACAACCAATTGGAAATATGTTTATCCACCTTTACGTTTTGCCGTAAAAACCCCCCAGTCCCACGGTTTTTTTTTCAACAAAACCCCCCCAACCACACCGTCCCCTTAAGCGGGGGTGGTCTGGCCCCCACGGTTTTGAGTTTTTCATGAAATTTGCCAGCTCCTCTGGGTAATGGCGCGCTTTGGCTTTTTTTTGTTGGGTACACTGTGCTATGCCTTTTTTGCTGATGATTATTACCCTTGTTTCCTTGCGTTCTTTCCCCCCTCTCGGGTTTTTCAAAAGGGGATTAACCCAGTCCATCCCAACCCCCCTTGGAAACCTTTTTTTTCGTTTGAGGGTCCCCATTCATTCGGCCTGTTTGCTGCTGTCCCAAAAATAAGTCCGGTGAAAGGGGGTCCCAATGGGCAGGAGGGTTGGGGATATTGTTTTCAGGGCCCACCCAACCCCACCAGTTTTATTGACGACAGCCCGAGGTTTCCCCGCGGGGTTTCACACCTCGCCTCCCGCGTTTTGTTTTTTTGACCCCATGTGGGGACAGGCCTTCAGTTTGAACCCATCACACCGTGCAATTTCCCCCGGTCGAGAATCCCTTGGGGTCACTTCCAAGGTCCGGCCATGTGAACCTTCCTGTCAAGTCTTAATGTGGAAAACTTCTCGACGGGGCCTTCCTTTTTCTTTGCCTCGCTGTTTTTTGCCTTTTTTGCTGCCGTCCGTTCAGGCGTTTGTGGGCCGCGGGCTTTTTACGTTTTTTCCCTTTCCCAATTTGTAATGGGGAGCGTCTGGACCCGTACCCGTCAAAGCACCCAAAACCGCGTTCCCTTGACCACACACTGTCACTGGACAAAACTAAAGCTCTTTTTTTTGGCTTTTGTCCCCGCAACCAACCCCCCTTTTTGGGGTTTTCTTTTACCCGCTAGCGGCTCTTCCAGTCTTTCAGGTTTTTTGCCCGGGGCGTGGGGGACTGGTCCCGCCTCTGACTTTTGGGGTGGGTGACAAAGGCTGCTGAATTTCGCTGTTCTGTGCCCGGGTCATGGAAAACCCAAAAAAACCCAAAAAAACTGTACCTGTGGGTTTCACCGGGGGTTTTTCCGTCTCCGTTCAGTGCGTGGGCGGCTAACCCAACCTCTTGTCTTCGGGTGCTTTGGAAATTCCTTGAGGTTGGGGGGAAACATTGGGGCGCGCGCCTGTTAATTCCCAACAGACTGGGAACGTTTCATCCTTACGGCACCACTTCGTGTCCCTCCAAAAAACAAGAGTTTTGGTTCCCGTCCGTGAAGATGGTCCCGGTGGGTTTGCAGTCCTTCGTTCCAAACATCCTTCAAGACCTCAATGTTGAACTGGTACCGGCCTGTCCCAGATTTAGGACTCCTGAGACCTCTCTTGTCGGTTAACTTTTGACTTTGAGGGGGGGGGAACATACTTATAACGGGGGGACTCAGAAAGGGTTTTTGACCACCATCCAAGGTAGGATCTTCTATTTTGGAGATTCAAAAAAACAAAAACACAAAAAAAAACCAACTGGAACGTAACTTCCTTTTTAAGGATGTCCCTGTCGGATTCCGGTTCAAGGCGCTGTCTTACCCTGTCCCCCGTGTTCGCCAGTGCCCCAAAGGGTTCGTCCACTTCACCCCTGATTGCCTTCTTTTTTAAGTACCCAAACCATGTTCTTTAGTCCCACTTTCCCGAAACCTTTTAGGCCACCAGTCTCAAAAACCTTTCCTCTTGAACGACCAGGGCTAGGGGAATTTTTTTGTTCCTTAGGCTCCATCCCGCCCTGGGATAAACCTCCCAGTTTCTGGGGCAAACTCTCTTGTGAAAAAGCTAAAGGGAAAGTTTAACGCGGTCATTTATCTTCCGTCGTGTTCCGGGTTTTTGCTTTTACAAAAAACCCCAACACCAGGTTGGACTTTTAGTGTCCACCTTAAAGAAAAGCTTCCAGAGTACCCCGGCCATCGTAACCCTCGTTTTAATTTAACTTCGGGTACCTGCCCACTGTTGTCGTTCGGCCTTTTCCTTTTTTTTTTTTTCCCACGGTGGTTGCCCTTTTAACCTTTTCACTCTTTTTCCGGCGTTTTTTCCCTTTGGGTCGATTGAATACCAACTCGACCTCGTAACGCCGGTGTTTCCCGTCGCGAATTCTCTTTCCAAAAAGTTTTGGTAACCCCAAGAGGAAGCCGGGGGGGTTGGGTTGGGCCCTTCGTTCTTTTGTTGTCTTTCTTCTTGCAGCAAATTTTTCTTATTCCGCAAAAAATGGGGGGCCCCCGGGTTTTCGTCATGTTTATGGTTTGACACGCCTCTCGAGGGGGGTTGCTTTGTTCGTTTCATTTGGCCTAGAGGGTTTTAAGCCCTATTCTTTTTTTTTTCTTTACCCCGTTGTGGTTTGAGTTTTTCCCATCACTGGAATTCTCCCCAAGGAAAAGGCTTCCGGGACCCCGCGTCCTTTTTCCGATGGGGGCCAGGGTTTTGACTTTTCGGAAAAACACCCCGTTAGGGCCATGGCGTTGCCCGAGTCTTTTTGGGGCCCTACCTTTTTAGGGGGGAAATACCTTTTTCGTGCCTCAGTAAGTTCCCTGATACCGGGGGGAGACCCCAACCCCCCTACCTTGCTTTCAGTGTGCTCCTTTTCACGTGTGACTTTAGTGTTGATAGGTTACAACTCGCAACATTGTAGGGAGGCCCCCCCCCCTATACCCAGAGGGAAAGTCTATTTTCCCTTTTTTTGTAAAACGTGCGGCGGATTCCCCCCACCCCAAAACAACCGATGTCTTAAACCCAAAAACTGGCAAAAAGGTACCAAAGTTTTTTGGGGAACTTTTTTTTTTTCAACATCAAGGAAACCCCCCCTGCAACACCGAGCCAGGAAACCCAAAACCCCCTGGTCGCAGTCTTCCCTGGGGTCATTAACTCTATCTCCCTGGTTTACCCGGATTCCGGTGGATTCCTCTGGGGGTTCTCTCCGTTTGGTATGGGTTTTTTTTTTTCCCCAGCCGTTCCCAACAGGGTCTTTAACAATGTACTTTTTTTTGGGGGAAACCTTTTCGTCTGGCGGGCCCTTTGGGGTTTCGGTTTGGGGCCACGTCCGTACTATCACCCTTGTTTGACTTTAAGTTGTTGATTTTTGCCGGCACGCAGGCATTTGGAAATCTCCCTACCCACTTCCCGTATTTTTTGCCCAGGTGTTTTTTTTTTGGCCTGGTTTTTTAAACCCGCAATCCGCCCGTTCCAATGATGGTTTAGTTTTTTGGGGTGGGGGGAACCCCAGTCTTACACCACCGAGGGGTTTCCTCCACCCGTTTTTGGGCCTGTTTTTGTTTCTTTTTTCAAGCGGGGTGACCTTGCGGGCGGCCTGGCCTTGGTTGGACGCCTGTTTTTCCCAGGATTGCCCTGGGGTCCTGTGGTGTGTTTCCGGTTCCAGGAAAGGGTCCAACGAATCATTTATCGATGGGGCTGGTGCCGGGGTAATACCCTAAAAACAGTTTTCCAATGTTTTCGGGGGTTGTGGAATTGCGCATTGTCTTCGGGGCTTTTGGACCCTTAGTTAACTCCGGCCCCTCCCCGCACGCTCCTACAGGAGGCCCCCGGGAATCGCATAGGAACGCTGAGAAGACAAAACGGAGGGGGTGCCTAGGGGGACTTTTCTTTCTCGAGTGGTGGGACCGGGCCCATCTTCCGGGGGCCCCCCACCAAGCCTTTCCCTTTTTTTTGTTTTTGGGCCCCTCTTCGGTCCGTTCCGTGGGACGGTCCTGACCTCTCGATTTAAACGGCTTTCGGTCAAGTCGACTTTGTTTTCCCTTTGACCCAGAAAAACAAAACCAAAAGCCAGGTTTTGAAAAAAACCCCTCTTCCGGATGGATTTACACTGTTCGGTTCTCCCGTTCGTGGGACCATTGTTTTTTCCTTAATCCTACAAAGGAACCGGACCCTCCCGACTCCCCCCATAACGGGAAGACTTTTCCCCATTGGGGGAATGCAGAGGAATTTTCGGTCGTGGACCGGTTCCCCCTCGCTTTAGCTTCTTTTTACCCAAAAGTGACCCCCAATTTTTTTCAACCTTCTTTTGGGTTTGTGGGGGGTTGGGTTGATTCCTTTTCACCCACTCCCCGAGTGGAGGGTTTATTTTGCCGGAGTGGTGGGCAAATTTTTGGATTTTTTTTTGTGGGTGGGACATTTGTGTTTTTGGGTTTTTTGCCGCCGTCAGTATGTCAGAATGTTTTGTAAGCCGTGCCCCCCCCCGGTGGGGGACAAACCGGTAGGAACCCCGCCTCACCTCCTGATTGAGCAACCCGGGGCGAAGAATTTTTTAGGGGGAGCATCGTTTTTTCGTAGTGGATTATTGGCATTAACTGTTCCAGGGGAAGCCAAGGCTCAACCCGTCCCCTTAAACAAACACGGGCAACCTAACCTTCCTCAAGGCTTTTTCTCCTAGTGGGGCAGAGGAAGCTTTTTGGGGGGGAGGCGAATGGAGAACTTCCCTCGCCCCTATCACGTGGCCCTGGCCATCATTACAGGTCCCCCCTACCTTACATGTGCCACCCTATCCCCTACCCCCCCTCCCGTCCCCCCCCACTCCTCCCAACCTCCCCCCCGTCTCTTATTCCCCCGCCCCGCATCCTTTTGCAGAGACGGGGGACGTCGGGGCCTCTAGGGTTGTGGGCAAGCCCTCCCCCAACCCCCACGGCTGCCCAAAAAATGTCACACCTATGGAGCGGGGGACTTTTCCGTTTGCGGGGAACCCAGGTGGGGGGTTCTAGCAACGCCGGAAGAAGATCCAGTTGGCTGACCACCCCATCGCGGGGTAGTCGATCGCGGGTGGCGCGGGGAAGCCCTTTGGGCAACCCACAAAAAACCCTACAAACCTTGTCACGGCCAGGGAAGGGCCACTGGTTTCTATCGTCTTATTCCTGAAACCTTTGTGGTGGTGGGGGGAACCGACAAAAACCCCGCTTTCCCTCTTGCGGTTTTGTACCCTCAAACCGTGCTTTTCCCCAAGGGTTTTCTTTTTTTCCTCGTTTGGGCTGTTCATTTTTTACGCGGGACCCGTTTTTCCCCATTTTACCACCCCCCGGCACTTGTACCCTTGCACCTCCCCAGAAAAACAAAAAAATTACATGGTCAAGACTGGTTCCCAACAAAAAAAGGCACACACCGCTTTCTTTTCCGGGTTTTTTTTGGTTTCTTGCATTGCCGCCAGCAACCCTTGGGGAGTCTTTAAGAGCCGGGACTAGTACGGGGGTATGGTGTTGCGCCGGTTCCATAACCACTCTTACTCTGCAAATCTTCCCCCTTTCCGCCTCTCCCACAACCTAGCACCACCCCAACTTCAGCCCCCCCTCCCTACCGCACTACCCTTCCTCCCCAACACTCACCACCCCCCCCTCCCCCACCCCCCCCACCCCTCACCCCCTTACCTTCCGCTCAACCTCTTCCATCCTCCTCCCCTCCCTTTTCATTCCCTTCCCTCCACCCCCCTTCCTCCCACCCCTCCCCTACCCTCCTCTTCTTCACCAACCCCTCGCACACTCTCTCCCTTCCGTGCCTTTCTCACACCATTACCAACCCCACTCCCCCTCTTCTAACTTCTCCCCCTAGCTCTTTTCCTCCCCACCCTTCCCCCCCCTTCCCCTTCCGCATACCTTCCCCTCCTTCTCCCCTCTTCCCTTTCCCACTTCAGTAAGCCCACCTCCTCCCCATCTCCCTCCACTCCCCCCCCTCCCTTCATCCCCTCCTCACGCCATTACCCCCATCTTCCCCCCTTCCCGCCCTCTCCCCCCCATTCCTCTCCGTCCCTTTTGGTGTAAACAATTTGTTTTTTTGGGTTACGGGAAAAGGGCTGTTGTCCAAACACTTCAACAGGACACGTGAATGTGGGGCACCCCTCGAGGGGGTGGCACACGAGGCGGTGCCTCCTTCCCCCCTTGGCCTTATGGAAAAATGGGGGGGGTTGGGTACCATGGGGGGGATGGGTGGCCTAGGACTTGGGCTTGGGGGACGCTAGAATTCCCCGCCAAAGGGGGAGTATCTTCAAATTTTGCACAAAACACTTTTTGCAGACGCGCCATTTAAAAACTTTTTTCTCAAGCCCACCCCTAAAGAACGTTGGGATAACTCTAACATCGAAGCCCATTTCTAGGGGGTTCCCTTTCTTTTTAATTCCAGTTCTTCAAGGGGAGGTGCAAGGGGTTTTTCGTGGAAGTTGCACTTCCCACAAGGGGAACCCCCGGGTTTGGCCCAAACCCACCCTCCGGACGGGGCTTGGGAACCCACATTTTTTTCTTGGGTTCGTGTGGCACCACCCTTTTTTTACCCCCAAAAATCCGCATTTTCCCGTTGGGTTTTGTGTTTTTCCCCCCTTGCAAAAAAAGTGTCACTCGGTTTTTCCCACTTTTCAACCCTTAGGGCCCTTATTTTCAGGTTTTTCTCTCCTTTTTTTTCCCGGGATCCCTTCTTTACCAAAAACAAAAGGGTTTTTTTACATGGACTGGAATTGTTCGGTAGTGCGGTTCTTTTTTCCTCTTCTGGGGTTGGGGACCTCATGCGTCGGGGTGGCAATAACCCACCTTGGGCTCCTGGGTTCGGTAGTCCCTCTGAGTCCCGTATGGGCGTGTGGACTTTCAACCACTTCTCTATAGCTGGCTTCCCCCGGCGGTTATGGTTTCGCTCCTTTTCAACCCATCCCTGGGATGAACCACCCTCCACCCCCCCACCTCCAGTAAATGGGTTTTGCACTTCTTTTCTGGCAAAGGCCCTTCTTTTTACCTCAATCTTTGACCTTTTTTTAAAAGCCTCGGCCCACCTTTAATATTATTTCTCTCCCTACTTTGGTTTTGGTCCTGTAAAGAAGGTTGGGTCCTGCTGTGATGGCTTTCAAATTTGTGGGGTCGGGTTCCCCCCCCCTCTTTCTTCCTCGGGGAATTTACCTGTTTCTTGTTTGGGGGGGACCCAAGGTTTTCCCCTGCAGTCTTTGTTTCACGTTGTAGGTTTGTTCAATCCCCTTTTTTGAAAGGAAACTCAAATTTTAAACGCCGTGACTTGAATCCGATCGTGGGTGGGTTAACGCATGGGCCCCCCTTTATAGAAATCGTTATTGACAGGGGAAAAAAGCCGACCCCCCCCAAGTACATTTAGGTAATTTTTGCGAAGGTTTGGCGTATTGACTCGGGAACCCCAACCTTGGATGCAAACCCCTGTTGCAGTTTTCATGGCTGCATTTATCTGAACCAAAGAAGTGGAACCAGAAAATTTGTCGAAGGGGAAATCTTTTTTCTAAAGTAAGCTTCCCGAGTAATTTTTTTGTCCCAGCCGAACAAACCGGCCCCCGTAGAGGTAGGAGGAACCATTCGGAATGGACCCCCTGTTCAAGGGAGTCTTACTCCTGCAAGGAGAACCAAAGCAGAGGAGATTTCTAGTATTCTGTTGCTCGATCAACGCAGGCTAGGGAGGAAGGAGGCACGTTTCCCCCTGGTGCTCCCAGCAGCTCTACCCCGTGAATGGCCACCGTGGCCCTTTACGAGCTAGCACTTGGCACCTCCGATGTAATAATGGAATTTACTTTCCTTTTTTCCCTACCGGTCAAAAATTCCCCCACCCCTGAGAGGTCCCCGCCTTTTTTCGGAGACTCCCGGAAACCCCTTCCGCTTTTTTGCGTTTCTCGTGCCCCCCCCTAATTTTTTTTCTGTGATAAACCCGGGCCTCTTCTATTGAACACTCCGGGTTCAGAGCGCAAGAAAGAAAAATAGACTTGGAACGACACCCCGTTGGTACAAGCGCTCCGCCACTTTTGCACACAAAGGCCTAGTACTGAATTAAAAAGTCCTCCCCAGGCCCCCGCTGGACAGTCCCGTCCCCCCTACGAGGTCAGCATACCACCCGGCATCCCGTTTTGTGACAAATTGTTACTCCCCCCTCTGACACTCCCGGCACCCGCTTTCTCCCCCTGCGACGAAGCGGTCCACTCGAGTCAGGTTTTTTTCTTTCCCTCCTTCGGTTCAAGGCCCCAATGAAGATTGATCTTTCTGTCCCCCTCTGTCGCCTGCTGTCTTTCTGGAAGTGGACAGCCGGCCCACCCCCCTGTCTACAGGTTCACCAAAGAAGGCTCCGATCCGCCAGTAAAGAAGGACGACACCACTCACTTGGCCATTTTTTTTACTTTTTTTTTAGGGAGTTGCCGGCCTACCCTCCTCTTCTGTCGGTTGAATCCCTTCGACGGCCGTCCGGAACAGGTTGTGTCTGAAGGCGATGCCCAGCCCGACCTTAGGCTTCTTTTTCTCTGCTTTTCTGAGACCCAGGTAATTCTACCTTTCTTGAACGTTTCATCCCTATCTGGAAGGTGGCTCAGCTTGATCTCTTAGTTCCCGGGGACCGTACTTTCCCCTTCAGGTCCCCCCCTAGGCGCCCCATAGAGGTGCATTTCTCTGTGGATAAGAACAGTCCTGACGTTCTTGAGAAGCTTCCACTGGGAGTAACATACCCTCAAGGCATCTGACTTATTCTTTAGCTCGCGTTTCTTCTCGCGAGTCTTGGATCTTTTGAAAACTAAGATTTCATCAATTGCGAAACCATCAATAATGATTTAGAGGGAGAGTAATTCGATACGATAACCCTTGCTAGTGTTTCCCCCTGCTGAGCGCCTTCCCCTCTTGAATTACCCACGCCTTTCCCGTTCTTTGTCGCCCCCTTTTTTTTTCCCCAACGACTTGCCCGCGTCTACGTACCCTTGTAGACTTCTCGGCCCTTTCTCGGAAGCTCACCCTTCATACTCTATTCAGGTCTACAACTGTCCATGGGGAATCTTTTGAGTCGGGCCCGCTCCTTAAAGGACCTTTCCCCTCCAAGAGTTTCATCTTTATACTCTTTCCCTTGGTCCCTTACGGTTTCCCCGGCAGGGGCAACACTGGCCACGGGTCGTTACCTTTTGTTAATTGTGCTTTCCCTCCCCGTTTAACCGTTTCCATTTCGTACCTTCCATTGATCTTTATCCGTTTGTTTTCGTCGCAGTTGTTCCCCTTTTCTTTAATTCTATTCTTCTTTCCGAAGGGTTTTTGTTACCTTACTAGGCACTCTGGACAGACCCCTCAAGCTGCCTTCTCCCCCTTATGGGTGAAAATTTCTCCTTCTCCTTCAATGGGTTTCCCCGGACTTGCCCTACCCTTGAGGACCCCACTGGTCGCCATGGTACTCCCCCCCCTTTTACCTCATCTTCCTAAGATGTTCCCTTTCCTCCCTTCATAGGACGGCCTTTGCATGCTCTTAGTTGAGAGCCATATCTTCCCCAGTTTTTTTTTGTGTCGTCCTGATCGTCCTCGCCCAGACTACTTTCCTCCGGACTAACCCCGGCCAAAAATATGACTGCAAGGGTCCTGCGGTGGGTACGTTATCCCCCCCTTTGGCTCACTAACCGACCAGGGATGGTCTAATGTTTAGCCTAAACTATTACCTTCCGGCGCCCACCTTTTCCCGACGCCCCCGGCGATATTTTCACCAGCCTTGAATGACTCTCGGTCGCGACTTCCGTCTGAGCCCGCGGGCCTCCTGAGCTCGCGTAAAGGATTCGGCCGCCCCCCCCCCCCCGCGAGGAGCGTTTGCAGTGACCTTCCACTTTTTTCCTAACGAAATGCCAGAACACCCGGGCCTTTTATCTTTGGAGAATTCACGTCCCTCCACGGACCGTCTCATTCCCCCCTTCTCCCTTCTTCCCCCCCTCTCGTCCCCTCTGGCCGGTACCTATGTTCTTGCCGATTTCTTTTTTTCCCGACGTGAGACCCCAGGGTTGTTCTGCCGAAAGTAGCCCCTCCCTACGTGGACCGCGTCGCTTCATGACTTTTCGTGCTGAGTCCCTTTTGGGGTGGAAGTAGCGGCCACATTCCTAATTACCTC
>Ga0179593_1438407_pt1 | contig 17938 bp, 22 predicted proteins | sample CZODoug2_1_08_16_FD_185931 | JGI IMG/M metagenome (GOLD analysis project Ga0179593, IMG submission 185931) | Vadose zone soil fungal communities from Angelo Coast Range Reserve, California, USA - CZODoug2_1_08_16fungal (PacBio error correction) | ecosystem: Environmental > Terrestrial > Soil >... | reverse complement strand
CCCCCAAGGTCTATCTCCCCCCGGCGCCCCCATACGTACTCCTTTTAAAGTCCCTCCAATTAGCATGTGCCAAATGTTTGCCTCCCGGGTTTTTCCATCCTCAGTAAGATCTTCCAGTTGCTTCCCTCCCGGTTCGCTTCGACCCATTAGACAAATCGCATTCGTATGCTCTGGCGCAGGTCGGCCCCCCCCACTGTCCATTTGTGATGACTTGGTGTTTTATTTGACCTTTCCTCACCCGAGTGTTTCTTCCTTAACCAGCCCAGCTCACGCCCCCTAAGCCCATATCTATTTCCCCTTTCCCCTCTTGTTCCTCCTTTATTGTTTCCTTTTCCGATCTTTCACGTTTTTTCCCCCAATCTCACGGCCCCATAACCTCAGCACCCTTCGTATATTTATGGTCACCGGTCAAGTTTTTTCGTTTTCTCGACTTTCCCTCGGCAACAATACTCCCTGGTCTCCGACGGACGCAGCTTAGTTTAATCTTCCGAATGAGTGGATCCCCGAGCCTTTCCTGTCTCCGACGTCAACCGGCGGCCCGCCCACCTTGGACCCTTTCTTTCACCTCCTCCTTGTGTGTCTGAGATTTTCACCCTTTTTGGGCGTCCGCCTTTCAAGTCTTTTTTATCGTAAAGTGTTGCTTGACCCAGCATTTAATCCTGAACACCAATAACTGTTTCCTTCGGAGACCATCGGGAGTGAATTTTGTTTGCTGTCCTCTCCCTTGGAACCGACCCCAGTTGCCGGTTTTTCCTCAGCACATACAGATTTTGTGTCGGTTTCCCGCCCTCCTTTCTTGTTTTTTTCAAAACCGTTCTATCCCTTGAAGAGCCACCCATCTAGGACAACCCCGGGCCCCGCGTGAGACTAGAGATGAGCTTCTACGGTCCTGAGCTTTCTTGTGGTTTGTCGGTATGGGTGAAACCTGTAACCAACCCAAAATTATTTTGGCATACAGCTCCATCTAGCTGACCGCCCTAAGTCCTTGCTTTTTCTTTAGAGGCCCACCTTTTTTTAGGACGAATGATCCTCTTACGATTTCCGTGTTCAGTAAAATTTTTTTTTTTGATCTGGCATTTTTTCTTCTGTTGTGGCTTTGGGCTCGTTTGTGCGGATTGAAGATCGTTTCGCCTCCTATCCCCCTCTTCCCTTACGCAGTCGTCTTTTAGGATGCCCCCCATCCCTTATCTCCCACGATTCGTTGGCCCACCGGATGCTTGGTAGATTCTTATTTCTCCTACCTTGGGTTGGGGGTTCGTATTATCCCGATTGTCTTGTTTTTTTGACTCGGGGGTCTCTTTTTTGTTGCGTCTCGTTGTAGAAGATGTTCTCGGGACATCGAGACTGTCCTTGACTCCCCCATCAGTACGTCTTTTAGCGTCCCTCCCCTTTTTGATATGCGGCTCCCATTGAATTTTCTTTCGCCTCTCGTCCCCTCGACTCGCTCTTTGCGAACTCTACCTGCCCAGGAGTATGTCCTTTTTTCTTTTATCCCCCCCATCCCCCCTCGCCCTCCCCACCTGCAGCGGTATTGAGACCCCGACTCGCGATTTTGTTTGGATGCTCTGAGAGTTTTTTCTGTATCCACCCCCCCGTCGTATTTGCCTAAGCGCGAGTGCGTTCTGTTCCATCGCTGCGTCTGATCCCCCCTTCCCTTGCCAACAGATGTCACACCCATCCCCCCCCAGTCACTACTTGTGACAAATTGGTGTATTATCCTCCCTGCCCTCATCCCTTACTCTTTCTCTTTAGTCCGGGAACATCCCAAACAGAACAGCCGATCCCGCCTTCCCCCCTCTTTGTACATTTGGCTCTATCAACAGGATACTTGACCTCTTCCCAAGCCCACTCCCCCCCCTCCCCAGGCATTGTCCCCTCTCCTGTCCGTGCTGACCTTAGTGCCCGTCTTTTGACTTGCTCCTATTTGCCTTGGCTGTAAACGAAATGTTTGCCCCGTCCCCTTCTTCCTTATGGCGCGTAGAATTTTTGTCCACACCCGATGCCTTCCCATACCCACTGGACGTTCGACGTTGGGCGCGCACACTTAGCTTCCTCGCTCTGGTGTCTCCTCATCTGCATCTCCACACAAATAGATAGTTAACAGTCCAGGAGCTCCTTGACACTCCCCATGCCTGTGATTCTCCGCCTCTTCTTTCCCCCCCTTCCAGCGGGAATCTGCCGGACTGCCTGTGGGAATGAGTCGGTTTTATTAAATTCCTTTGCCCCCACTAAGTACCGCCCGTTTGCATCCGTGTAGCGTCACGTCATGTCCCGACTTTTCGTTTGAGGGTATTGATGGATGACCCTCTTCTTTTTTCCACATCCCCTGCTGGTATTGGGTTGTAAGTTTTTTTCCGGCGGTTTCTTCCTCTTCTTTACCCCTGTCCCCTCGTGGATAAACTTCCTCCCCCCCCCCCCCCCCCCCCCCCCCCTCCCCACACTACCCCACCCCCCCACCCCCCCAGTGATTTCCGTGACGACATTTCCTCTTGCGATTTTTCCCCCGATGCTGCACCCACCGCCCACAATTTTGTTTTTTCCTGCACAAGGTACCCACACCTCTCCGACCACCCGTCTTTGTCCGCCCCCTGTATGTGAAATCGGGCTACGATGATTACATTCTCCCCTGATTCCGTTGAATTATGATCGATCATCTAGGTCACCTTGCGTGGGAGAACCTTGTTTTTCTTCTCCCCGCCACCCAGCTATAGGTTTTAAATCCGACCTTGTTCCTTTCTGTGTCTATTTGTCCTTGGGTACCGCGAAATATCCCCCGTACGTTCCCCCACCCCCTGGTTTTAAGTTGCTGCTCTGTTCGTTTCGATGCCGGTTTAATGGCGATTCTGTACTGCTCCGGCCCTTCTCACCCTACGAATGCTTCAGGTATAGTCAGCTTTAGTCAGGAATTTTTAACTGGGGTGTATCCAATTTCTATTTTTTTTTTCTTGAAAGGGTTTTGGTTACTCCCCCTCCCCCTAACCTATTTCCGGAATTCAGCGTGCCTTTGGTCTGTTTTCGATCCCGATAAATTCTGCCCTTCACTTGTCCACTTACACTCCCAACCCGTGCTGTCCCGTTCCCTGATTCTCCTTCATGTTAGATCTTTTAGGCGGCCCTTTCGACACCTTCGATCTTCCCGCGGAGATATAGGTGCCGGTGCTCCTTACGATAATAGCGCACGGTGAAAAACTTTTCCACCAACGACCCCTCGCCCCTGTCTTACGAAGCTCCGAGGTCTTTTCGATTGTAGAGTTTCCGGACACCCCATGTTTACGGCAAGACCGTTTCACCCGGTCCTAAGTTCACCTCTAGTTCGCCACGTAACAGTCTCCCCGAGGCCCCCCCCCCTGACCTCCTGAAAGGCCTATGCCCTGCTGGCCGATTCCTTTCTGGATTGATCTTCCCAGAGGGTTGACTTTGTGCCCGACTCCTCTGCGAACCCCAGTCCCCCGTATTGCAAACTTGTAATATATACTAAATCAAACCCCCCCCCCCGTTCGCACCTCCGCCACTTTGCCCCTTTCTATTTTGCCGTCCCAATTTGTCCCGCCGTATGGTCGAAGATCGTTTCTCTTGTTGGCTCAACACCACAAAACCTGGTGTCTTGATCTCATGCTGTTCATTCCTGACAAAGGCATGCCGCGTTCGTGGTGACCAGCTTTATCTTTCTCGGCACATGGAGCGAAGGTTTTGACTTCGCAACCTGGCTTTTCACCTTGCTGCGTGCCCATGCCGGATCCCCGAGTGATTTCTTTATAACCAACTTTATCCTCTCCTGTTGGCTGTGTTGTTCTTCTTCTGAAGCGTCTACCAACTGGTCATTTGTCTCCGCCCTTATCTAATCCCGCGGCGCGGTTAACCCCCATGTTTTGTCACGAGCGCGGTATCAGCTTCCTCAGAACCCCCCCAGTTTGGAGGCTCCCTCAGCTATTATCACGAAAGCACCCGTGATGGGTCACCACCGTAAGAGGGTATTTTCTCTGTCGTCCCCCGTTTGTCTTTATCTTCTCCCCCATTTCCGCACAAAATTGCGCTCTCGCCCAGCGGCTGTTCCCCCACTTTCCCCCCCGAAAGTCCCCTGTGCAGACACCCCTAGGAGACTTTCTCTACACCAACCCTCATCCCCACGCCTACTAGGTTTCCTGCGGAGGGACCCCCCATATGAGACTTTACTCTTATCTCTGACTCCCCCCCCCTTTACCTTCTCCCCCCCCCTACCCCCGCCCCCTATACTTCCGTCGGCTCCTCCTCCTTCCCCCCCATTTGGATGTATTTCTGGCCCTTGCACCCCCCCCGGAAACTCCTCCCCCCCCCCTTATACTTGTTTTTTCCAACTTTTTCCTTTTCCTAAGGCTCAAACCCTGCCCCTTCGATGCGTGTCTTATTTTTCTAATACTACCTTCTCGGCTGCGCTAGTCTTATTCCTCTTTTTCTCTCCACACTGCGGTTTGTCTTCATACATCCACGCCCGCAACATCAGATAGCTTAGTGTTTCATCAGGTCTTTCGCCTTCTGTTCTTGCCTCACTCACCTTTTATTGACTTTCTACTTGTCAATATCCCTTTTAAAAAAAGTCCTAGAAATTGGTTGCCATATCCAAATCGCCAATCCCACTCACCCTTCTTCTTTCCACCTAAACATGGTTCTAGTTCGTCTGAAGTGGTTCTCGCTCTCTCCATGATTTCCTTACTTTTTCCCTTATACCGCCCCGATTTGATCCAGTCGTTGAATCTGAAGTCCTCCCTTACACCAACTACCCGCCGACCCCTGGAGGAAATCAATCAGGATTGTTGGTTTTCCACCGTTGACAAAGGTCCTGCCATCTCCTTTCTCGGCAAGTTTCCCCCGCACCCGTCCGTGGTCCCCAGATTGGCCCCCCACTCATAAAATGGCCTACAATTAACGACCACACACCCCTCTCGTTTGGGTATTTCTCACGATTTGAAGCCCCAGCTCCCCTCGGAATTTTTGAAGACCTGCCCCAGCCCGCGTATTTGCAATCCCTTGACTTCCCCCATCCCCCAACCTAAGCCATCCCTCCAAATGCGAGGAGCAAAGCTCCTCTCGTGAGACTACTAACCATCCAATCACACATCGACAAATGTTCCCTTCCCTCTCCCACCGATCGGGAGCACCCTCCGAAAGCACAAGAGCCCCTCGATCCTACATTCCTTCAGTTAATAATCTCAATCCTAAATCTCCCCAATGCCACTCATCCCTTTTACATCTTGAGTTCATCATTAGTGTCTCCGTTTCATACCTTTTTTTCGATGAAAAATTTCTGTTTCCCGGCGTTGTCTGGCCTGTCTTCCCTGTCCCTTTTTGTTTTCCTCCCACACTGTGAATTGTTCTTTTCGGGTAATTCCAACTGCCCTATGGTAGTCTGTCTTTCACCTGTACCTTCCCTCAGCTTTCTCGGTTGATTCCACCCCAATTTTTTATCCCTTTCTTTTAAAAGCAGAGGCCAGACGAACAGCTGTCCCTCCCCCCATAACTTTCCTCCCCCCACACATCCTCCCCCCCCCCATTGTCCAAACTTCGATGGAACGCCCAGCCTTCATCATTCTTCCCCTCCCCCCCTCGGAATAAGCAATCCGCCTCCGGAGTATAACGCACGCCTTTGTCCCTTCGTATTTCACCTATTGGTCTTGCAAAATTCCCGATCTTCCCCACGTTTTCCACCATTCCCTTCCTGCCCGACATTTTTCTACCTGTTATTGTTAGCCACCCCTGCCTGTTGGTCTCCCAGTGGACTGAGCTTCCTTTTCCCACATGCCTTTATGGGTTGGCTATTCCGTGCTGCTTACCCCGTCCCCTTGTCCCAACCCCCACGTTTTCAAAAACCACACAATGGATCCCCCCTATAACTTTCCTTACTTTGAGTTTAGTCTGTGCCTCCTATTTCACTATCTTTTTTCACCATAGGTACCACGGGTTTAGTTTAACACCCCATAGTATCTGTGCCCTGGGTTCCAAACATCTCCCCCTCATTTGGGCTGAATACCTTCGTACCCTGACATCTGGGTCCTTTCCTTACTTCCCTTGTCTGCGATTAAGAGTTCCGTACTTCTTTCTTGCACTTCCCCCCTCCTCGGTCTCTGTAGTAATTCTCGTTCTTTTTTCCCGCGAACCCCACCGTACATGTATCGACTATTCCTCCGATTGCTGCAGAACCCACAGTTCTTACACTATTCTGATTACGTGACTGGGTTTGAACTCCCTTTACGCTATGTCTAGAATTTCCTGCTCCTTGGTATCTTCCCGAGCAACGAGGCCTGCCTTGCCAAAATCCTTCCCTGGTGGTTCAGTTCTTTATTTGGTCACCTGATGGGTTCCATCAAACCCCTGCCCTCGCCTGCTCGTCGCCTGAATCGCGGTCCTTTGATCTTTGCCTCCGTTCCACTCCAAAGGCACCATTTCACTCCGTAACCCCTTGCGTCCGTTTGCGCAGAAATTTCATCTTCTCTGTCCCCAGAGGGTCAGTTACCCTGCCCCCCCCAGTTTTACTCTTGCCTTGGAGTTAGCCCACCCAACGCCGCCCCCGGCCTGCTCTTCCACCAGCGATCGGCTGATCCACACCCCGCATCCCATTTCTCCTTTCCCGCGTTTTCAGTAGTCTCTTGTCAGGCCCATCTCACTCCATGCGACGTGGCCACTAGAAGCAGTCTCCTTCCCCCCTTTCGACACTCCCTCTGTCGAGGTTCCTTCCCCTCTACTTCTCTCGTCATCGCCACAAGACCCCTCAGGATTTCTTCCCCGTCCGCCCCTTCGTCCCCACCCCTTTTGCTCACACCGACACCCGAAATCTCCTCATCTATTCCGGCTCTCGCCCACAATTTTTTTGGCCTCGACACACTCGCCTTCCCCCGTAAGCTAGAGCAGTCGGTCCATTCGCTAGTTCACACCCAAGAAATTTGTTTTGTTGATCCCGACTAGGTCCCCCCCCCTCCCCCTCTTTTCACGACCCCCTAAGACTCCTCACGCCCCCCCCGTGAGTAGACTATTCAGTTGGGATTTTCTGCTCACTTGTTCCCACAACCATCCTACAGGCTAACACCCATCTACCAAAACATCTGCTTTCCTCGATGTCCCTCTTAAAGATTGTTTTCGTTTACGTCCCATTTCGACATCACCCTACCCATCAAGTTCTTCACCTCCTTCCCCTATCCTCTTTTTTTCTTAGCATGGAAGTGTCCCTCCCTTCGCCACTCCCATACATTTTCCAAGGCCCGGCCGCCACAAACGGCCTTTTATATCCTCTTTCACTCCGCCTCCAGCCTGCCCCTGTTGGTGTTTTGGTGTGTATGATCGCAGATCACCTCTTTTTTTAGGACCTCCCGTTGATCCCCGCCTTCTCAGTTTTAATTCTCTTCTTTCCACTGACACCCTTCCCCGATTGCCCACAAATCCTCTGCGTTTCTTCTAGTTTAGCCCACGCTAACGTTTATTGATTGTTCTTCCGTCCATTCTGGTTTACTACCGACTAAACTTGCGACCCCGGTTACCATCCGATAACCTTCCCATATTTGTTTCTGTGTGTTGCGCGTAGTTCGTATTTGTTTGGAATACATTTTCATCCCATTCTTGACCAATCGGGGGACAAATATTTTTTTGTAGTGAGAGAGTCTCCCTTCTGTAGTAGTTAGCCTGGTGTGGTTTTCCAAGTCGTACCGTTACAGCCACACTCACCCACCTTGTTTGGGCCGTGGCCTCTCTCTGATACTACGTGCCCCCCCCCCCCCTTCACTTTCTGGCCGTTCGAGGCAACAATGGGACGTTCCGCTCAGGAGATCCCTTTTGTATTTCGTCGGCACCTTAGTGGTGCGATTGCGGTCCTTGTAATATAGTACCCGGGCTTCGTAACTAGATAGACATTTATCCCGAAGGCCTGCGCCGATGGATTGTCACCTCATTTCCATTCGCATCCTGTCTTATTTTTTTGAAAACTTGTCTTATTCTGGTTTATTCTGTAACCGATTTTACCGAATATCTCGTTATTGGCATATTGCGTGCTGTTGTTTCCCCTCTCTACCCAGATAGAGGTTCCTCCAGCTCGGCGGGTCCGCTTCTGATTCCCTTTTTTGGATAGCCTCTCGGGGATTTGGACCCTCTGAGCTAACATGACCGGCACTAATTTATATTTGAGTCGTCCCCCGACCCTGGTCCTGCTGGGTCCTCCTGCTTATTTCGCTTGGGTCCCCATAGAGCCGCATTGCCGACAAGCCTAATGACAGTCAGGAGAATTTCATGCTGGTCTCCACAACCCGAATGTTAATGAACCCGTTGTCACCACCCCCACCCCTATCTTTGATGGGGCTTGTGCCGGCTGGCTTGCGGCATTTCACCCCCCTTCTACTAATTTCTCCTTTCAGGTTATGCGTCAGATGACGAGCACAGCGACCACCCCAGTTTGTGCGCCGCTCCCTTAACTTTTCCCCTAGTCATACTTGGTTGCAATGAGCGAGGTCTCCTCCTACGCCACTCCTTTTCATCTGCAATCTTATCGATTTTTCGTGGCCATCCCCCCTCACGATTTCTCTGTCCGCTTCTGACCGTTTTCCCCCTTCTTTAATGGTTGGGACGTGGGCGAACCCTGGCTTATTTCCCACTCTGGGGCATCGCCGCCCATCCGTCCTTGTCCCATCTCTTTCCTTGTTTCGCTTAATGATTCCTCTCCCCCCTGTTGTTTTACTTTCTGACCGGGTCCCATCCGCTGGCTTTTGCCACCGAATATAGAACGTCGTGTTACACATGTCACGAGAACTCCCCCGTCCTGCTTCCAGAAAAAGGCAGGTTCCCCTTCGTGCCCGGCCCTCTTCGATTAAATAATATTGTTCCCACCTTGAGATCTAGGACGGTCGACCGCTACTTTTTCTAGTTCTAGTGATGGTACCAAGTATCTCTTTCTAGCATGAATCTTCTCCTCGTTTCTTGGACACTACCTCTTCAATCGGGACCGTTATGGTCGATCTTGAACAGTTGTGTCGATTACTAGTCCAATTTTCCCACCACAGTGTTCCCCCATTTAAACCCGCCGTTTGTTAATAATTCTGACCGTGAGTCATCTCCTCGATTCTGTTAGTGGGTTCGCTGCCTTCAGGCAGCCCATTTTTCCTGATTTTTCCCCCCCATCTTGAGGCTCCCTTTTGTCGTCCCTTGCCACTTTTTTGGCCACTCTGAGGTTTATTGGCTTCTTAACCCCCCGGTACCCCCCTTGGTGGTGTCCCTCATCTTGCATTGCCGGTGTCGGACTCACTCCCTTATTCATGGGTATTTCCCTTTTTGTCCTCTCTTGCAACCGCACCATGTCTGCTGCGCCATGCAGTTCTTGTCCTAAGCCCCCATCTCCGTCACTCTCCCACGCACCTCTTCTTTTCTACCATGTATGACACAGGAGGACCTTGACGGCAACTGATGACAACGGCCATTGTTTGACCCCTGCACTTGATGTTCGAGTCGTTATTCCCTGCAGGATTGCTATGATGCTGTTGCCGCTTGATACCCAATATTCATTTGCCGCTCGGAAATTTGGGCTCCCCCATCTGCCTTTGTTTACCTGCAGTTTTAATTGGTCCCCTTTCCATTTCCCCTATCCTATACCTTGTTCCATTTTGGATTCTCGGCTTCTCTATTTTTCCCTTTCTTCACCTGATGTTTTTCCAAACTTGAAGGTGTTTATCTCATTCGCTTCTTACTGAATGCGTCTCATTGCCGTCCAAGGCACGTCATTCTTTACACAATGCTGTCCGACAAAATACACTTTTGCGTTGTGCTATTAAATGCCGATTTGTTCATGGGGCAACTTACATTCTAACTTCTGGCTGTTGCTCGTTTTCCCTCTAAAACGAGGCCCCTGCCACCCCTTTGGTGACTGAAAAGGTTAGAGCTAACAACTTGATCCTTCACATTTTTTTGGCTTTGTGCCCCTTCTCCTTAATCACCGATTGTGAAGAGCCTTTTTCATGTGCCCACCTGGGACCCCTGATCCAGTCTAAAGGACTCGGTAGTACGCCTTTCCACGTCCAAGTATCAACGTTCATTACCAGAAACATTCCCCCTTACATGCCCGCCCGCTCCGACGCTATCTTTCCCCCGGTTGGGGGAGCGGTTTCCGACGATCCATGTTGCGCATCCACATCTTGGATTTCCCCGGGTTTACTCTTTTTTTCGTTCGCGCACTCCTACAAACGTTGCATTAGCACATTGGCCCCTACAAGCTGGAATTCTCATGTCAAAGACAAATCAGGCCGCACCTCCTCTTACATTAAGTCCACGGGGGGCACCTGTCTTGATTAGTGCTGCATGCGTAGTTCTCTTTTGGCTAGTTGTCCAGCCCGCGCCCTTCATTTATTTGGCAAGACAGAGTCTCCATCCAATTTAATCTTCTTTTTCCCGAATTGTCGCGTGCCTTATCCTTCGACTAGAAACGGTTGTTCCCCTAGCCGCGGTTTCCCACATCTCCGTGCCCATTTTCTTGAAAAATCCACCTATCCTTCACATACGTACAGTCCATTCAGCCCCCCCCGAGTTGTTTCGAAAGATTTTGAACAAGAGACCAAGTTCCCTATCCCCCGTCCCGGCTTTCGTCCGGTGACACTCACCCTCCGGAGCACCAGAGAGAATGACCGAGCCCCCCCCTGTATACGGACCGCGATGACCACTTTCCGGCGAGTTTCACTCGAAGATCTCAAATCATAAAACTTTAATTCTATATCTTTCTTTTAATTCTCACCTCAGTTCCTTGTTTATTTTTCCGAGATCTAATGTGGATTTTGTTCGTTGCCTCTCTTTCTACGTTTCTTTTATAGGCCGATTGCCCAGCACTCTCTCTGCCTTTCCGTCCCATTTGCTCGCTCTTCCCCCCATGCTCGCCGATGCTGATGGTAAACCCGCCCTCGCCGAGGTCTACTTTCTCTTCCATCCCCCCTTTCGGTTATTCTTCTCACACCCATTTTTGCTGCCCCAAGCTGCAAAACAACAACATCTCCCCGATCTCTCGCCCGTTCAGTCTACCGCCTGGCCGACCCTTTTTACCCTCACGAGACACAAGTAAAGGTCGGGTTTTTCCTTCAGTATCTTGCCCACAACCAAACATTTTTCTGTATGTATTATACTCCCTGTGAATCAGACCACACCCCTTCGTTGCCTAACCCGTCCTTCCAAATAAAAACTCGGAATCCCCTCCGCCCCCATCCACCTCCCCTACCCCGTTCTCGAAGCTGTTAATCTGCTTTTGCGTGTCTTTTTCTCCGATCTGTTTCCTCTTCCTGTCATAGCTATCAATATTCCCTATTCCATACGTACAACCCTTCTTTCTAGCCAATTCCACCCCTCGCACCCCCATCCCCTAGAATTACGCACCCTCTCCTTTTTCCCTCCACATTGGTTTTCGCCCTTTCGTGGCCCGTGTGTTTTCTTGGTTGGTCTATTTGATCTCATGGGAATCAACCGCCGGCGGCCGTCTCTTCTCCGTCTGGAATTCTCCACCGTCGAAGTAAACCCAAAATTTCCGAACCCGTTACTTACACTCCAATCATGAGCGCATTCTTCCGTAACAGTCGCTCAACCTCATTTACAGCGAATTAGTATTCGGCACAACTGAGCCTCACCCCCTGGGGCCCAACCCCAATTCACCAGCTGACTCCCCGAGAACTAAATCAAATGAAGAACACCCAGCCCTTGTGGTCTTTCTCCTCTTTGCTCCCCGCCTACAAACTTCCCGTCGGTGCATGTCGCCCTCCGTCTCGTTCCGACGCCGCTTCGCCCGTCTCCCCCGGCCTCAACCACACATGAGCTAGACTCTCCAACTCACCCCACGCATGGCTTTCCTTCAACCAATAAAGCGACCCTCCGCCCTCTCCCCCACCTACTGCACCCCCAGATCTAGTCAGCCCTCCTGCACTTCTGAAGGCCAGAGCGTCCGTCCATCTCCATCTACTCTTATCTCCTTACCATGCCAGTCTTGCACCTGGTCCCAATACTCGTTCGCTTTCATCCCGTTTCGCTTTAGGCAACAACCCGTCTATTGGGGGGGCGTTTCATTCCCGGTGTTAGCCTTTTCCCTTCCACAAATTTCTGGTCATCCGCGCTGGAATCCCCCCTGCCTACCCATGTAGATTGGACATCTGTAGTAACACCTGATGGCCACCCGATGCCGGCTCCCCCCAAGGGTCTTTTTTGCCCTCCTCTCCCCCCCCCCCCCCCGCTTCTTCTCACCCCACCTTTGAGCTCACCCCCCCAAAAATCCCCCCCCGGTCAAAACTCTGAACCCTTCTGCTAATCTATTCCGTATTTGCCCCATGTCACGTGAAATTTCTCCCACCCGACGCAATTTTACCTTTACTCCCCTTCTCTCGTATCCGCGTGTTTTCACTTATTTCCAACCTTGGACCCCACCTATTTATTTCCCACCCCTGGCAAATTCTCCCAGATTCAGGCCTGTTTTTTTTGACCTCGGGTTACCAGTTAGTAGCCAGGAAATTTCAGCAGTTACTTCGCTTCACTTTTTTGAAACAGCTAGATGGATTTGTATACACCGAGAGCCTTTCCGCGCACAAGTCCCCACACCAACTGGAATCTCCTCTTTTTCATCATGCGGTGTTCCCCTCAACCCGTCTAGGACACTTACCCTTCAGGACCTTCACCATTCCCAGCGTTATTGTCAATTTTCCCAACTTCCCGGGCTTTTATCGCCGGGTGGGCATCCCAGCGCAACTACCAGGATCATTGTGACAACCACCTTAGTTCCTTTTTAACGCATGCCTCGATTTACAGAGGTCAAGTCCGCCTTTCGCCCCCCTTCCCCAGAACCTTTTTGGGCGCTGGTTCTTTATACACATTCTTCTTGTTTCTTTGGGTCTTGCCCCCGCTCCCAATCTCAATCTATTCTAAGTAGATTTTTCAGCGGATTTTTCAACCCCACCATTTCACACAGTCCATTTTGTGAGGTCCCCCCCACAGTGCATGTCTCCTGTCCCGAAAAACTCGCTTCTTCCGGCACCTTTTCTTGGTCCCTCTTCAGCTATTAGCCTCTGCCGTGCTATCCAGACAATCGGAAATCCGCACCATCCGTCACGTGGCTGTTACTGGCCATTGGTGCACCTTATGGGGTTTCCTTACACAGACATAGCCCTCCGCTTTCCGTCCCGAAGGCTTACTCCATGCGCTAATCTCCTTGCTGCCCTTCGTTCCTCAGACCCAGTAGTCCAGTAGCCCCGGCCCCTTTTGGTTTCCGGAGCGCGAAGATTCCTACCGTTCTTCCCCTGCATTTCTAGAGAGGTCCCCCGCCCCGCTCTACACTCCGTTCCCCCACGCCAACCAGCGTACCTTTAGCCCTCCCCTACCTTGAAACCTGGTCTTGGATCGATTCCCCCCCCACCCCACTACTCATAATCCGCCTTCGGCAATCGCGCCAGCAACCATAAGGATCCGGAGCAGGTTTTCCCTTGCAAGCCGGATCTCTTGTGCAGTGGTCCAGCAATCCCCTCAGGAAGCTCAGTGCGTTGTCGTCGGACGTTCAGGTCTATCGAGTCTTACACCACCGCCCATCCCCATACCCTTGGTCTGAGCAAGTCCGCCCACATTATCCCGCCCCCCCCTTTTCACCCGCCACATTTTTTTTGTCCCCCTATTCCGCAAGACCAGCCCCGCCCCATCCCCTGGCACCTGTATTCATAAGCCGAAAGCTCTACTGATGACCTCACAGGTTCTTTCGCGAGTCTCCTCCGACAACCCCGTTTTTATTATGTTCGACTGCATGCGACAGAGCTGGCCAGCCGGTTCCCTTATGATCTGTATTCTTGGCCCCCATTGCCACTAGGGTGTATGGGCATTCCGATCCCCTGTTTGACCCCCTCCATAAATTTCCGTATAATCTTGCCGAGAAGAACTTTCTTCACCTCTCTCCCAGAATCCCCCGTTGTTCGCCCCTCTTACTTCGGCGCATTCTATTTCTCCCACTTGTTTCAACACAACTTACGGTCATAATCCATGCGAACCCACATCTGTCTTTTTCTAGATGGACCCCCCTTGCAAGTCTTTCGTCTTCCGTCCCTTTTTTTTAGCTACACTATCACCTCCGAGTCGGTTCTTCTCGCATCTCCGCCATATTTAGGTGTGTCAGATTACAGATTAATGGACTTTCTTTCTTTCCCACCCTTTCTCCCCTTCCCCCTTCGTTTTCGATCATCAAAGAGAGGTAAACTTCTTTCTCCGTTACCTCTGCTTCAGTTTAGTTAATTTCTCGGACGGCCAGACTTCCCCCCTTGGTTCCTTAGATTTCGCTGAGTTGCCCATAATTCCGATGTCTTTTTGCTTCGACGAGTCATCAACCCGGTCTAGGGTAGTGGCTTTCCTGTGTTCAACTCCTGGACGCGTAAAGTATAGTATCATGCCCCTGCATCGAATATGCCGAAAACTCCTCTTTGCTTCCTCCGGTACCGCATCCCTCGGGAGTCTCATATATCTGTGTCCCACTCGTTGGCCTTTCATTTGCGGACCCCCCTTGCTAACACAATTGCCTGATTTCCTTAGATGAACCCATACAGATTTCCGCTGTTAGTTCGGCGAAGTATTGGTGGTTTTTACCCACCCGCCAGTTTTCGAAAGTCTTTGATTTGCCTCGAAGTGACTTTCGGTCTCACTGACCCCCAACCTGGGGGTTGCGATAGATCGATCTTAGGTCTTTGCTCTTTTTTGCTTTTTTAACCCGTCTCTTCCCCCCCACCCCCCCCCAACTTTTTTTTGGGCCGCCCGCTTGACCGCGCGTGACTCACTTCGTATTTTTTTCTGTCCCCACCGGCTCTGCCTTACGGATACTCCCTCTGATGATTTCTCTGTGTCCACCAGGGCGATTTGGGTGCGGACCATTCGTACCTGGAAGTGACACCCCCAGGGTGCTCCCGCCTATAGACTTTCATGGTTTCAGAATTACCATCTCCCTTAGGCAGTGAAGGGACTGAGCACTCATCTGAGCCATTTCTCGACCGGCAACTCTCGGCGCCCCGGTTCGCGCCATTTAAGATCCCCCTTTGCCCCGTTCCCTGGACCCCCTGACTCGATACATCTCTCCCCCCTTTCGCTTGGTTTTTTCGTATTTTGTTAGGGATAGCTACCCCAAGAATTCGAGGGTTTCTACCTCCCCTTGAGGGTAACCTTTTGTGCTGTCGATGGCCTTTTTCACGACCCTCTTGCCTTGTTCCCCTCCTCAGCACACACATAGGGCCTCAGAGTCTACTGTTATATCTGCTCGCCCCGCACTCCCCTAGCGTTCATTCGTTACTATAGGGGCTTTTCGGCTTCCACCTTCTCTCAGCCCGTCGTCCACTCCATATTTCAGTCTTCCTGAACTTAAATGCTATGCTTTCCCCCCTGTTATCACAACACGAATCTCCCCTTGCCAGTGTCTGAGCCCCTCAACCAATTTAGTATTGTGCGCCTGAAGCCTCCTATCTTCTTCTCCCCCGTTCCGGCGCAGAGCGAGTGTATTTTGACCCCCTTCCCGTTTACCTTAATAAGGCGAGCTTGCCCGCCCCCACTTCCTTTTGCCCCCTTTCCCTTTCTTGGCTCCATTCGCCCTCTCGGTTTTTCAATCGCTTCCCTTCCTTTCCACCCCCTAGTTCTCTTTTTTCGCTTTCCATGTATCCCCCACATGAACCATCTTTATCCTTCGCCTCCCTGGTTCCGTGTCTCCAATCCCTCCTTAGTGGTTTCCCCGTGGCGTGAACTCGGACTTGCCCAACTTTGGTTATCGCCCCCCTCGCCACTATGACGGAATCCTTCTGTCCACTCGCTGTTCCCTTGCTGCTTGATTCAGCTACCGACCAACTTTGATTTTTTGCCCCCCTTATCATACAAGTCGAGATTCTCCTGACCACTGACACCCACTACGCAGTGGCTTGTCAAATCGTCCGTTCACGAGAAATGTTTTTCGCACCTGTCCACCTTGGGCTCAACTTCATAAAGTAAGATCTGCCGGTTGTGTCGGACCTTTGCGCTTTGCTGTCCCCTGATTGCTCGCGTTTTCTTTTACAAATTAGCCTCTGTTGCAACCATCTTCCCCACCATGGCTTAATCGCTACCATGACCTGGTGCCCTCTCTCCGCCTCCATGGCACAGGACTCCTTAGATCTTTAATTGCCTTTTGTACAGTTAGTGTCGGGGGCTTCTCACCATTTTGCCATTTTCAAGTTTGTACCCCACCCGCTTTGATCCTGTCTTATGCCCGCGGCCCTTTGTACCTACTTTATTTTCTTCACGCAGTGAGTTCTTTTTTTTTACGCCGGCGCGAAGGCATCCTTTAATGCGGTATCTCTTTTTCAAAATTCCTTGGTTCCTATTTTTTGTCGCGTACAGCACTTCTTGGCTCGTGGATGGCCCTTCCGGGTGCTTACTTCTTTTACCCATGTCCCTTGCGCCCCTGCTTGGCCCAAACCTTCCCCCCTTTCTTCTCCTTTGCCAGTGCACAAGATGACTCCTTGTTATATCCTGGCGGGTTTCCAGACTTCTGAACCAAAATTTACCACTTTTGTTCCCGTGACATAAGGTCGTCCACCCTGACGCCCGGCCCCCCCATTTACATTTTTTTCTCACGTCACGCATCTTGAGAAAGACGTGATGTTTACGGATGGTGTCCTCCCATTTCAAGCGCTGGCGATGTTGCCTTGTTTTGCTTTGATCGTCGGGAGATGATGGTAATTATGCTGCCATTGTTTTTAGGCCAATCTGTTCTTCTATGAATACAGTGCCCCCTTCCCACTCTCGCCGTGGCCCTGCATGTTCACCACCTTTTTGACGACAGCTGCCGTTCATCCTTTATTGGTCCCTTCCGCAACTCTCTTTATCCCGGCTTAACTCGGACTTCTGCGACCTGATGTTCTTTGTCTTCTGTTTGCTCCTGGCCGGATTTCCTTGGGCTCAGCGCGCCCTTTTCTCACGGCGGTTTATTCGTCCACTGCCGCAACTTGGCCACGTTGTTTCGTTTTCCCAAGCGAGAACCGCATAACTGTTGTGTTCCCCCCTCGGCTTTTATGTTTATGTGTGCCACGACTGGGGAACCTTCATCGTTCTCCGTTGCCGAGTCATATGTTCGCTTGCCCTTGTCCCCTTGTGACGACCAATGGCATCCTCGCATCCGTCTTTGATGTCCATTTCCATGTTCTCGTTTTTCGTGTTGTCCGTCCCAACTCCTGCATCTCTGGGGAGACTCGGTTGCGTTGCACTAATAGTCTACCTTGGCCTCCGCCCACCGAGCACCACGTTCCACCCACCTCCCCTTTCCCACCATGTGCTTCCATTCACTATTACTCTGAGGGGCCTGTCCCTTCGCTTGTGTGCATTTTGGTGGATTTCTTGCTATATCACTTTAAGGTGCTAAGTAATAAAGTTATGCTACTTCCGCAAACCCGGGGCCCAGGACATCCCTTAGAGCAACTTACCCCAACTCGAAGCGCTTGTGACCTGGCCGGTCTTGGGATTGGTCTGGTTTCCCCTCCCTCTTAACTCTTTCGGTGCTTTTTGAACCTTAGTTTCGCAGTGCCTTTAGCATTCATGGTACTTTGCCATCCGATATGCGACTTCAACATCCCACGTTTTTTTCGACCCTTTCGCTCTTTCCCTAGTCCTCTCTAGCTGTACCAGGTAAAGCCGCTTTGGTTCTTCTCTTTCCTCGTATAGTTTTTCTTCGCTGCCGAAACCTGGCTGTCTTGTCACGATAACCGCCCTTGATGGGTAACGGCGAAAATCCCGAGGAGGTCCGTGGTGTCCCCTCGGCTCTCCTTCTCGGAGAAGTGACAGGAGCTACCCGTGGGCTCTTCCTCTGTCCTTTTCCCACAACACTTATATTTTGCCCTTGTGCACCCTGACGTAATTCCCCCGGCCTCGCGACCACCCGTAGTTCAGACTTTCAATGCCCCCCCTCAAACCCACCATTCACGTTTAT
>Ga0179593_1814766_pt1 | contig 17940 bp, 22 predicted proteins | sample CZODoug2_1_08_16_FD_185931 | JGI IMG/M metagenome (GOLD analysis project Ga0179593, IMG submission 185931) | Vadose zone soil fungal communities from Angelo Coast Range Reserve, California, USA - CZODoug2_1_08_16fungal (PacBio error correction) | ecosystem: Environmental > Terrestrial > Soil >... | reverse complement strand
GACATCCCTTTTGATTACCTCCCTTTTTCTTCTTTTTCCCCCTTCGCACTACGAGAACACTCTTCGGAGAAGAGCATTCTCTTTCGAGCTTTTTGCGCCCTTTTTTTAAATTGCCTTTCGCTTCTCCACCTGGATTCCCTCCTCTTCCTCGGCAGGGTCGGTTTGTTTAGAGACCCCTTTCTCCGGAGTGACCCCTGGACCTGGTTCGACACATCTGCTGCCTTTTTTTACACGATCGCCCTTTCGCATCGAAGTCTAGGATCTTTTCTCCGACAGTTCCCCTCCTTCCTCTATGCTCGAACTTGCCCTTGGTTTTTTCGTTCTTCTGTTTTCTTGCCGTTCTATGCTTTGATGCATAGACTTTTATGGGGCGACATCTTAACCGACCCTTGTCGGAATTTTCTTCTCCCTTCCCCCCCTTTATCTTTGGTTCCCAGAGTTCTTCTCCTCCATTACATTACTCGTTTTAATCCCTTGAATGCGAGAGAAGATCCCTTTAGCTTACGACTTGGTCCCCTTGGTACGATTCTCTTTTGCAGCGGCGGCGAGTGGACTGGATCAGAAGGAAGTCTTTCGTTTTTTTTCCGTATCTCCCCTTTTCTCCTTCAAGGAGGTGTTTTTTTTTTTTGGTTATAATTCCCGTATGAAGCAGGGCCCAAATCAGCCCCTTTCCGGCTTTTTAGCGTTTTTTAACCGGCGAGATGGTGCGCCCTTTAGAGCCGTCCCCTTTCTGTATGCCCCGTTCAACCTTCCTCGAGCGAAGTTCACCCCCCCCCCAACTTCGAACGAAGGATTGTGGAGGGTGGAAGATCCCTTCAAGACTGCCCATTTGTGGGCCCCCTTTTCTATTCCCATTGAATTTCCGGCCCTTCTTTTTAAGAGTCCCCCCGAAACGGGTGCCTTGAGTTTCTTTCCTTCCGATACTCCTTCAGCCGATGATTCTTTCCCCCTGTTCCCCGGCTCCTTTTGCGCCACAGGGAATCCAGCAGTGCACTTCCGGCGTTTTTTTTTTTTGCTGGTCTTTTTCCCCCCGATAAAGCCGACCTCGACCCGTCTATCAGGCGGTGTTCATTATACCCTCCCCTTCCATTCCTCCCACTTTTTTTCTTTGAAAGTTTATCGGACCCCCTGCCTTAATGTCTCTCCATCTTTCCGGTTTGTTCAAGCTTACCTTTATGACTCTGCTTTTTTTTTTGTCACCTGTCCCCCCCCCCTTGTTTCGATTTTTTCTTCTTCTCGCTGACTACGCCCAATCGGTATTTCGACTTCCCCGTATCCTTCAACTGACCCCCTCTTTTCTTACTTTTTTCTGATTTTCGCACCTTCTGCCGCCAGTTTCCTTTGTGACCTAAGTATTTTCAAACCCTCGGACCCCCTGTTGATGAAGTCTTATCGACTTTTCTTTTAGCACAGCTAAGTTCCCTCTTCATGACGTTTTTCCCCTAGGCAACTTTTCCTTTTTTCCTGAAACAGATACACCACCCCCCCCTGGATTCACGGTTAGAGGTGTTTCCACCTCCGTTACGAAAATTCTTTTTTAATACGCCTCAGACATTTCGGACTTTATTAATCCGATGGAAGACCTTTTCCAATATGCTCCTTACGATGAAGACATCGAATCTCACGTCCCAGCCGTGACCCCCTTTTAAGTGTATTTTTTCCTCCCCAGAAGACGAGGTGATCAGAGCTTTCCATCCCCCCCTCTTGGTCCGCGACACAACCTCTCGTCAAGGCATCCCTCCCTTTGTCTTTTGGGAGTCCGAACGGCTCTATTTTTTAAGAGATTCCCTCCCCCCTTTAGTTGGTCGTTTGACCTTATATTCCTTGTTTTTTCCCTACGTTCCCTTCCTTCTGGGTCAGCGCTTATGCAAGAGGTAGGAGCGCCGGCTGCATGCGTCCCAAGCCCCCTGTTCCCCCCACAACGTGATTGCTCTTTCCCGTCTTTCTCCACCTCAACACTTTTTTTTTCTTCGAAGGCCTATTCGACGGCCCTTTGTCCCGGGAATTTAACCCCTGTTCGCTCCTTTTCAGGAAGAAACGATGTTTCCGCGGAGCGGTCCTGCACCGCTTCTTTCGCACCAAGGTACCTTCTTCCCCATATAACGACATCCTTTTTTTACAAAAAGAATCACTTCCTTTTCTCTAGATTTCCTCCCCCTTTTTTGATGGAAGCCGGATTGGTGGTTCATTTATTGGGCGACCGACCCCCCTTCCCCTAGCATGGTTCCTTCTTTACTCTTCGACATTTTTCTTTTCTTTTGTCCTGGCCCCCTTGTTTTCTCCTTTTCAATTGTCCCTGCTCGGCTCCGCCTAGAGCTGCCAGGTGGCCGTTATCTTTTGGTGTTTTTCTTTAATCTTGGGGTTTTTTGCAGAGGCACCCCCTCCCATTGTTCCTTTTTTTGCCTCTTTTCCTACTCGGTTACCTTACGCGATCCTCCCACTGTTCCAGGGTATCGTCTCCCTTTGACCAACAGATACCCGCATGGGGCCAAACCTAGATATGTCCGACCTTTTTATTCAGTATTCTCTTTTTCAATCACAGCCTCCTTTCCTTAATGCAGAATCTCTTGGCTGTTTTCTCTCTTTTTGATGATTCCTTTTCCTGCTCGATCAACTTTTGCGGTTAACCGACACGTACCCCCACCCAACTTGATTGCAACTCCCCCGACCTCCCCTCCGTGTTTGCAATTTTTTTCTATTGTCCATCCTTTCAGCGGATCACCCCATCGGCCGAAACTGTCGATCAGGTCTTTTAGAGAGGAGTTTGGTATTATTGTGTTTAGCTGCTGTCTTCCTTTGTTTGAGGGGGTTTCCCCCCAAAGCTCTTTTTCCCTTTGCCGCGCAACATCGCCCCTGTTTCGCGCGTGGCCTGCCTGTGCGCCTCCAAAGGTAGATCTTCGTTTTCGGCCTTTCCCTTGTCCCAGAGTGACAACTTTTCTGCCCCCTTCCCTTGTCCTGCATTTCCCCCCGGTTGCGTCCCCCTCCCATACGGGCTTGGGTTTCGTTTTTTCTGACCTGCCTCCTCCCATTTCCTTTTAAAATACCGCAAGTTTCTGATCTTCCTTTCTCCAATCGAACACCTTGTTTTCCTTTCTAGAGGCATTCAGCGTTTTGGATGTTGATGGAGACTTTCCCCCCTCTGACAAGGAGCCCCCCTTTTGCGTTTTTTGGGTTGGTTTTTCGCCGCTTTCCGTCTTTTTTTTAGTGATGGCCTGCCGTATCCCTCCCCCTCAAGAGGAGAACACATGATTGGCTTTCGTCGTTGATTGTCACTCAACCCCTACGCCCTTTTTCCGCAGTAGTTTTCCCTTTTTTCTTCTCACCAGGGTTGAAATACGGCTCTCCGGTATGAACATTCTTCCCCCCGGGGTCGAACGCCAGGTATCGACACCCGCGCTCCCTGTTGCGGCATGGTTTCTTTGCTCTCTTTTCGTCATGGGCGGCGAATGATTTCCCCACCTCACTTTCTCTTTGTGAATTACTGATTGCGCGAGTCCTTTAAAGGGAGGAAGCACAGGGCTGTCATAAATTATTGAGGCGCCGTCCCGCCCCTTTCTTGACCCTGACCCCTGTTGCCGGAGCGATTTCTTCCCCGGAATGATTTTTTCGGGCCCTAAGGTTCTGATCAACCCCCCTACCGTCCCAACTTCTCTTAGGGCTTCCGAGATCCTCGGACCCGTCTCTCGAAGTCAACTATTAGCAGAGAGCCGTTCCAGGAGCAATCCGGTTCCCTTTCTCTCCTATTTGCCGACTTGGCCTGCACTTGTCTTCCCTTTGAGTGACTTGGGCCGGCTCACGCTAACTGGCATTGAGCTTTTCCATCTGCCCGCGGCTGAGAGTGGGTTTTTTCGCCCAGTTTTCTTCTCATCCTCCCCTCCTTCAGGCACGCCAGACAGAAGACGTTTCCAGTACATGCCACAACCCCCTGCCTATCATGTCTTCCGCTGTCTTTCCCCCGGGCGCGTTCCACCCTTTTTTTTCCTCGATCCGAGAATGTTCTGATACGCTACGCCCCAAGGGTTGGTTTTTTGTTTGGACAGCCCGATTTCCCCCTTTTAGACGATTCCGCTCGTGGTCTTCCAAGAACTACCTCTGGTCCTTTCAGTTTCCGCGTCCTCCCCCTGGGCATGAAGGGAACGCCTCCCCAATTTACTGCTCGCATGCGCGGGCTCCCTTCCTGAGAAACTTTTTTAGAGGATTGCGCATCTTCGCAAACCCCCGGGGCTTTGGTCAAGTGCTTCGTAATCCTCCTCGAATCCTCCTCCGTTGTGCGGAGGAGCTTTAGAAGCACTTTGACAGATTCCCCCCTTATCTTTTTTTCCCTATTTTACCGCACTCTCCCACAGTTGAGACAGTTTTTCCGGAGCGCGCATGCTTCTTTGTTGAGCTTTTCCCTCCATTTTTTCTCGATGAAAACGACCTTTTGCTCTCAGACCGACTAGGGTCGGTTTTAGAAAAAGAGCGTCTTCCCCCATTGGTGATCTTGAATCCTCCGATTTAGCCCGGAGAGCTTCTTACTCCCTCAGATGGCGGAGACGTTTCTAAGACATCTCCCCGTTAGACATGATTCCCCCATTTTTTTTCCGGTAATTCTTTGCTTTTTTTTTTTCCTTTTTTTTGCGGCGATCTGTGATGCAGAGATTATGGGCAGGGCACCTCTTTTTTCTTTGTAGACCCGCCCATTTTTCTTAGACGACCTAGACATATCCTATCAGTAAATCCTTGCGCGAGTTCGCGCCCCGCAAGAGTCCCTTTTCCTTTCAAAACTGATTTTCTTCTCCCTACGGTCTGTCGCGCGGTCCGCTTCGTTGCCGAGACCTCCGGTATAGCGTCTTCGGAGTCGCCCCTCCTTGACTCTTTCTCGTTGGGGTGCCTTATTGTCCTCTTAATCATGCGTTCACAAGCCGGATCCCCCCGTCCCGTGTCTTTCAATTTCTTCCAGGTTCCTGGCTCTTCTTTTTTTTTCGCCCGACGCCTTTATGCTTTAGGAAAACTTCCTTTTTTAGCCACTGGTCTAATTCACCCCCCCCTCTAGCAGTCGGCCATTGCTTTTTGGAAGCATTCATTAGCCAGGCCCTTTTGAAAGCGATCTCGCCCCCTTTCGTTCACCCACCCTTCCCGCTTTTTCGCGCCTTTCCCGATCCTTTCGGCTTGTTGAACCCGGCGATTCCTGTTCAAGATATAGATTTCGTCCCCCTCCCCGACGCACTTCCGGTTCCCAGTCACTGACCGGAGTATTAGGTTCTGACAATCTCCATCATGTGACATCCCCTCTAAGCCGTTACGGCGTCTAGAGGCGGTCCCACCGCGCCACACCTTAATCAGCTTCCCCTTTTTTTTTCCTTTTAATCCCCTAAGCCGTCTTCGAGTTCAGCGCCCGAAGGTGGGGCTCCTGTCTACTGTTCCGTTTTTTCCTATAGACACTGCCCTCCTCCGTAACGGTCATGCCTCTACCTGACGGTAACCCCTTGGTACGATTTCTCCCCTTACGACTTCCCCTTCCTTTCTTTTCGAATCTGGGATGTTTTCCGCCCCTTTTTTTCTGTCAGAAGTAGAAACGACTCCTTTCTTTTCGATTTCGTTCTCTATCTTTTCGGCCTTCTTTTTTTATGTCAGTAGTTTTCAAAACTCTTGTTCTTAGATCAGCCTTTCAGAATCGTACTTCTTTTTTCTCATTTCGCCTTCCCGCGACATTGGTCCCCTCAGTTTTCATCTTACTGTGATGCTGCTCGTATGGGCAACGCGCAAACGCTGTAGTGGTAATCCTGTTTTTTTTCATTTCCCTTATCTACAGCAAATAATCTCCACCCCTCTACCCCCCTTTTCAGGATGGGTTTTGAATCGCAGGAAGACGACGTTTTTACTGAGACGTACGTGGTTTAACCCGACCGTGAAAGAATCCTTTCACGTTTTTTTTTTTTTTTTTTTTCTGGTCGGGGAACCGCTTTCCTTCTTAGGTTGATTTGCTTTTACAGCATTCATCCTCTCTTCGCCCACGGCTCACCAACATATACTTCGTGATCTATTTCATCAGTCTTGCTTCTTCTGGGATGCCGAACTTCCCCTATCATCTGGGCCTCTGATCCCGGCTACAATCCCTGATTTCAAACCTGGGTTACTCCCTTTTTTCCCTACTAAGCCCTTCCTTCCTTCTTTAGCTGCGTATTACGCCAGAGTATTTGGTTTTGCCCCCTGTCACCTTTTGCAAATCTTCTGACAGAGTCAATCCCCTCAGCGATTCCCCCTTTTCCGGCAAATCAGAACGCTCGTCTGCGTTTTTTAAGACTTCCTCCCTTTTTTGAATTTCACCCCCGGTGCGCCCCCCCTTTTGAAGGACGACACGCTGTGGCCTTTTGCGGAGTGTGTCATTACCCCCCCCCTTCTAGCCCCCCTTTTTTTTAAAAGATAACGACCTCATGTTTGTCACCACCTTCTCCCTCCTAATCCGTTTTTTTGTGAGAGCTTTTTATTGGTGTTGACCACGCATGCTTTTCTGCCCGAACCAATAGGGGTAGATCGTCTTTTTGTGCCACGTTTTTACCCCCGTTTCGACCCCCCGTTGTCGTACCCTCCCCCCCCCCCTTTTTTCTCCCCCTTTTTTGTGACTTTGCGGCTTTGCTTCCTTTTTTGCTTTTTCGCTCCGGTCTGGATTGGGAGTCTTGGCCCTTTTGAAAGGGTCATCGCGAGCCTCTTTTCTTGCAGCGGCAATATCTTTTGCATCCTCATTTCAACGTTTTCCTCTCCTGGTATACGCGCTCTTTTCTTTTGGCAGGGGTCTCGTATCCTTCTGCTTGAATATACCGCGTTTTAGAAAACCTAGATTATTTTTTTTCAAGGCGATTAAGGATATCTCTGATTGGTTCGGCGACCCCCCTTCTGATGCCTTTTTTCGTTCGAGATGTGGGTTATTCTGGTTTTTTCACGATCGATGATGTGACTTCTATAGATCACCATCGTCCCCCGTAGAGGTTCCCCGTTACCTTTCCCCAACCTTACACTTCGTTATGCCGTTTTTTCCCCTCAGGACGGCGCCACTGTTTTTTCGTATGCCAGCGTCAACCCTTTTTGGGGGGGGGGGGGGTCCTTCGATAAGGTCGGGATTTTAGTTGGAGGTACTGATCCGTTTTCATTTCCAGAAAGTTTCCCTTTTCCCCCGCCTCCCTCCCCCAGATTGCTTATTACGAGTTTTTTTCCCTTTTCGTGGTTCGCTGTTCTCGTTCCATCGACAACATTGGAGCTCTTTACTTTGCCCGGCCTGCAGTTCCCCCTCCTTTTAAAAACCCCTTTTCTTTTCCCCCTAAGCTCGGCCGTTTTTTTTTTTTGGTGGTTTTTTTGTTTTTGGGTGGGGGATTTGTTTTTTTTTTTTTTTTTCTTTTTTTTTTTGGGTGTGTTTTTGTGTTTTGTGGGTTTGTGGGTTTTTTTTTTTTGGGGGTTTTGTGGTTTTTTTTTTTTTTTCGGGGTTTTTCTTGTGTGGTGTGTTTGTTTTTTGTGTTTTTTTTTTTCTGTGGTTTTGGTTTTTTTTTTTTTTTTTGTTGTTTTTTTTTTTTTTTTGTTTTTTTTTTTTTTTTTTTTTTTTTTGGTTTTCCTTCCGGTGGCGACGGACTCCCTCTTTTCCCTGAGTCTTTGCGTACGTAGGACCATCAGTTGAGGCGGTCCTCCCCCTTTTTGCGCCTGACCTTTTTTGGTGCCCTTCCCGCATCGATCTAGGCCTCCCCAAATCGAACTTTTGCGTTTTCGAGGTCATTCCTGCCCTATTCCGTGCGGATGCTTATTTTGCGTAGAGATGCGTTTTTTAGCCCACTTCTTTGTTTTTTCCTCTTTTCGAGTTGTTCTTTCCCCCCACTTTCGCGCCTGTTAAGTTTTGCTTTTTTTAGTGCTCCGGCGTTCCCTTCCTCAGAGGAGAACCCTCTTTTGGGGGGAAATTTTTTTTTTTTTCTCTGTCTGATTTGTTTTCCCCCCTCCACCCTCCTCCGCCTTCCCCAGTAGTGTTTTTGCTTTTGGCGCTCCTTTCTTTGACCCTGCAAGGAAGTTTATGAACAATCTGCGGGGTACGAACGTCCCTCCTGTTCTTAGCTCTCCCCCCTTTTTCCGCAGTCCCCCTTTTTTTTCCTGCGATTATCGGCTTGGGTCCGGCTCCCTTGACTACACCAGCCAATTGGGAGATATTTGGGTTGAATCCCCCCGTTCAGCGCCCAGGTTTCCTTTTTCCTCCTTTTTTACCTTTTCTTTCTTTAAGAACGCCCTTTTTTTTCTGTTCTTGAAAAGCTGATTGCTTTGACTCAAGGTGTTAGCTGGAACTTTCCTTGAAAGGGAGGCATAAGTCTTTCTCCGACCACCCCCCCCCCCCCCCCCCCCATTCTCTGGCGAGACCTTTTCCTCTATCCGCGAGAAGTCGCGGACTAGGCAACTTATCTCGCAGAGCGACGAAATTTCCCCCCCTCCCAATCTTCCTGCGTTTATAGGCTCTTCTTCCCTTGATTACGGTAGAGAGGAATAGGCTTCATTCTGTCTTCCCCGAGAAACTGCTGAGGGAGGAAATCTCCTTTTTTGTCCGCAGAGGTAGGCTTTATCCCCCTCTATATTCCTTCCCCCTACCTCCCCTCCACCGTACAGAAAAGCATTCGAACCCCCCTTCCCCTTGATTTAGGTTCCTAGGATAGATGGCTTTGACGGAGAAGGAATAGCGCGGTCCCCTGAAGATTTGCCCTCTGACTCTTTTTCTATATAGCTCCCTTCTCCCCCTTTTTCCCCCTCTTTGGTTTATCCCGACGGTCGCCCTATTCTCGATGCAAGTCCCCCCCTCAGGAGGGCTTTTTGAGGCACCCTTTCCTTCCTCAGGGCCTTCCTTTAACGAGCATCCCCTCCCCATGAATGGCGCGGCACCCGCCCCGGAGAAACTGTTCCTGAGGATTGCTGCCCCTGTTCAAAATTTTGAGCCTTTGGTCACCTCTTCATCTATTCCTTTACTCCTCCGTTTTTTTCTTAGATTACCTCAGTGACCCCAGCCCAAAAGTAGCTTCACCCTTCAGTGACTTTCCCCCCGTTTTTTCGGCGCAGCGCCATGCCGACTCTTAGGCTTTTGTGGTGGAAAATTCCTCCTGTTCTTATGGATGTCCCCTGTGTTCCACGCTTTTTCGGCCCGCCTTTTAGGGTCGTTTAATAGAACAGGCTTTGGTTCCGAGGATTTCCCAAAATTCTTCTTCCTGAGCCAAGTATCGCCCTCGCGAGCGTATTCCTTATTGTCGGAGCCGGAGCCGGCTCCTCCCCCGCCTGCCACCCCCTCAAATCCTTTTTTCTTTTATTTTCTTCTGGTTGCTTTCTTTCCCTTTGGATTTGAGGGCAGAGATTGGAATCATAGGACAGACTTTTCTGCGGTTAGGACTTTTCCAAGTCCCCCCCTGCTCCTTCCTGATAGACCGAGACCTGCCTTTTTCCGCCCCTCCCTCCCCTTAAAGGCGACGCTCTAGAGAGTCGTCCAGCATCCGGAAAAAGAGGAAACTTTTTCTTTCCTTCCCCCCCTAGAGCTTCCCTCCTCATTTCTTTTTTAAAGCCCCCACTTTTCTCCCGTCTTCAGATCAGTCTCGCTTCCGAAATGAAAGTCGGGTCTCTGGTCCGTATTTATCGTTAAGGCCTCTATTCTCCCTTCCCAGCTTTTTTGAACAGGCGAAGCGGGTTTTTTTTCCGCTCTGCCCCCCCTCGGTATGCAGAACCTGGGCGTCACCCCTCTTTCTCAGGCTGCGAAAACGGTTGTCAACCCAAAATACGCCCCTTTTTCGTGGGCGTGTGTCCTCCCCTTTTCGGCAACCTCTTTATCCCCCTTTCACGGGACCTCTCCCAAATTGCCCGGTTTTCAGATATTCGATTACATACGATTGAGTCACCTCAGAGAATCATCCCCCTAGACTTATTTCCTTTTCGGATGAGAAGTAAAACTCTTTCTCCCTTCAATTGACTTTGGAGTATTAGATTTTCAGTGTGACCCACCTCCCTCCGACCCCCCCCCCTGGTTTTTATCATTTTCCCTCTCTGCTCACTACCGCGTCTTTCCCGAAGGGACTTCTGCGAAAGTTAATAGGACCACTTTGTTTCCCGCCCCCTGGCGCTCCTCTCCCCCTTTGGGGGCACGCCCACGAAGAAGCATTCCCCCTAGATCGCCATAAACACCTTAAGCGCTCGTTTCAATGCATCGACTCCCGGTGAGTTTTTCAACTTTTCTTTCCCTGTACGCACCCTCTCCGGTGTCCCTGTTATTACCCTCTCCACTGACGCGCTGGTCCTGGACCCTTTCCAAAGACGCTGCCCGGCCCGTTCGTCGTAGCCACCCTCCCTTGTCCGAGATTTGAGTGCGTTTTTTCCCTTGGTAATTCTTCAAGACCCCTCCTCCTCGTTGCGACCTTTTTCTCCTTTTTTAGCTGAAGACACGCGCTGAAACCGCGAATTTTCTCGGAAATATGTGTTTCCTCCCCCCCGTCCCCCCCTCCCCCCTCTGTAGGCCAGCATCTCTCTCTCATCAGTTCTCCCCCCTCCCCACTCCGAGAGACTGACCTGGATCGACAGTTTTTCTGTGGTGATAAGATGGAAGACCTCCCTTTTCCCTTTACGGCGTTTTGCTCACCCTTCCTCCTTCTTGCACGAAAGTTTCCCACTATTTCCCAGGTTCGTGGCTTGTAGTGGCGTGTGGAACGCGCCCCGGTTTTGAGTGGGTGATCTCCCTTACGATTCTACCCGCGACCTCCGCGAACACACCTCTTAGGCATTCTTCTGTCCTTAAGCGCTGCGTCGCTTCTAGCAGAATGCAATTATTCTATTTTGAATATCCGCTTCCTCCCCTCTCTTTTTCTTCTCCAACCAGGTCTTATATCACCCCCAGGGATACGAGACCCTGCCCCTCTTTGACGGGATAGCGGGCAGAGTAGGCGAGTTCCCCCTTCTCACCCCAGGGCCAGACGAAAACATACCTCTCCCCCGACCCTCCCCCCCCCCCTTTTAATTCCCTTTTCGGTCTTTTGACCCACACTCCTTGCCCCTTCTCGGGACTGCGCTAGGCTCATTCGGAAGCCTATTCGAAGCCGCCTTATTTTAATTTCAAAAGGTGCGTCGATTTTTTTTTCTTCCCGGTATGCACTTTTCTTCGAGCTCTCCTGTTCATTATTCCCCCACTCCTCCGAAGGACCTATTTTCAGTCAACTCTCTCATCATGCGTGTCAACAACTTTCGTCATCGCTTTCAGCCGTTGTGTGTTGCTATTATGCCTCACGCAGTCTTTTCTCTTTCTCCCCCTATAGGGTACTCTTATTCTCTTTTTTTTTCTTATATAGTTGCGTCCTTGAAGGGACCCCCCTTTTCCGTTCCCATTGGCGCACCGTTTTTTGAGCGGGCTTCTCTAATAGCGCGAAATTTCTGCCCCGTTATTGCGGCCTCACCCCCCCCCCCCCCCATGATTTTCCTTCGCTGAGCAATCCTTTTGTTTTTGACGCCGGCAAATTCTTTCTTGGCATATTCATTGTTCTTCAAGCCGGCGCGCTACTCTTTTTTATTTAGGCCCTCGCCATCGGGCGTGGTCTTCACCAAATCTTTCCTTTATTACCCCCTTTTTTTACGACAACCTCCTTCTGTAGACTTTTTGTTCCTTCCACCCAGAGTCTCCTGCAGTTAGGAGACCCTCCTCTCGCCTGATTCCCAAGTCCGCTACGCAGGAGATTTTTTTTGAAGGGCGCGATAGTGTTGACCCGGTCCTCTCCTCTCTCCGGTGTTCACCGACACGGTACCAGACCTGTCACCCTCCTTTCTTGCCGCGGAATCCCTCATTTTGACAGTTTATCTTGGGCCTTTTCCGTGATCACAACTCCAGAAACTTTCTTGAGCATTTGTCCGGGCCGTTGTTGCTGTACTGATTTTTCCGATTGTGCTCAACGATAGATCTGTTTTTCCCCAGACGTGTTGGGGTGTTGCGTTCCGTAGCACAGTAGAGCCACCTTCCCTCCATTCCCGTGTTCATTTGTCATCGAAAACCCCTTTTTAGATATTAGTCTGGCTGATCGCTTTCTTTTTACCCCCCATACTTTCCTCCCCGGCCTGGCCTCCTCTCTTGTTTCCTCGCCCCTGGTTCCGTTCTTTGCTTTCTTCCAACAGAGAGGAAGTTTGAGTCCCTCCCCACGGGGAAGGCGAACCCCTTTTTACAGAAGCATTTGCGTCGTCAGCTCTAGACCTGAAACATATACAAACTTTTTTTTGGAGGCAGTCTCCTCGTTTTTTGATTTCTTCTTTGTTTTTAGATGAGTCCTTTGAACATCGGCTCCCCCCTTCCGGAGAGCACATGTCGTTTGTAAATGGAGATGACCACGACTGACTCAGGCGGGTTCTCCCTTGACGACGGTTTTATCTCCCCGTGAGTAACACCCTTGTTGGACGATGTCACATGATGTTTATTTGGTAACCGCCCCCCTTTCCTCTCCGACCCCTTCACGTTTTTCCTTGAAGGTACGAAATATCGCTACCTTTCTACCCCCCCGGATGCGCCTGGGTCGACCTTTTTCCTCAGACTTTTTGGACCCCTCCTTTTCCCTCGCCTTCAGAGTCTTTTTGAGCGCTTGTTTTCCCTCTTTCCGATCCATGAGCTTCCTAAATTGTCGCCTGCGGCGGATACTTGGGCCCCTTTTTGTTTAGTAGCCCTTTTTTGCTTTGAATTTTTAAAGGATGTCTTGAGCGAAAGAGTCTCCCCTTCGCCTGTTCCGCCCGGACCCTTCCCGGAGAATAAGGCTGTAGCCCCCTTATGTGAACGGGGGGGAGGCATAATGTCTTGATCTACCGAAGTCCCCCATTCTCCCCTTCTCTGTCGAAGCCGCGATCCTCCCTTATTTTTGCATCTTTTTTCCTTCCTCTCGCGCGAGCGCGCGGAAAGAGCATCTTTTTATCTCTGGCCGTCAATCTTTTTTCGCTCGGTGATTTCTTCCCTCTTCTATAGGCGGTCCCCTTTTTAGGCTAACATCGTTACTGATGGATTTCCCCTCTCACGCTCCTTTCCGCGGTAGGTCTGTCTTGGAAGACCACTCCCCTCCTAAGAACCCCCTCCTCCCCCCTTCCAAAGAATCGCTTCGGTCCCCACAAACCTGTTTGCGGTCATGTCCCGTTCGGCGATTCGTCTTCTTTCACGGCTCGAACCTTTTTTTGAAGACGAGCGATGTTATCACTATTGTATTTACCCCCAGCCCGATTTTTCTCCCATTTTGACGAGTCGCAGATACTCTTACAATACTCCCCGAAGGAGGGCCTTTTGCATCCCCATAATAGAACGGTCCTTACTCGTTCTCCAAGCTCCCCCTCCATTTTCCCTGACCCCATGGTTTTTCTCTTTCGACGTCCAGAAGAAAACTTTTTTTGAGAAGTGGGCCTTGGGTACAACTCAGATCATCTTTCTTTTACCTCTTCGGGGGTTTTTTTTCTTCTTTGAAATCAGCACTGTCAATACCGCGGGCCACTTCCCCCCACACGTTCTTCCGGTTTCCAGGTTGCCCATCTTGAGACCCCCCCTTCAGTGGACTTTACTAATTTCCCGAGCTTGTTCTGATCTTTTTTGCGCTAGTTTCCAAATCCCTTCATGCAATTTTTCTTTTAAAGATGTCCTCCGCTCGTGGACGGTCTGGCATAGTTCCCCGAGATCCTTCGCGCGTCCCCTTATCCACAATATTGCCTCTTCGTAGAGATCGCCCCGGCGAGCGTCTTCATCTCCCCGATCAGTCCGCGATTTCCCCTCCCCTCTTCTCGCGAAATTTTGTTCATTTTTGGAAGGTTCTTCTCTTTTTCCCTGGGCGGATCTGCTTCCCCCCCGATTGGAAATGTTCTAGGGACAGACCCCGTCCCCACTGATGGCCTTTCCTCTCTTCTAGAATTTTCTCTCTTTCTGATCAGCCCTTTTTTCCTACTCGACCGTCCTGAAGGACGTGTCCTGCGGCAAGATCCCTGTTTCTCTACTTAGCGTTCTCGTTTCCCCCTCTTGCAGGAGATTTACGGTTTTTCCCGGCTTTCGTCCGGCAGTCTCGACTCGCCTAAGTAGGGTTGTTGGGGATCATCGGCCTTCTTCATTTTGTGTTCTGTCGCTTCCTTCCCATCAGCTTTTGTTTCATTTAAGGTTTCTCCTCCGTTCGAGCCGCAATAAGACTTTATGCTCCGTTCAGGCAAAAAGCCCCGGGCTCGCGCAAACCGGGTTTTTTCCCCAATACTCTTGAACAGTTTCCCTTTTGTGGGCACCTTCCTTGCTCTTTGCAGGGGTCCCTTTGCCTTTCCCCCCCCCCCCCCTCCTAGGGAGCGCGCTTATTCTACCGCTCGCTTTTTCCAGGACACGTCTACTTTTTCCCGGATCTCGGTTGTTCTTTCTTTTAGCCCCTTTCTTTGTCTCCGGAACAGTCCCCCTCACTGCACAAGGACTCTCGGGTAGTATTGGTCCCCTATCTAACTCACAGAACTTGGACATCTTCCCCCCGCCCATTCATGAGGTTGTTTTTCTCTGGTTTTCGATCTTCTCCCTATCGCGAACCCCCTTCCATAAGGCCCAGTTTACAGTTTAATCTCCCCTGGCTGAAGAGACCCTAAGATTTTTGCCCCAGATGTTCCCGCTATCTCCCATTTTCCCCCCCCAAATCCGCAAGCGATTTTGAATGCCTCGACCCAACCCAAACCAGGTGTTCCTATTTTCCTGTGGTCCTAGGAGCTGCCCAAAATTCTTTCCTTTTTGTGTTCCTCCCCTTGCACGCCGCCACCCTCCTTTGGTACGAAGTCGCAAGATTTGACCGGACCGGTCTTTTTTCGAAACTATCCCTTTCGATTCTTAATGCCCCCAATTCTTTTTTCTGGACTTTTCCTTCCTGGCCGCCGTCCTTTCTTGCCCTTGTCGATGTCTTTTCTAGCGAAAACTGCGACCCCCTGATTTTTTTCTCCTATGCTGTTTGGGCCCACCACCCGCAACACCCTCGGGCAGCATCTATCCGTACAATCGATCACCTGAGCCTTTCCCTTTTCTATACAGTTTTTTTTTCCGTTTTCGAGGGTCTTGCCAAGACGCGCTTGCCCTTTTTCGTACGCTTCGAACCAACATAGAATTTTCTTCCGGTCAGACCTCCTTCAGGGTGTACAAGAGTCTTGATGTTAGGTACGTTTTTTAACCGCGACTCCCTTTTTTTCCATTATTCCTCGCCTCCGCCGTCAGGCCACTCACCCCTCCTCGGCTAGGAATTAATAGATGTTCTTTTTTCTTTTTTTGCGCCGAACTTGCATTTCTTATGGGAAGAGATCTTATTCGACCTCGATTGTTTTTTCTTCCTTGATGCGGGTATCTTTCCTTTTTTGGAAAGGGATAGAGTACTTCAACTCCGAATTTTCTAGCGCGTATTCCGCCCTCTCTGTTCCTTGCCATGAACAAATGGCATTCTTCTCCCCTCTCCGCGGCCCTTTCTGATCCTCCCCTATGCCTTTGTTCCGGCCCACTCCCTCTGCTCTGCGCCTGGCGTCCTGCTTTGACTATTCGACGCCGCTTTTTTGAATTTAACCAAGGTGCGCCCCTGCCTCTCACCCACGCTGCCCTTTATTCTCTCCTTTTCTTTTTAGCATGCATTAATCCCTTTGCCGATCTCCCTTTGTCTTATCCCTCCCCTGCTTGGACACACCATACTTTTTTTTCTCTCTTTTATCATCCTTATTTGAGAGAGATGACGCCCCCTTTTTTTTCCTGGCGTTATTTTGACAAGACCCCCGTTTTCCTTCTTGGTGCCCCCCCTGTTCCTTCACCTTTTTTGATCTCCCCCTCCCTAGTTCAGCGTGTCGGTTCTCCACAGTTTCCCACAGGGGGAAATTCCTGCTCGTTTTTTGAATAGGATTCCTCGCGTCCGGTCAGACGCTCGTTCTGAATTGGGCTTATTTTTTCATCTCTGATAACCTTTCTTTTCCGCGTCAATATGTTTTTTTATATCCCCCTTTTTTCCTAGCCCCTTCCTCTCCCCTTTTTTTCTACGCCGCTTCATGCGGACGGGCAGGTTTCTGCTCTTGACACCGCTTTGATTCTTTTCTTCACGTGACCACCCTCAGCATCGCCTTCTTCCTCCCCTACCATTCTTTTTTTGGAGACCCAAGCCGACGCCGCTAGGCAGAATCTGCAGGTCATTTGGACGCGTTAGAGTTTTTCCCCCCCTGCTTATTTTTTCTGAACGCTCCCGATCCCCCCCTTTTTAAACGAACCTACAACGACTTGCCCCTATTGAACTTTCTCCTTTTAATGCGATGTCGGGCAATAGTACGGCGCATATGGTTCCCCCTTGCGTTGGATCCCCATACGCACACTCCACTCTTTTCTAGCGGAGGTTGCTTTCGTCGGATTTTGGAAAGAAAACCTGATGTGCAAGTAAATCTGTAGGGTGGTCCTTTTCCCCCTCCCCCCTCCTTTATTGACGAGAAAATTGGGTTCCCCCTCTGCGCTTTTTGGGGTGCGCACCATCATCACACAGGTACGCTTCGGCGGCGGATCGGCATCCTCTCTTTGCCCATACCTTTTTCTCCTTTTCAATTCGACCTTTTCTCCATTTAATTACGGTTGATTCCGCAATACCGGGTTTAAGAGTAGGTGCGTTTCGTCTTTTGACCGTTTTACCCCCCCCCCCCCCCCCCCCCCATTTTCCCCTTTTGCCTTTCACCCCCAAATCCCTCACCGTTTTGCGTCGTCCTCCTAGAACCGATCGAACAACCTTTTTTTAATGGTTTTTTCTGATTAGGCATTCCTCCCGTCTTTGATTTTTATCCGTGGTCTCGGTCCGTGAACACTCATTTCAAACGTTGAGCTGAGCTTCGGTTTTTTGTTCCCCTGTTGTAAACCTGAGACTGACTCCCTGTTTTCGCTTACCTCTTGAATGCACCTAGCGAAGTGAGGATCCCCACGCCCTTTATCTAGTCCTGATTTTTCTCTTTTCCTACCCCCCATCCCCGACTTTTCCCTTGCGATTTTGTTTTAGAATACGAAGCTATCGGTCTCCCAAATTAGGGACCCTCCCTCTTTTGCACTCTCTATTTATATCCTCCGTGCTCCCGCGCGTTTCCTTTTGAGTCGTCTCTTGAGAGATCGCGGTTTCCCCCCCATCTTGCCTCCCTTGTTCCAATCCCCCATCTGCCCTTTCTCCTCTTTTTTTCCAAAAAAGCTCCAGACGGAAGCACCCCGTGCTCTCCCCCGTCGTCTTTTCAGCCAACTCTCCCCTTCTTCGCCTGTTTCTCCGTGAAAAGCGATGTAGAATAAGCGTAGATAACAGCCTTTCTTTTTCCATACTGCGTCTTTCTTTTCCACCCCGCACCCCCTCAATTTCGATATCTTTCTTTTACTGGCGACCTGCTCCCCCCAGAGACCGTGCCTTTATCAGTTTAACGGATTTCTCGTGTCGACCCTTCTCTCGCGCCTCTTTCTTTTTCTAAGACGGCTCTTCTGAACGGGTTCCTTGGACGAGGACAGATGGAGGCTCGGACGGCTACCTTTTCCATATTTCTTCCCCATCTCTCCCGTTTAGGTTTCCTTCTTTGAGCCCATCCACTAAATACCCATCTCCCGATTCTAAAATCCCTCAGAAGTACCCTACTTCCAAAACTGATTTTCGGGTCGATATGTCGGCTCTGTTTCGATGTAGGAGCCTTTCTTAATAATTCTCCCCCCCCCCCACGTAGATTCCTACGCCTTCTTATCCTGCCTTTCGCTTCGTCTTTCCGGCAGCACTGTGGATACCCTTTTCGCCGATCGCTCGTTTTTCAATGGCCCCCTTCTTTTGGCCTTCCGACGTCCTTCCAAAGGGCATTGCCTTTCTTCCACCGCGCAAACCATTTTTCAAGCTCGGTTCATTCTTTCCGACACCTGCGAATTTTCTTAGTCGAAGTTTTCCGTGTTGTCTAATTTTTTCACGGGGTCACGTTGTTTTC
>Ga0179593_1519550_pt1 | contig 17940 bp, 21 predicted proteins | sample CZODoug2_1_08_16_FD_185931 | JGI IMG/M metagenome (GOLD analysis project Ga0179593, IMG submission 185931) | Vadose zone soil fungal communities from Angelo Coast Range Reserve, California, USA - CZODoug2_1_08_16fungal (PacBio error correction) | ecosystem: Environmental > Terrestrial > Soil >... | reverse complement strand
CCTCTACCCCTCCCCTTTCCAACACTTTCGCGCTGCATTTCCTCTTTTCTCTCTTTTCTCCTCACCTCTCCAACATTGAGTCCTTCATCCAATCCTTTTTTCAATATCTTTTGCCCCCCTAGTGCGGTTGTCGTCCCTCCTTGGTTCTTCCATTCTTTTTCCTTTCTCTACTGCGTCTCAAGATCTTTCGTCATTTTCTTGGCGCTCCTCTGCCTTTTTTTTTCTTCTTTTCCCCATTGATCACGCCTTCTTCACTATTTTTTTCTCTCCCCGTTACCCCAAGGTCCGCGCCGTCTTCTTCCCTTCCCAAGGGCGGTTTCAGTCTTCTTTTTTTCCTTCTTCCCTGATCCTTCCTCCCTCCTCAGTCCTTTCCTTCCTCCAAATTCTGCGTTTACAGTGCTTTTTCTCACCTCTAGTCCCAAGTGATGGCCAGGTTTTTCGGTTTCTTTTAGTCCCTGACAACATCTTCAACTTTCAAAATTCCCCCCGGCTTCCCCCTTTTGAGCCCCCCCCCCCCCCAGCTGCGAATAATCCTTTCGTCCATTTCTCCCCTGCCCCATTCGAGTTTTCCTTCCCCCTAGCCCCCTCTAATATCATTGCCGTTCCCCGGAACCTTTCCTTCCCCTTTTTTCACGCGTTCCCGTGGCCCACTCTGTTTACCATGAGTACCACTGAAGGCCTCCCCTTCATATTCGAGAATGGAATCGGTCGCTCCATGTTTTCCCACCTAACGCTTTTTCCCAATTTCCTCTCTTCCCGGCTTGATGATCCTCCGTTGCCTTGTTTCTTTTTCCACTTTTTTGCCTCCTCTCGGACTCCCCTCCAAAGAATCCCCTTCTTCTTTCCCTCCGGGTCGATGCTGCGCGCAATAAGAGCGGTCCTTTAACCTCCCCTCTTTCTTTCTCCCTTCTCTTGTTTCTTCTTTTGAGTAAAGTTTGTTTTCCGGCCATCTAACGGATCGGCTCCTCCAGATGAGTAAGCGCGCACTTCACACCTCTCTCAACGCCGCCACTCCATTTAGGACACGTGGCCTCATGGACTTTTTTTTTGTACCCCCCCACCCCCCCCCCCACTTAGCTTTCCTTTCCCTCCCCACCCAAGCTCCGTGACGGCTTTCGCCGCCGTACGCCGACGCTTCTCGCTTCCTTCAGGTCAGCGTCGCATTTTTTCGTCACCCCGAGCTCCTGGGACTCCTTTTTTTGCCTCTTTGAGGCCAAATTTCTCGACTTTTCCTTGAACAGTTAACGTTTGCAAAGATTTCGGCTTGCCTCGCTGGACGTACGGTTCTCGACGATAAGGGGCTCAGCCCGATATGCGCTTTCCCTTCCCTTTGACGTTCCTTCCTGACAACCTTCCCAACAACCCGACTCTTGCTCTCCCTTGGCCCCTCCCGTAACCCTCCCTTTATAAAATATTTTCTCCTTTCCAGTTTCTCTCATCGTCCCTTTACCCACCAAGAACTTATCCCTTTCTCTCCTTCTTGTTTCCCCCCCCTCAGGAGCCCTTTTTCTTGAGCTCAGTATTCTCACGTGCACTTCTTTGTTTTCCCGTTTTGGAGAGTTTTTAGACTACCTCCCCTCCTTCAATTAATTCATTTCTTCTATCTTCTTTAATTGAGTAGCTTCCTATTTCTCCTCCTTGTTCCCCAGAGTTTCTCAATCCCCCTCGTCCCGGGTGTTCCTCTCTCTTCCGATTTTCCAGTACTGTGTCTCTACTAGGAACCTATCGTTTCTTTTACTCTCAACCCCTCTCCCCTCTCAATTTGTCATTCCCTCCCTCCCCCCTTTCCCTTATGGAGGCCCAAAGTCGACGCCCGCCTGTTTCTCCGCTGATGCGTGGAGCCTTCCCCTTTTTTCTCACCCCCCAGATTTTTTATAAAACTACGAGACTATCTAATTTTCTCCCCCTCCCCGATGTCACGACTTGAACTAATATTTTCACCTCCTTCCTTCGCACCCCTAAGGGTTGTCTGTTGTTACCGTTTGAGTACCCCCCCCCTTACTTACCTCATATCAATCGCTCTTTGTTTTTCCGTCTAGGCATAATACTTTTCCTTCCCCCTCCGCAGACCCTTTCCCCCCCCCGCCTTATACGCTCCCCAACCGTAATTCCCCTTTTTCCCCAAGATCCTTCTAACCCTAAACGTTAGTTCGCTTGTCTGATAAAGCTCCTATTTTTTTTCCCGTCTCCTTGGTTGCCAAAGTTCGTCCGCTTGGTTTGTCCTTTTATGGCTGCAGCCCACTTACTTAGTTCTGGCGTGAATTAAGATTGCTCTCCCCTCTTTTCGTGTTTTTCTTCCCATCCCTCTGAAGCTGTGTTGCCTTTTTTCGAACGGCTCCTCAATTCGACCTCCTTTTTCTTATATATAGTTTCCCTCTCCTTTTTCTTCTTCCTGCTCTTCGGTCTTCGTTCCCCATTCTTTTCCTTCTTCCTTGCAACTTGGCAATCCCTTTTTCCGTGCTTAACTCTTTGCCCCTTTTCTGACAGCCTATGCATTTACTCCTCCTCTTCTCTTCCCCCCCGGCACGCCGAAATCAACGTCCTATTTTTAAACAAGTCGGGACCTCAGAGCTTCCCCCTTTCTCCACTTCCCCCACTAAGCGGGATAGATTTCCCGAGACCCCCCCTCTCAGACGATTTCGATTCTTCTCTCTTAGACATAGCTTCATTCTTTTACCCTTGTTTCTGTTACTCCCTGCTAAGGGAACGAGGTCTCTCCCTCTTTTCGTTTGTTCCCTCTTAGACCCCCCCTTATCTTCCTTCCGATCCCGATTTTGAGTTACCCTGTTCCTTTTTCCCTCAGTAAGTCTTTGCGACAACCTCCTCCTTTCTTTATTTCCACCCCCCCAACGCTTTTTTCCAAATTTTTCCTGTCCTCTTCGCCTTTGCATTGTTAGCGTTCCCTCCAACATCTGACCTTATCGTTTACGATTTTTCGTATTCAATTTTTTATTTTACAACCCCTATCCCCTGCCCCTTCTCGTACTCACTCCATTTTGGGCCTTCTCTTCTCCCGATCGCCAGATCAAAGGTTTTTCTGATTGAACGCTGCGACGAGTCATTCCATATGAATCCCCCCTGGTTGTTTTTTTCCCCCCCCATTCCTGAGTCCGCCAGTCCCCCCCCCTCTCCTTTCCTTTTCCTTTAATGGAGATCGACACGACTCCTTCTCTCCCCCTGACACGTTGTTTTCCGGGAAACCCCTTATTGTCTCTTGATCCTTTTTCCCACATTTACGACCACCTAATCCCCCTTTCCGTTATCCAAGTGAAATTTCTTCTCGTCCCTCCTTCTCCCACTTCCGGCTTTTTCCTTTCTCAGTCCTTTTTTTTTCCAAAGTCTTTTCTTCCCTGAAATCTCTTGGGTTTTGTCACCACATAAGGGATTCATGTTCGGTTCATGCCGATTGCCCCCACCCGAGTGACCCCTTTTAAGATAACGACCCGTCTCCCTTTCCCTGATTTGCTTTCACCCTTCTCGCCTCCTTGTTTATTTTTCGGGCCTGTCCCAACTCGTCCTTGTCGACTGATCCGTTGCGCAACGTCAAAGTATCGCGATTTTCCTCCGATTCCCCCCACCCCCTCATCCCCTTCAAAAGGGGACGTGCAATCCTCCTTTTTTCGCTTCAGCCCCCCCCTATCAGGCCAGTAACCCCCCGACCCATTGGTTAAAGACTCCTCTAATGTCCCCCTCCCCCATGGTCATTAAATATTCAATCCTACGGTGTCCGCTTTGTGGTCCTCCCCTTTGCCCCTTTTCGACTGTGGACTTATTTCCCCTCCCCGTAGACTGAAGCGCCCGGGCATCTTCCTCCCCCGTTCTTTATTTTCTGGCAACCACACTGAAGTTTCGTCCCTTGCCCCCGTCCTTTCCAAGAATTTGTTTTGGAGGCGTTCTTGTATAGAGAGCAGTCCGTACTTTTTCTCTCCCCCCCCAGGCCTCCCCATAAGGTCCCCCCCGGTGATGGACGATACCCTCTTATGGACTTCCCCCCTGATCCCCTTCTTTAGTTGTCTGACCAGTACAGCTACCTTCTGCTCAGGGATTCTCCGCCCCCGCCAATATTAGACTGGTCGGAGTTTAAATTCTTCCCTTCCCTTTTCGTCTTTCATTTCATTTCCCCCCTATGGCCCCGTTTTCACTGGTGTTTCCCCTCCCCGGACCGACACTGCCACGCCCGCTCCCGGCGTCTTAGTGGCAGGTCAATCCTTCAGCTTCCCAGTCCTCCTTTATATGACTTTCCATGCTGCTTTGACCCCCCACGTTTCTTCTTTAAATCTGTAAAAAGCTTGTGCAACTTGCCTAGGGCTCCCACGTCCCTTTCTCGGAAACTACTTCCGAAAGTTCTCGTCTTTTTTTTGCATTCCCCCCCAGGAGAGCTTGGCCTTTTGGTTTATTTTCCCCCTCCCCGATCCTAAAACTAAGATGAACGTATACAGCTTATTCCTCTATTTTCTATCCCTGAGCCCCGCCTTGTTCGAGTTTCACGCTTTGCTTTACTAGCGAAAAAGACACCCTTGCCTTGCCCCCTTCCCCCCTTCGCTGATCTTTTCCCCTTTTTCGCTTCCGAAATTTCAACTCCGACTTCGCTTCTGGGACTTTTCCTATCACACTTAAGCTCCAATTCTCCTCCCCAACTTCTTTCTTCTTATGAAACGCGTCCTCTTTTCCCCAACCTCTTCCGTCCTTGGCCTTTTAATTTGTTTTTACTCCCCACTCCTTTGTTCTCGGTGAAAGACTCAGCCAACGCCCTTCGTACCTCCTGAGAAGAAATGTTGCGTTTTCCCTCCCCGAACGATGTAAATTCCTCCCCCTTTATAGACCGTGAATTTTACGCGTATCCCCCCCTCTCTCCTTCCAAGGGGCCCTCGACCTTAGACGCCTCTCCTTCCCCTTTCTCCTTTGCGGAGTCATAAAGGTCTTTTCTTAGTCCCTTTGGGTTGGTGCTTCCCCTTCCGTCGAGATGTCGCGTCCCTTTCTTCTCTCTTCGTGAAGTTACGGTTATCTTTTCCTCCTCCCCCGTTGTGTTGCTATTCCCTCCCGCTCCCTTTTTCCCCCTCTGAGACTCTCCCCCCTGCGCAACCACCCAACCCTCGCCCCACAACCCCCTATGCGAATAACTCCTTCGATGGTCGATTGGCACTTGTTTGTTTTCCCATAACCCTTCCGCCCGTCATTCACTTGACCCTGTTCAGAGTGCCGGCTTTTTTTCCCTGGATTTTCCTCTCATGAGCGCCCCCCCTTTGCCACTCCCCGTTCCGGCACCCAGATGCGGCTTTTTCCAAAGTTTTCCTGTTTCCGTGCCCCTACTCTGCGGCTTGTGATCCCCCCCCTTCCCGGAGTTCCGCTTTCGAGGATCTCCCTCTTTCGACTTTCTTTTCGCGTCTTTTTGGTCATTTATTCCCCTTCCTGTCCACTCTCCTCTGCGTGGAAAGTGGCTTCCGCCAAAGATTTTCCTCCGGCAAAGTGAGAGGTTTTTCGGGTGCTAGTAAAAGGACAAACTGTCTTTTTCCCCCGCTTCTCTTTAATTTAGGAAAAGATTGTTGAATTACTTTTAACGGCCTCTGCTGCGCCTTTCTCTAGCTTCCCTTTTTTCCTTCCGCCCCCCAGCTAATTCCTTGACCGTCACCCTCCTTGTTTGGCTTGGTACACGCGAACTTCTTTTCCTCCCTTAACTTTTTGTCTTTCTCTTACCTCCCCTCATGTTCTTTTCAAGTGGCAAAAGCTTTTTACCCTGCTTCTTTAAACGAAGGGCAGCTTTTTCGAGCGAATCGGCCCCCGACCCCTTCCCCTCCAGTTTTTCCCCTCACTTCTTTGCCGCTTTCTCTGGATTTTTTCATTTTAGCGTCTTTCCCTTCACCTTTTCCGAGCCCTTCCAAACCCAGAAGCTTTAGGCCGGGTCAACCCTCCTTTTTTTTCGAACGATTCTTTAGCTTTTATTATTCTCCCCTCGCTTTTTTTTCTGCCTTAGTAGTCCCAAGTAGGTACTTTCGTCTGATTCCCCCCCCCCCCGGGAACCTCTCGTCCCCCCTACGAACCACCGCCCCTTGACATTGCGTATGCGCTCGTCTCCCCTTTTTAGCTACTCTCGACCAACCCTCCCCTCTCCCCCCCCCTTATTAGGGACGGACCTTTCTTCAACTTTCTCCTTTCCGAGGCCTCCCCCCTTGCGGCAGGTAGCCCGTAAGTATCGACGATCTCTTTCCGGTAGGCCCGCGCATTTCCCCGCAAAAAAGAAGCCTCGAGTTCTTTTTTTTCCTCTTTCCCCGAGTTGCCCGGGGCCTCCCCTTTATCCCCTCCCTTCTCCTGCCACGTACACGTCTTGAAACTTAGCTGTGCGCTTTCTCTCCTACTTGTATCGACGCGCCTCTTCTCTCGAAAGCCCCGCACCTTTCCCCTTTTTCTCTCTGAACTTTTCCCCCCAATCACATTCTCCCTGCGGCGCATTTGGGACAGAAGACTTGTTTCTTTCTCCCCAGTCCCCTTGCGTAGTGAGTCCCTTTGCTGCTCCCCCCAACTTTTTTTTTTCCTAGCAGTGCAAATCACATTACTTCCTCTTTGATCCCTCTTTTCCACCCAAAACATGGCGATGTAATTCTCCCCGTCAGCTGAATTTCGGCAACGTCTCTTTCCACTCACTTGCTTCCCCTCGAAGTCCTTTCTTTTTTTTTTTTCCCCACCTCTTTTTTTAATTACTCGTGACTGCCCTTTTCTCTCCTCCCCCTTCCCCCCCCGGTTGTTCCCGCGTTTTTCTAAGCCACCTTTCTCCCGGTTTCTCGTTTTCCACTTAAAGCGTTTCATCCCCTGTTTCCTTCTCCCCCTCCTTGCTCCCCTCTGTTAAGCGGTGAACCCCCTTTCCCAGTCCCCCTGGACTCCCTTGATATTAAAGCATGACCCTTTGCTCTGGAGGCTCCCTTTCCCCCGGTTAACTCAGATGGGCTATCTCAGGAGAGTGGAGCCCATTCCCTTTTCTTCCCTGGCCCTCTTACACCCTCCCTCTTATATCTAATTCTTTCCAGACTTTTGACGCTACCCCCTTTCCCACCCACATCCTGTTCAGAATTGACCCTAAGCGTGTTCTTTTGGGTTAAAGGCCCCTCCTTCTGTTTTGATTCAGGAGGTGAGTTGACTCTTTTCTGATCTTTCTCTCCTTCTCTTGGGCAAACCGTCCCATTTCTATTTTTTCCTTGCCTTCTTTTCTCCTTTTCCAGCCTCCTTCCCCAGCTCTTCTTTCTCCGCTGCTTTCAACACTCTCAAATCATAATCTCTTTATCTTCCTCTCCCGTCTCCTCTACAATCCATAATCCCTTTGGTTTTTTCCCCTCGACTCTGTGGATCCTCCTTTTGCGTCCCGATTCCTCTTTCTGCTTCCCCCACCGATGATCGTAAAGCCTGTCCCTTTCGTCCTCAGGTTTTCCCCAGCCTTCATATCATTAGTAGAGGTCGTCCCTTGTCTTTCCCCCCTTAGCGGTTATTGTCTGGATAAGGATTAGTTTCTATTGCCACGTTATATTCGTGTATGGAACACACCTTTGATTTCTCTTCCCCCCCCCTCTTTTTCCCCGTTTGACAATTTGCCGCTTCTTTGCTCCCTTCTCTTCGACATCCTCCGTCTTTTTTAGGCTCCCCAGCGCCGGCGGAGCTGCGGGCACCCCCCAACCTTGAATAAGTCGGACCCCTTTTTTTTCCCCCCGCCCCCCCCTTCTCTCAGTCGTGCCCCCAATTCCCCCTCCCGATTCCTCTCAGCAAAAGCCCCTTCCTTTTTTCCCCTCTACTGGCCCGATAACTGAAGATGACTCCCTTCCCTTTCCTTCTCCCTTTTTACTGAGATTTAAATTTCTCTTGGCAACCCGCCCCCGTCCCATGGAAGAACCACCTGACTTTTCCCCTCCCCCCCCCCACCTCTCCCCCCAAGTACAAACCCTCCTTCCCGACCCTTTTTCCCATCATCCACCCTTTCCCGATTTTTGGTAGATTCGAGCCTTTTCCTCTACTGAGCAGCGATCCCTCCCCTTTCGTCCCCCCCGTTGTCTCAGGAGAAATATCCACCTTTTTCTACTCCTTACCTTCCTTATTCTGGGGACCTATTCTTCCCCTCCTTCCAAATCGATTCCCCCGACTTTCCCCACCAGAGTTTCTTTTCTCCCCTTCTTTTCCGCATTTAACTCACCTCCGGCCTCATCCCTCACCCCCTTCAACAGCACGTTTTTCTTTCCCCACACTCCCTTAGGTTCCCTTTCCCCGACACTACTTGGTTCGTTTCTGCTTCCCTCCCCCACATTCTCTCTCTCTCAGATTTCCCATCCGTCTCTTCTATTCCTCCCCCTTACGCCCCCCTCCGGGAAACTCCTGCTCCACCCTCCCTCCCCAGCCCCCATCGGGGCTTTTCCCCTTTCTGGGCGGGCGCCCTCGACTTCCTTCACTCCCTTCTTTGCAATTTTCATTCCCTTTCCACCTTCTCTCTAAATTTCATTATCGGAATTTTTCTTTTTAACCTATAACTCTCCCGTCCTGGTACTCGGTCTGGCCTCTCTCTTTGGCGCGTGTTTGCTTTTCCACATCCTTCAACCCTTTTTTTTTTTCTCCTTCTGGTAGACCCCCTTTGGCAGTCGACTTCCCCTACTTTCCGTGATTTTTTTTTTTACAAAAGCTCTCCCCTTCTTTGAAGCCGATCTGTCTTTCTATCTTTTCCTCGTCCGCCTGTTCATGAAAATCTCTTGGGGACCCCCCCTATCCCTTCCCTCTCCTCCATTTCGGTTTTGCCCCGCTCGCAACCGCTTTTATCCCGTTAACGCTGGAGCAACCAAACCCCTTTCCCGGTTTGCACCATCTTCCACAAGCGCTTAAAGGTATTCTTCCCGGTTCTTCCACCTCGTCCCCCCCCCCGGTATTATTCTGTGGTCAATCCTTCCGTATCCCCCCCGTTAATTTCCCCCCGACGCCCGAACAGCCGCCTCGGTTCAATCCGGGGATCCGAAGCAGTTTCCTCCATGCTCCCCTCCTCTTACTGGTACTTTTCAAGCGCCAATTTCTTCACAACTTCAAGACACTTGGTTCTTTTGGAGGTTTCCCATTTTCCCTGACTTTTTACCCAAGTTCTCAAGATTCGTAGATTACGCTTGACTTTCCCGGCCCCCTTCCCGGTGGATTCCCTTGAGTTCGGGAACCTTCTCCCCTCCGGTTTACTCCCCGTCTATGGAGCTTGGCACGGGCCAAGAATTTCTCGGGGCGCGATATTAAAGGTTTCCGCCTACCCCCAAATCTTTCTCCTTATTTTCTCTCTCTCCTTTCCCTCTTCTGACTTCTTTCACAGGTCCTGACCCCTGACGACTCGCTCTTTCAGCACTAATTTTAAGATACTTGCGGGATTCTCCTCAATTCCCCCGCTTTTCACTCTCCCCGACCTCTTTCGCTTTTTTGTGATTCCGGTCCTTTTCCCTTTGATTTCCTTTTTACAAGCCCCGCAGACCCTTGGAAGAGACTGTCTTCCCCTAACTCCGCGCTAACCGTCTTGGACTTCTGACTCTTCCATTCGCTCGACATTTTTCCTTTTCCCCCCGGCTTTGCCCATGAAGACCCCTTTCTTTCATTTCCCCTTTTTCCCCAACCCCTCTGCCTTAGGGGTGACCGTCCTCCATCTTCCTTTTGTGTCCCTCGAACAGAAAATTACTTTTTTTCCCCGTCTCTTTTTTCCTTCCTCTCTCCATAACTTTTTTCCGCTGGGTGTGCTTTTCGCCTGTTGCATGTTTCCTACACCCCCCGGCCATCCCCTGCGCGAGAGGAAGCCGTTTTTTTGCCCCCCCCCCGGGCACAAAGTAAAATCTCCCTTTTCCTCCATCTTTTCCTTCCTTTTTATCTCTTTTAAGTCCCACTCCTTTCTCTTCTCCACTGTGTCCTGTTTCCACGTATTACCTGTCGCATCTGAACTGCCGTGTGATCAACCTCTATCGCTCCTTCCTTTCCTTTTGGACCTCTTTCACTGTGATTATATCTCCTCACACCCCCCTTCTCTTTTTTTCTTAGGCCGTGATCCTGGTGTTATGACCGACCCGAGCCTTCCTTCGATGGTCCTTCAAGGGCGAAAAGAAGGTCGATGAAATGAATCGCCGTGACTGTGTGGGACCAATCTTTTTGCCCTTCTGGCCTCCTTTTCTCCTTCTTTTCGATTCCTACGCTTCTGAAGCCTGATTTCTTCTTCTCCCTTTTGTATCCTTTTGCGTGCCCTGGCGTCCCTCGATGCGCGCGCTTAGGGTTTTGTGCGACGACTTGAGTTACCCAATCTCTAGAGTTGCCTTCCTCCTTTTTTTTTTCTGCTCTTCCCCCCCTACTTTTAAAACTTTCCTAGCCGCTTCATTTCGCTCCCTTCAAGCCCCCCCTAGGACCCCCCCAACCTGGAGGCCCTCAATCAAAAATTTGTCGAGCGATAATTCTGTTGTTGCCCCCGTGCCCTTACCTCCGTTTTGGAAAAATGATTTTGATCCTTTCCGCCTTTCTATCTTTAGTTTCTCTTTTGCGCAGTACGAAGACTCCGGTTCCTTCTTCGGCTCTTCGGAACCTAGATGAGCGTGTTCGTTGAGCCTTCCAAGTTACCCCGCGGAGTAACTTCGTTCCTGCGATTCTTATCCCTTCCTGAGTTCTCCCTCCCCAGTGTATTTTCCCTCCCCTTGATCGTCCCTTTGTTCACTCTATCTCTTGGGTCTCCCCCCTTTACTTTCCGCAGTGGAAGTGGATTCACCGGCCAAATCCCTCGGTCTTCCCCCCTCGTTCCAAGTGCCTTGGCCCCCCCGGTTGTCCCCCCCCCTTCTTTTTAATTAAACATTTTTAAACGTTTTCCCCTCCCTTCACTGTTGTCCTCGCTTCTGCTGCTCTAAGAGAGAACGGGCCTCTCCTCCCCATTCGATTTTTCTCTCCCAATCTCCCGCCAAGTAATACCCTTTACTTCCTCGCCCCCTTTTACCTCATCCACTGTTATTCACCTTCACAAGGCTTTTCCCCTCTGAGTCCTTAGTGTCGTTCTTTCCTCTCGATGTGAATCGGCCAGCTCTCTTTTGCAAGGACTTATCGCTCCCGCCACTTCTTGCTCCCATCTCCGCGCCTTTGGCTGAGAATCCAGTTCCTCCTTTCTTTCCCTTTTCTTTTACCACAGTTTCCCGAGCGTCACCAAATGTCGAGCTGTCTCCCTTCCCCAGTTCCCTCTTTTGAGCTACTTTCGATAATACCTCGAGCCGATTCCCTTCCTTGTTACCCAGTAATTTCCTCTTATCAAGTACCCGTTCCCCAGTTTCTTGATATCCCCCGGTGCCCCTAAGCTCCCCCCCCCCTCCCCGGCCTTAAAGCGTACTATGGAATTCCAAATTGCTTCTCCGATACCACGCGCCACCTCTTGGGTACGTGCTTCCTTAGCAGCCTGACCTCTTCCTCCTCTTAAGCCCCCACTGCCTCCCCGAAACCTTGCAGGAGTAGCTCTTCTATGCTTTTGAGCACGGTAAGTCCGCCACATGTTGGCCCCCGAAGGACCCGGATGACTCCAATTCGCTCTTCTTCCATCTTTTTCTTTTTTTCCCCACCCTCCCCTCTCCCCTACTCTTCCGGCTTACTGCATTGTTGAAACCGATTCTGTCTCGAGCTTTATCCTCCGGAAGGGGCGGTCGCCCTCGATATCTCGCACTCTTGTAGACTTTTCTCCTGCCGTCCATCTTTCCCCAAAAAATGCCATGGAGGCGTTCCCCTTTTTACCTTTATCCTTTCCTCTCCTTTTCGCCCGCGTTATCTGGAGAGGCAGATTAATTCCCGTCTTTCTTCTCAAACACCGACAATTATCCGGATCTCCTGCCTCAGCCGTCTCTCCCCCCCCTTGAGCTTCCCTCCCCCTCTCTGTAGATGCTATATCATTCCCCCTCTTAACACGTTCCCAGCTCCCAAGGATTTTTGTCTTCTTTCTTTCTCGTCCTCACGGGCATTCGCGCATCCGATTATCCTTTCTCTCCCCCCCTTTCTTTTTAGTCATGTACCCTTGTATTTCTGCCGCCTTCGTCCACCTCAACCCCCGGAGGTTCCTCGCCAGACCCTCCAGTGCGTTTTTCTAATGATCGTTCTCGTGTAAGTTTTCCCCCTCGGCCTTTTTTTTTTCTCCTATACTCCCTTCTCATCTTCTTTCCCCCCTTCCTTCCCTCTTTCCCCTCCCCCTTGCGGCCAAGTCGCCTTCGCCCCCCACGATATCGGCTCTTCTGAGGCGCTGTTCGCCCGGTACCCTCCTCTTTCTTTTTCTTCCATACAATGGATCTGACTGGCTCCCCCCCCACTTTTTCCTCCTGACGAGATATCCCTTTTTGTCGAATTGGCGCCTATTTCAGCCTGACTCCCTTTGTCACACTGACCTTAAGCGTGTTTTCTTTAAACCTTCTTTTTTCCACTGTCGATTCCCCCCCCTTTCGTCCCCCGCGCCGGCCTCTACCTTTTGTTCCCTACGAATACTCATCGATCGAGGTGAGCTTTCCCGAAATCGGCCTTCCTCTACGTCGAATCGCCGTCTACTAATTTAAAAGAGTTACTTTCCCCCGACCTCGAAGGTCCCTCTTTCCGAGCACGCCCCCCTCACCTCCCCCTTCTCATTCGATTCCCGCGATAAGGTCTGCGTGTTGTCTTTGCGAAGTTGGCCTGCCCGATGTATGTCCCCGCTCTTTTCCATTTTCGTGCTCGGTGACTATTCCCCCTCCGAGTTCGTCGATCTCGTTCCCTTTCATGCCCTTCTTCTGGCTGATCGTTCTGCAATTTTGAACGCTGCCGATCTTCCCCCCTCTTTTTCGCCCCTAGTGAAAGTTACCGACCGCGCCCGGCGGCTCCCCTCTTCCGCTCTCTTCGTTCTTTTTTCGAGATTCCGCCTCGTTCTCCTTTTTAACTTTTCCCCCTTTCGAACGCCGTGCGCCACGCACTTTTCCTCGTCATCCTTAATTCTCCTTCTCAGAACAAGCCTCACACTGGCGATTACAGCCCGTCCTTCCCCCTTACCCCATTGAAAATCCGCAAGCAGAAACCTTTCCCCCTTGCCCCCCCCCCCCTTAGTTGCACTTTTGAAGCCACCTTATCGCCGCCCCCAGCTTTCCTTTTGATCCAGAGCCCCCAGAAGAAATTGATATGGGAGATCTTTAGATCGCGTGCCTTCCACAGCTAAATAATTTTGGGGGATCTTATTGTCTCCCTTCTTCTCCCCCTTTCCAAAGCCCCTCCCCCCTGGACTGTTTTTTCTTTAAGACTTCTCTTTTCTCCTCAGTGCAAAACGACCTTCGTGGGAACCCGCTCGCCTCTTCGTAGTCAGTTTTTCAGCCCCTACCAACTCCTCCCGGGCATCCAAACCCACTCTTAGCCCCCCCCCAAACAACCTTAGGGTAAATCCGTTATCTCCTCTTTATGAGCGTTCGGTGCCGTCTTCTCATGTTCTTTCAAACCCTCGATATCCTTATCGTCTTTCCCCTCCCCCCCTGATTTAGCCGCCGTTTTTGTGCTTCCCACAGAGGGAACTCGCCCCTTCTCCTCCCCTCCCCCGCTTCTGGGCTGGCGTCGGCCGATTTTGAAGCCAGGAGCACCCAGGTTTTTTGCTTGTCCTGCAACCCTCTTATTTACATCTGAATCATGCTATTTTCCACCTCTCCTATCATTTATCACTCCCCCTTTCTGGGACGCTTTTTTCTCTCCACCCCGAGTTGTCTTCCCCAACGCTTCCTTTTCAACCCCCCCCGGGGCATTGGATAGCCGGAGTTTGTTGAAATTAAGACACGGCCCCCTAGAGTTCCCCTTCAGTGAGTGACTCTGGGCAGGGCCACTCGCGCCCCCCACCTACTTACTTTTGAGACAGGTTTTTTATCTTCTTAGCTCAAGCCCGACATTCCCCCGGACTCCCCATTTGTTCCCGGTGGTCAGCAGACTCGAGTTTCTTGGAACCTGCGATGATGAACCCGATTGACTTGCATTTTCCTTCTTTTCCCGCTCTCTGAACCCCCCTTCTCTCTGTTTTGCATTTTCACTCCCGCCAAATCTCCCTAACCCTTTCGTAGAATTCTGGCGACCGCCCCCGCGTAGATACCGTCATTTTTCCTTCACCATTTTTCCTTTTTTTCCCCTCTCTCCCTTTGCCTTTGCCCGTTCGCCCTTATTCCTTGTACCTTTTTCCAGTGGTTCCGCCCGCGCTTTCAGGGGACAATCTCCGAAACCTTCCCTTCAATTCCCTTTTCGCTTTTCCCCATTTTTTTGGAGGAATGGTTGCGTGACGCGTTTTCTCCTTTCTCTCTCTAAGCTACGGAGGCATACAGCCTTCACGTTTCTTCCGCGCCCGTTTTGCGGGCCGACCCACCGTAAGGTTTTTTTCCCTTTTTTGCTGATTCTCATTTTTGCCACGATTTGGTGGCTTCTTATTTCGAGCTCCTTTTTTTTTTTCCCTGCTTAATCCATAGGAGTAGCCCCCGTGTTTCGGTTTATGGCCCCCCAGCCCCTTCTCACGTGCCGATCAGTCCTCACCAGCTCCTCCCCCCCTCTCGTCCCAAATCCGAGATTTTTTGGCTCTCCTTCCGACGGCAGTTAACGGCATCCCCGTCCCCCGTCCTCGGTCAGGATACTTAAACTCTCTTCCCTCTCCCTTCCCTTAGCACCCCTCCAGGATTGGCTCACAGCAGTGATAGCTTTCCCTCCAGTCCCTCCCATAGACATCATCTTCCAAGGGCTGCCCTCAGTTCAGCGTAAAAACCTTAACTATTGTGCACACATCACTACCCTCCTTTGACCTACTCTTGCACTTTTCGGGGGCCTCTCCCTTCCTTGAGATTGACGCTCTTTCCCCTTGGGCCCCCTAATTCCATGTTCGAGATAGCAGACTTTTTTCTACCCTCTTTCTCCGAATCTCCCCCTACTTTAAATTTTTTTCCTCCGTCCCCTCTTTTTTTTTTTTCCTGTTTGCCCCGGGATAGCGAAAACCCGCCCTGGCATCACTTGTTGCTTCTCCCTTTTAGCACCTTTCTTTGACGCTTATAATACTTCACCGCACCGATCAGTTTGCTTACCTGCCGGCCCCCGTCTTTCCCCCCTCCGCCTATCCCCTGACCGTCCCATTCTAAGGCCACGAACTCCCTCCTGTCACTCCAGAAGTTTTCCAAGGCGTTTCCCTTTGTAACTTGCTGTCCCTCACACGCGGAATCTTTGTCCTTCCGATCGGTTCACCCCGAAGACCGTCCCCTTTTTACCCTCTTCCCTCTTTTTTCTAATGAAAAGAGTAATCCCCCTTTTGAAATTTCCCGTCTTCCGGGAATGCCAGCGGAGAACAGCATTTAACCGCTATGCTGCAGGTTTTCCCTTCGCCCCATATTCCGCAGTCACGTCCTCTTCCCTGGGACCCTTTTTTCTTTTCTGTTTTGCCTTTTTGCTTCCCAGAGTTTTCTCCTCGTTTTTTTGCCGCAACTTGATCGTCCGGAATCTCTCTTTTCCCCCCTCTTTTTCCCTGTTTTGAGTGTCTGACATCCGTCTCACGTCTCTCCCATTGCGTTTTTCTTTCCACCAACCGGACCACAACCTTGAGGTCCTAATCCCCCCTCTTTTTCTGCTCCTTCGTCTTTCTCCCTTTCGCTTTTTTTTTCTCCTCACTGCTTGGTCTCGCGTCATTCACGGCCTACTCTTATATTTCAGCGTTCCTTTCTTCCTCTTTGTCGCAGGCGAAGGTCCCCTTCCTTTCGTTTCCTTTTCCCCCCCTTTCCACCAGTCTCCAGACTGTGTTTCTGCCTCCCCTAACCCCCTCTGCAGACGTTCTTCAATCTTCTTGAGGTTCCTTCCCTTCCCGATGCCGAGTAATCCCCAGGCGTTGTTCGCCATTTCTCGCTTCCTTTTTTCCCGAGTTCCATTTCCCTCCTTTCCCGAAACCTGTTGAAAGTGGACTTGAATTCCCCTTCCGTCTTCTCCATGAGAAACGTGATGGCAAGGTGGCTCCGCTAGTCATCCTCTCCTCGGAACGCGCCACTCATTTGCTGCTCATTGCTGTCCCCCATCCCCCTCCCCTCTTCTAAATTTATCTGCCCCCGAAATTAGATTTTTCCTCCCACCTATCTTGAAGTACCCTGTGAAATGGCGCAGTATTTGTGGAATTTAGTCCTGTCCTTCCTTTTCCCCGCTTTTTTTCCTTGTGTAAATAATTTGGATTTACAGGGTCCCCTCCTCCTCTACCCTTAATCTTCCTTCCCTTGCTTCTGTTACTACTTTGAGACCAAGTTCGGACTGGCTGACTTCCGCTTCCTTTTCCCCCCGCGTAAGTTCACCATTGAAACGGGACCCCCGGCCGAACCCCGACTCTTCTTCCGTTTACAGCTGGAAGTCTATCTTCGCTTCTTCCTCCCTTCCTCTTTTTTCAATTAATGTATCTATCAAGTCGGTCCCGTTACCGTTCTTCTCCCCGTCTTTTTCAGAACGCCCGGTCCCTTCACCCCTACCCATTTATTGCGCGCTCTCTTCATTTCCCCCCCCTTCCCCTATAGATTCCTACCTAGACCCTCCACCCCCCCAATTTTCCCCTTTATGCGAATTTTCTCTTTCCCCTGATGGTATGTACTCTCTCCCGAAGCCCCTCCCCCCTTTCTCTTCTTTTATCCTCCTGTAAGCCTTCCTCCCTCTGGTACGAAAGCGTGCCCCCCCCCTGGGACGCCAACACCTTTCTCTTCTCCCTCCTTTCGTGGTCTTTTTAGGAGGCGGTAACTCCTGCGGAATTACCTCTGACCGTCTCTAATGCCACTTCCTTTCCCTTATCTCTCCGAGATGACGTCCCCGGTATCGCTCCTCTTACCTTTCCGACCCTCCTTCTAAATTGCGCGCCGTCCGGCATGTCTCAAAAATAACCCCCCTGGCGGGCAATTGGCCCCACTCTCCCGCTTAGACCCAATTTTTCCTCCTTCTGCTTTCCCTTTCTCCTTTTTACGGTCAATTTTCCTTTTCCTTTCTCCCCGGTCTCCATTCCTGATACTCCCTGATCGACTCGCCCCCGGTGTACACCCCTCAACCTGTGACGAGGGTCAGGAGTCGCTCAGCCTCTCCTTGACCCGTTGTTTCCACATGTCTCTTCATTTCCCCTCCGATTCTTTTCTTTCAGACGCTAACTAACTTCCTTCCCTGACTGCTCCCCTTCTCCTTTATCCGGAGACGCATGCTTACCCCTCCTGTTTTTTCTGCGTCTTCGCAACTCCGCCCTCTCACGGTCTATGCCTCTCTCCCTCTCCCCCTACTTCGAGTAGCCCCCCAGTCCCCTTCATGGTCTTATTCCCTCGGTCAACGATTTTCACTCTCCTCACCTCCTCTTTTTCCCTTTCCCACTCCTGCAACCCTTTGCTTTTGCCTTCTCCCTATCCCGCCTCGCCCGCCCAATTTATCGCGACGGAGCTTGTTCCTCCCCCCTTTTCCCGGCCTTTGTCCTTTTCCGGACGAACTAAAATCAGATGATCTATCCTCCTTTTGTCGTCCTTGTAACCTCCCCCCTACTGACCTCCCTCGGTTGGGGGAACCTAACTTCGACTTTCCTTTTTTTTTTTTCCGGACGGTGAGTTAATGCAGTTTAAAAGATACGTCATTTTCGTTCCTATCTGACCGCAAGGCTCCTGAACAAAGCTCCTGCCGCATTTCCCGTCCTTTCTCCGCTCACCAATTCGAATGATTGGATCTTTACATCTCTCCTCTCTCCCCCCTCCACCCCTCTTTGTGATCACGACCCGGCTTGGTTTTCGTGCGGAATTTGGCTTCCCCCCAAATTGGCCATTCCCGTGTTTTTGTGTTGTGTTCCCTTTCCAACTTTTCGTAGAGGCGTGATAGCGAATAGACCCTTTTTTTCCTTTCTTTTTTCTTTCGAGTCTTGAACCCCCTCCTATTCCCTGGCCCCTTGTGTCAGAATTTTAACGTTTCCGCCCGCCGCCTCCCTGGCGG
>Ga0179593_1252546_pt1 | contig 17940 bp, 28 predicted proteins | sample CZODoug2_1_08_16_FD_185931 | JGI IMG/M metagenome (GOLD analysis project Ga0179593, IMG submission 185931) | Vadose zone soil fungal communities from Angelo Coast Range Reserve, California, USA - CZODoug2_1_08_16fungal (PacBio error correction) | ecosystem: Environmental > Terrestrial > Soil >... | reverse complement strand
TTTGATCTGAACTTCCTGGCTGATAGGAGTGTTCCCGCCAGCAATCCCATGTACGCACCCCAGGTGCGTTTTCGACCCAAGTTTCATGTCGATTAACCTTGAGCCCCCCTTGCCGAAGATTAGAGACATTGGAATGTGGCTCGACATTCCCGCTTCCATTTTTTCCCCATTCCCAGACTGATAGAAGTTCGAGTGCCCACCTTCCCCCTCGTTGCTGCGAGGATTTTTAGTGACTTGTTTTGCTTTCTGCCTCCAGTTTCGGAGACAATCGATTTGTCTACTCCTTACCTGACCATCCCCTCAATCGTCAGGTAGAAGGTGGTTCTCCTCTCCTTCTCTGAGTGAAGCTTTTTTTACTCTATGTGACCCAGCGGACCACATTCCATTCTCTGCAGATCTTCGCCTTCTGTCTCTAAAGAGCTTGCCTTTGCCCGATTGCCCAGGTCCCCCTGCTCCCGTTGAGAGTTAACAAACATGATGTCTAAGCCCAGACCTCTACATTTGTTGCAGGCCAAGTTCAAGCTTGATAGTTTTTCTGGATCCAGTGCTCGGACTTTCTCTTCCCTTTCTTTTTTTGAAGCGAGTCTTTTCTTGGACGGTGGGATGCGGTTCATTCATTCTGCTGCCCCCCCCCGTGTCATATTGATTCACACGCTGGCTTTTTTTTCGAGTTTTACGTCGGCCCCCCTCCTTCTCCTCTTGTCTGCTGATTATCTAGTGACAGAATCTTTCCTTTCTTTTTCGCTACTTCTTTTTCCACTCGCTTCACGAGCCAGAGATTTTTGTCTTTGTTAGATTTCTTGCGTTTTTTCTTATCATGTCTTCTTCCCTTTTTTTTTTTTTACCCCGACAGGGCGTTTCGAGGTTGACTTCCTTTCTCTCCGTTTCCGTCAAATGTTTCCTTTGACAGCGTACCCCCTGCCCCTTTTGACCAACGCCTCGCATCCTGACACCGCTCGCGTCCGACAGTCGCATCGTCAGGACCCAAGTCATTAGTAGTATGTCTATACTGACGCCCATAGTCTTTTTTTCGTGCTTGTGCACTTGCTTTCCTCCCGATAGCAACCCCTTTTACACACTTTCCTTGAGGAGCCAGCACCCCCGCCCGTGCTTGAAAAGGCTCCCACCTTTTCCTCCCATCCCCACTTTTCGCCAACTCGTTTTCTTCTTTTCCTTTCACGCTCCCTCTCCCCTCATTCCCATCTTCTCTCCTTCCTCCCGCGGCTACAAGCGTCACGCTTTGTGCCTCTGTTACTTGTTTCATGCCTTCAGCCTTCCTTTCGTTAGTGTTCCAATCGATGCCAGTCCCTCTGCTGGCCAAGACCCGCTCCTAGTAGCACCCCTCTATCAGTGACAAGGGCGGTCGCGGGCATCAACTGTTGCCTTGATCCCGGTGGCGGTCTACGGACCTTTTTTGCGGTTTGTGTTTTCTTCGGTCCTCGTCATCCAGGCGAACTTTCTCTCAGCTGACGGCTGACCGCTCTATACAGTATCCTATTTTCCTCCCTCTTTATATAATTGTCAGTCTTTTTCTTCTCCTGTGTATTGTCCTGGTGTACGAGTTTGCATCTTCGCAGCCCTACGTCCAGTGTTGGTGACATGGCTGATATGCCGGCGGTCTTGCAGACCCGGCGAACCCCGTACGCGCGTCAGTTGTATTTGGTACGCTCTGACTCCCCCTGGCGTTCTTCCTGTGATATTCTATTCACAGCCTCGTTCACATTAGCGTCATCACCGGTTTGTCGAGATCTTATTGGATGTTGGCGGGGGACGTTTCTATTTTTTTGTTTCTGTCGTGATCCCGGAACCTTCCGTCCCCCCAATCCTATGTTGTCCTCCCTGACTCCACGTAACGTTCTTACACACGAGTCGTAATCACATCATGAGCGCTTTGTAATACACTGTCAACATTACGTATAGAGTTGAGACGGAAACCCCTAGTGTGCTCTGGACAATCCTTTTTTTCTTTTCGGAGTAGACTTTGGTTGCACAATACGGATAGTTTCTACAGAGGTCTCTCTTACTCGACTCTCTCTTGTCAAGGTCTTTCTGGATGTCGGTAGGAATATACGCAATATGGTAGCACTCTTCATGCAGGCTGACAAACTGCACTTTTTGATCGCGCCACCAGTCCCTTTATCCCACTCCAAAGTTTTTCACATCGCGGCACACGTGGACTACGTCTGTCATTGTGTTTGGCGATCACCACACGCGTGTCGACCCGGCATGATTACTCCCAGCGTGAATTCTATCGAATGTCTCCCTTGAATTGACTTCTCTTCAGGTATAAGCGCTGTCATGCATCCCGTGAGCCCAGCACGGACTTCTTTCAAGTCTTGCCCCCTCCCTTTTTTCCTTGCTCTGGCCCGTGTTTATGCCCTTTTTGTTGTCTCCAATTCCCCCTTTGGCTGTTTATACAACATTATTCCTCTTGTTCCTGCCTTTATTCAATACATCATCCGAGACTTGTGTACCCGGTGCTTTTCGTCTCGACGAACACAATTTCCATCCTCTCATATTGTATTTGGTGTTCTATGTATCGCTACGTGCTTTGACATTGTTCCAGTACGCCACTCTTTCTTGCCTTCTCAGTCCGTGACCAAAACTTCTCTCGCATCCTCCCTCCCCTTCAGTGGCGAGTCTAATGTTTCCGTTTCTTTTCTTTTCTCCTTTGGCTCCTATACGTTTTTTTCACAGCCCTTTAGCTCTCCCTATTGGTCTGACTGCGACTCGTCTTTTACTTCCCCCGAGCAAGTCTTTTCCTTCTCAATCCCATCTGTCACGCGTCTCATAGTTTACTATCTAGTATCTCCTTCGTATAAGCTGTAAGTGTCCCTATGTGACTCTCCCCTGTAAACCCCAGTTCATCTTCCCTCACACACAATCTCCAGGATACCATCTTTTCTATACAATGTTTTGACCCTGCCTCGCTTCGCTTCGTCATGGTCCTTTTCTAGCGGATACTGGTCATTGACTTTCGCTGGTTTTGTGCTCTTCTGTACTGGTTACCTGCCTTTAGCCATAACCCCGTTTATGCGCGTGTCTACTCTTATCACGTTGACTTCATATGTTTCCGATTCATGCGGTATCTAGGGCCCACACGCCGACCGACTGTCTGTTTGGTTTTTTGGAGAAAACACGCCCTTCCCCTTTTACTGACCTTTTCCATGCTATACTCACACACTCTGCTTTACACAAGGTCTCTCAATACGATAATCTTTATTACTCCGTTCCTTACCCCTTTCTTTCCATTCTTTTTCTCCCGCTGCTTTGCCTCTTCATCCTAATTCCCGCTGCAATTTCCGACCGTCAGCTACGCATCTCTGTGCCCTACTAGCTTTGGATCTGCTCGGCAAGTACACCAAGGGCGATTTCAACCCCGACTGTCTGGTGACCCCCTGATGTAGCGTTGTTCCTGTCCCCCGTTCCTACATTAGTCTATGCAGGCTGTGCCCTGAGACTTCCCTTTTTTGCGCTCTCTCTTTCTCACAACATTTGCCCGTCCGATTTCTGCTTTCCAGTCACTTGACACAGCGTTCCTACTTTCCTCACAGTCGTTTTTCTCTGTCTGAGACGATATAATTACCGTAGGGCTCGATACGGTTCATTCGGCAAGCTTAGCTCCCGTTGTACCACAGCCCCCCCTTGTCCGAGCTCATTCACTCCACTTTGTCCCCCATCCAGCTCTTCAATCGTTCATACCATTCTCCCTTGACCGATTGGTTTACCCTGGCCATATTTCCTTTTTATGGTTGTCCGTCACAGATTCCGCTGTCACTATGTTAATAATTCCGCGGGCCTATTTTAATTCTTCGTTGTTTCCCTGAACCCATTGTTTACCCTCACCCCTGCTGGCCTCTGCGTTTGTCTACGTTGCCCATTTATCATTTCTCCCCCTCACTGCCCTATCGGATTACCCCCTAGCCTGCTTTTCTTTTCCACCGCACGTCGCATTACCTCAAGTTGTGACGCGTAGGTCGTCAATTCCAACCCACCAATCGCTTCAAGTAACGTCTGCCACTACCATTACTATCACGCTTGTCTCCGTCTCCCCAATGGCACCGTGAGCACACCCCCAATACCAGACGTAACAGTCTAAGATATATGCCCGTCCTTCCCTCGATGACACTATTTCCCCTACCACTCTCCCTAAGTGTCCTTACCACCTTGTAATAACTTGTCACACCGCGTCCCCTCCTCGTGGGTTTTATCACTCTTTCGAATTTTCTTATTGGCTGTTCTTTGCACGTTACCTCAGAAATACACTGATAGTATGAGACGTGATTCATCGGGAAAGCTACATGTAGGCATGTCAGGTAATAGTAAATCACTCCGTAACTGACCATTGCATAGCGTTGTCGTCGCAGTTCTGTTTCGGTTGTTTACGTCTTTCATTCCCCTTGTTTAGAGCGATCTTCGTCATAACCACTCCCTACTCCCTGTACCCGGTGTCCCCCCAAGGCTTTATCTGCTCTGTTCGTTCCTAACTCTGATTTGTTCCCTTTTCTTTCGCACTGTAATCTCGTTCTGTGCTGTATCATACCTGTGTCTTTGCGTCTCCATCCACTGAATCCATATTTTTGGATCTCCCCCTCCCCGTGATGTATGGGATCCATCCAGTCTCCCTTTCTGATCCCACCATGTGGCGTCATGGTTTGCGCACCCCGTCCTCCCTTCCCCTTCTCCTTTTTTGTCTTTCGCCCTCCGTGTTTTCAGACCCCCCCCCCCTTGCCGGCTGTCCACTTCTTTCCTCCCCTTTCTCAGGACCCCCCATTTTGACTCCTCAGTTTCGTCCTTCTGCGTCTGGCGACCCTCCCCTTTCCGGTCTGATTCTTCCCCTACATTGCTCCCGTTCCTCCCTTCCCTGGATCTCCTTTTTCTGTTGCATAACACTACATGTGTATTACTTCTCTTCCTGAGATGTACCTCCCCTTGCTTTTCTCCTATGATCCCGCCTTGATCAGCTGTCTATCCATGGGCTTCCTATTTCTGTACAGGCCCTATACGCGTAGGTCACCTACAGAGCTGTTATGTACACGTGTCGTACTGCTACGGGAACGCAGCATCGCACCCCCCATCGTTGTTCCTTTTTAGTTCCCTCTCCCCCTGCCTCGAGTGTGTTTCCTTTGACTCTTGTTGTGCTTTACTTCGCTTTCGATGCTGAACTTATGCCCCCGGCCCGACCACATTCATCGTATTGCGCGTTTCGTTTTTTCTTTCCAACCACGTTGATTACGTGCCAAGCTACCCCCTCGCTCGAGTAACCCAGCCTGGTCGGTTGACCTTCACTTCTGGAAGCACTTGCTCGTCTTTGGTAAGATATGGGGATTTCCGGGAATCAAGATACCATGGAATTATTTTTTCTCTTGCCGGAATGAGCATCCTGACCTGACTTTCCTTAAGAATATCAGCCTTGTCATACACCGTTCTCTCGACGCGCTTTTTTTTCCTCTTACGGTCTCTCCCACCCTTGTAGCACTCGGACCAATACACGCGCCCTCTTTCATGCTTCTCCCCTCGCTCCCCTTTTTCCTACTGCTTTCGCTGTTGTCCCTTTCTCTCTTTCTCTTCACTTGGCACTCATGCCTTTTTACTCTTAGAGCCTCTTAAAAATTTTTCTTGCTTTCCCTTTTGCCCTGTCGAGCTCACGGCCCAACGTTATCCCCCTTCCCTTTTTCCTATCCCCCCTCCTTTGCTTACTCACAAGAGAAGCCATGTCTTGCCCCTGTTCCCCTTCCGAAGACACACCGTACGGGTTTTCCTTTTTGCAAATTTTTTTTTTTTTTTTTTTTCGGTGTCAGGTCCTTTTTACCGCTGCTTTCCTGCTCTCTGCCCTGCTGCCCAAACTTTCGGATTTCTTTTATGCCTTGTCCCCCCTCCATTCTCTCTTTGTTAGTTTTAATAAGTCCAAAGGTTTTCTTTTTTGGCAATCGCCTTTTTCCTTTGTTTTGGTAGATGTGCAAGACCTTTTTGTGCTCTGCTATCTCTCTTTTCCCACTTCCTGGTTTGTTGCCTTCTTTTTCTCATTCTCTACCCCACATCAAGGCTTGTGCCCGTTAGCCCCACCCTTTTTTTTTTCCCTCCTCTCCCCTCGGGTTACCCGTCCACCTGTCCTTGCCCTTTCTTTGTCCCACGCCTCTCCCTGGGTTTGGATCCGTCTCACCCAGTACCGACACCTTTTATCCCCTTCCTCAATCTTCCTAACACCCCCCTTTCCCTCCTGGAATGCCACTGACACCCCTTTTTCTGGCCCTTCTGCTTCGACCCTCACGAACGGGGTTTTTCCTTAGCCGGTTTACTCTTTTTTTTTTTTTGTGTCCATCCTCTTTTAGTAGCCCCCCCCTTCTTTGACCTTGGCAGCGACACCCTTCTCCTTTTTTCTATTCCTGATCTTCCGCCGGTTGCCGTGCATACCTTCTGCTGGCAAGATTACCTTCTTTTCTTCCTGCCAAGGATTTGAGGTGCCACGTCTTTCGTCCCGGTTCCTTCCGCGTGCTCCGGCCCTTCCCCCCTTTTCGTCCTCTTCTTTGTCGTTGTGCTGGCGAAGGTTCTCTTCCTCCTTTTTTTTTTTTTTTTTTTTCTCGCCGCCCAATCGTGCCGGTGACAGGTTCCGTTCCCTCGTACAACTGAACTTTAGACGTTTCTTTCTATTTTTTTACATGCTTTGTTCAATAGTTTACCTCCGTTTTATTATGATGTACCTTAAACGTCCGCCACCCCAATTCTGTGTTTGCTCCGACATCTCACTTCCACCTCCCTGTATAGGTTTATATTCCCCTAGTCGGTAATTTTCTCCGTTTTGACTTTCTTTCCCCTTCTTGCTAATTTGACCCCCCCCCTTTTTAGGAAGCGCTTTGGCCTTCCCCCCAGCATCATCTTTTCCTCCTGACCCTATTTCCTCTTACTTCCTCCAGTGTCCCCTGGTCACCCCCTGTTGCTTTTGCTGCCCCCCCCCCCATTTTCCACCTGAGTCACCAAGCCTGCTTTCTGTGTCGTATCCCCCTTTTTTAACTATACGGCCTTTCCTCCCCTTCAGACAGAGTTCGCGTTTTTGCCTAATTACTCTTTCCCCCGTACCATCTGTGCTCCTTGTTTCACGCCCTTGTATCCCCTGTGGCCCCCCCCTGGAAGAACGGTTTTTGCAGAATGCCCCCTCCCCTTGCCATGATTTTATCGTGAGCTCACTGCCTGCTATTGAAGTCTTTTCATTCCCTTCCACCACCATCCCCGCAGACATGTTTTCTAGCATTCGTTACCTTTCCTCTTTTTTTCGGTGTTCTTTGCATTCATGTTGCATACCTACTACGTGGTTTTTTTCCCTTTCCTCAGTATACTTGTAGAAGTTTCGTTTTGATGCATTTCGCTCTATCCCCTTTTTCAAGTTTCTCCTTTTCTTCTTTCCTCTATTTTAAGGTATTCATTATACCCTTTCCACCTCGGTATTCTTATTTCCTCCCCCCCCTTCAATTTCCAGAAACGATCTTTTTTCCAGTTTTCGCCCATCTGCTTACCCTCTGGCCTACTCCAATTCGCGCCTTTTTTTTTCAAATGTCTTTCTTCCTTCTTTTATAGTAACTTTGGATCATAGTACTTTTCTTCCTTTCTCTAGGTTCCTTCCTTTTCGTATTTTTACTGAATAATTATTTGTGGATTTTTTTTTCTTCCTTATTCCCTAATTCATAACTCTTGAAATTCTTTTCCCTCCTTTCATAACCTTTTATAAGAACAAAGTCAAGATCGTCCCCCTATATAAAACACCCCCTTCCCCCCCCGTTTTTGATTTTTAACTAAACAATTAATGGTTCCTGGCCCCCACCTTCCCCTGCTTCTTGGCCTTAGACACTCTTTTTCTCCCGATCTTATCGCCATCCCTCGTGTCGGGCTTCATTTGTAGATAAAGTTTCCTTTTCCCTCCTAAGGAGCTGTCCTCGGGTTCCTTCCCCTTTTCACCTCTCCTCCCTTTTGTTGAGAGATCGTGGTCTCTTTCCTTCTCCCCTTTAGTTGCCATTTTAAGTTATCGCCGTAAGCCTTGTCACACCCGTGCATTGCGTGTCAGTAAACGTCCCCGCCCCCTCTTTTTGCCATTCCCCCCCTCTTGTCAAATATTTGAGCACGTACTATAATTTTTTTTTACGATAAGCCGAATTTCACACTCTAATGTATTCTTCTCCGAGTATTATACCTTTTTTCTTGTTTCCTTTATCAGCCTCGATGATATAGCTTGAACCTTCTTCAACATTACTCGGCTTTTTCCCACTCCGTCAAGTTCCCTGTTATCCCCCTTCGAACCCATGACGTAAAATGATCCCCCTACCTTTTTACTTCATACTACAATATTATGCCCACTCTCTGTGACCTCCTGTTCCTCAATCTCTACGTGAAAACCCCCTTTTTTTACGCATGAGGCCCGCTCATTTCTTTTCAGCCCAAGGAAGAAATATTTCCTTTTTCCCCCCTTTTCGATAAGACGCTTTTTTCATCTTTGGGCTAATATCCATGCACAAATCTTCCACATTCTCCCATTTTGCTTTTCTGTGTTCTTCCATGACTCCACTTATGTCGCCCCCTGACGCTTGGACCCCCCTCTTTCTCTTCTCCTTATCTCTGCGTTTCCTGTGGTAAATACCCACCCTTTTGCATCCGATGGTTTTCCCCCTTTTTTGTTTTTTTGCTTTTTCTGATGGAGACCTTCCACCTAAGTGTTGCTCCGGAGACTTGTGAACACACTTCCCTTCTCCTCTTAGTTTATGTTTTCTTTTCTCCCCGTTGTTCGGATTATAGTACAACAGTCAGGCTGCTTTTTCCTGGACTTAGACTACCCTCTTTTTCCATGTAATTTTTTACCCCTTTTCGCGCACGCGCTGCTTTCCCTCCTTTCCGTCTTCTATGTTCCAATATGCATATCGCTCCTTAATATCTGAAATGAGATTTACTCAACGCCGGTTTTTCTCTTTCCCTTCCAGAAGTCTTCCTTTTTTTTTTTCTGTCCTTGTACTTTTCTCTTCCCCTTAGCTTCCCCTCAGACTTGAGGGTGTTTTAGCCGAATCCTTCCCCCTCTTCAAAATTTTCCGCACTCGTGCGTTCTCCCCAGTATCGTTCTCCTTTCCTCCCGCGCCCGACCCCCTGAGGTTGGCGACTGATATCTACCCCCTAGTAGAACCTTTCCCATGTTTTCCCGCTATGTGAAAATCCCCGGCCGAGCTCTTCTCATACGCGTAATCGTTCCCTTTCTCTTCCTCCAGTTTGGCTTCCTCACTGGGACTTCCCAGCCCCCCTCTCCAAAATTAGGACTGACCTTGAATCTCGCCTTCTGCTCTAGAGTGTTCCGTGTGGCCCCTTTTTAGGACGATTTTGTTTTCACCGTACGCTTTCCTCTCGACTGTTTGCGTCCCCCAGTCCTTTTTTCTGTGATCGCGCCTACCTATTTTTCGCTACTTCCCTCTTGCAAGTATTTTCTGACTCGGCAACCCCCTTCAGTCCCTTCCTTCTATACGGACTTTATTATCAGAGCTACTACCACGCGTTTTTCCCTGCTTTCCTTTCAAATCGCCTTGAGAAGGACAACATTTAGTGTTGTTTTTTCGCGCCTTTTCTCCACCTTTATTTCGGAAGGAAGCGGTGACGCTGTGTTTCCTATCTGAGTGGCTAGTGCACTCACAAGGCGTGAAGATTCCCCATGGGTTAGTGATTTTTTCTTCCCCCTTAGAGCATTCCTTTTCTCATGGCCCCACTTCATATCTTTTTTTAAATTCTTGTCTTCCTCCCTTTTAGATGAGTTTAACTGGCGGTGGGGGCTGCAGCAACCCCATCCTTTCTGTTTTTTTCTGAGACGCTTCTCCTTCTTACTCTTTTTTTGTTGAGTCATAGATCTCCCACATCAAGGTGTTTGCTTTGAGCTAACAAAAAGGGTAACTTTTCTTTGGCGGACCTACCACTCCTTTCTGCTTTATTGCGTCCATATACTGAAGTCTCTACTCCTTTGGCGAACTTCTCAGGCCCATAAGACTGTGTGAGAAAAGTCTCCGTCCCCCAGGTCCCTTTTCCTTTCTGAACGCAACCGCACACCCATTTTTCCGTCTCTTCTTCCCACCCCCCCGAATTTTTTGTTGAACTGTTCTTCCTTCCCCCTCCCTTGGTCCCGTCCTCTTTCTAGCTCACTCTTCTTCTCTCTGTACTCCAAGTATTTGTGGCCGCTTCCTGATATTCCGATATGTTTTTCCCTTCCTCCAGTAGTGTCCCCAGCCCCTTTTTCAGCTTTTGTCCTCGCCTCCCCTTCTTTGGTTGCTCCCCACCCCCGTTGTGTCCATGTTAAACCTCGTTCTCCTGGTATTGCTTTTCTTGCATGAAAAGAGTAAGAGATGCGCAATTCGCTTTTCCTCTTTTGGTCTCTGGGTTTCGTACTCTCCCCCTTTGCCGGAAGCTTTTTTCCCACATGTTGTAGTTCTTCTCCCGTTTCCAGAGGAGTTTTCGTGACGCTTTCTTTTTAGTCCCCTTCCTTTTGGCTCCCCTTCCGCTCCCCTTTTTTTTCATTCTTACTCCAACGTCACCGGAAAAAAATCTCTGTTGTGACTTACGCATCTCCTTAATAAGACACTACTGTTCTTCCACCTCCCCTTTTACTTTTCCCAGCCTTTTCCTGATCGTGCCCGTGTCGTTCCTTAACACTCCCCCCTTCGACTGTCCCCGGGCGCCTTTCAAGATCCTTTCTAGAGTCGTTCTCCCCACGTCTGCATTACACACTTGGAGCTACCTCCTTGACCCTGTAACCTTCTAATCTTTAATAGTTCGTCTTCACTAATATCTAGTTCCTTTTTTAATCAGGTTAGCGAATTGTGTCTTTTTTCCCCCCCCCTTTCTTGAGACCCGTATCCCATCTTGGTAGTATACGTCTTGTTTACCCAGCAGTTGTTCTTCCCTCCTCTCCCTCCCTTTTTTCTTTTCGTTTCGACAACACCCTTTTTCTCAGCGTGCTTCCCTTTTTTTTCGTCCTCTGGTGAAGCACTTTAGAAGTCTCCATCCCCAACAACCTCCCCTCCTTCATCCATGAAGTATATTCCACAAGCTCCCTTCTTCCTCTCAATTAACCCGCTACACCGCCCCTGGCACCCCCCTCCCCTACTTCCCTCCTCCCCTTCCCACACACATCACCCTAACCTTCCTCCCCCCCAAACTCCAAAGCACCCGATTCCTACGCCCCCCGCCTCGTTTCTCCTCCCGCACTTTTCGCTTCCTTTCCTTCCCCCTACCCTCTTCGCCTTCCTCCCTCTCACTCTCCCCGATCCCCGCCTTGCTTCTCCACCCCCTCTCTATCCACGCTGTCTTCCTTATGCGGTGCCGCACGACGTCGACCCCAGCCCTTACTGCCTGCTACGTGCGCTTCGTTTCTTTTTTCTCACCGTTCTTCACATGGTTTTTGCCACCAATCTACGGTGAGATCCGTTCTTTTCAAGTCCCTATTCTCTTTTTTTAAATTTCCCCCCCATTCCCTTTTTTCTTTTCCTGTGAGTCTCTGTCACTGTCTTCTCCACTACAATTTATCTCCTCTTTTTCGATTCAAACTTTGAAAACTCTTCTTTTCAAGACACCACCAATAATTTTAGTACCCTTTTTTTTTTAAATGTTACCCTTACTTTTTTTCTTCCTTTCTTTCGATCTTTATGGTGGATAATGATTAACCATTCTCTCCCTACCGTTGTTCGCCTCTTTTGTCCTTCTCCTGTCTTTGTTTTTGAGACTTTTAACCTTTCCTTTACTACTTTCAATTTCTCATTGTCACTTCTCAATTATTCCCTTCCCCTTTTATTACTGACCCGTTCTAAGAACCTCCTTTTTTTTTTTACCTCCCCCATTCTATCCCCCCCACCTTCACATTCACCCCCTGAGTACCCCTTCTTTCCCCCCTTCCTTGTGTTTGGGTTTTTTTTTTCCTTTACACCCCTGATATTCCCCCCTGTGTCCGCGCCCCCCCCCCCCCCCTTCTATAGCAGACACCTGCCCTCCTTTTTCGGACCCCCAAGTTATATTTTTTCCCCCACCTCTGCGATGTGACATAGGACCCGGTTTCTCTTCTTCTTTTTCGTCTGTTGAGATCCCTTTCCTATTCCTTCCGTTTAGCTTTGCTATACTAGCTAAATTAACTTCCTGCATCGCGTGTTTTCTCACCTGTACCCAGCTCCTTTTTTTTTGCCATGTCCCTTCCTTTTTCCCCCTCCCACTCCCCTGTATTTGTGTTTTATTTCTTTGGAATAAACCCCTTTTATTTCCTTAGAGTTTCCCCTTCTACCACGTTTATGCCAAGTATTGTACTGACTGTCTCTCCTTTTGCCCATTATTCCCCTCCCCCTCATTTACCCACCCCAATACTTATCAAGACATTTTACCCTAAACGTCCCCCCATGTTAATCGAAAAGCTCTACTCTTAAATATAAGACTTAGATCTCTCCTCCACTCTACATACGAGACCCCCCCCCCTTTTTCCTCCCCGACAAAAACAAAGTTACTCAAATTTTTCAATTCCTTTTCTCCTCTATTTTCTTTCTACCCCTCATTTACGTATTGTGTCCCTCCCTGCTATAATTCATTTACATTCTTTATCTCGAATTCTGAAAGATCTATCTTCATCTTTCCGCTGTTCCTTCCTCCTTTCTACTACCCCCCCCCATTACCCAAGTATATTTCGTGTTACCCCCCCCTATATCTTTTCTCCCTTTTTTGGAACCCCTCCCCCTCCCTCGCAAGTAGTAGTTTCTTCCCCCCTTTTTGTTCTGTTTTTTCTTTAGTGAGACGCACTACGACTCGTGTATGAGTCCCCGTTTCCTTTCCCCAATCCTTAGCATTCTGTGCGAGAAACTGTGGTGTCGAGATTGACTCCCCCCTTTTCCCTGATAGCTCCGTTCACACGACCTACTCTTCTCTACCCGGTCCCACTTATTTCCGTTTGACTACCATTATCGCGAACCGCGTGTGAGCGGGAGCCACTTTCATCCTCTTTATTTAGCCCCTTAGCATTCATGGAGTGGACTAAGTGTCAGCCTTGTCTTCCACCTCCTGCTGTTACCATAGAGCATTAATTGACACTGTTTTTGAGGTGGTTTTTTCTGTCTTCCATGTTAGTCCCCTGTTGCTAGAACTCTTTGGTATTTTAGCCAAGAGGACACTCTCCGCCCTTGATTACTGATTTTGCTGGCTTTCTTCTTTTCTTATTACGCGCTGCGTTGTAAGACACCCCAAGTTCGATTTGTACTTTTCCCTTTTTTCCCCCACTTCTATGTCGCCTTTTTCAATCTTTCTGAGACACGGCTTTCGAGAAAGTCGGTCTCTCCTCCGGTTTTTACAGTATCTTCCTTTTCTCAGTCCCCTTTTTTCCCTTGGGCTTGCCTCATACTATGTCACGCTCAAATATTTTCCAGACTTTTTGTCGCGTACTTTTCTTCTTCTCTTATTTTTCAAGAGTGCTCCAGCTTTTTTTTGAACCTGGACTCGGCTGAGCCGAGCGTTTTAGAACAGGACATTTTTCGGACTCGCTCTTTTTTTCCCCTTTTTTTCCAGCTTTCCTGCCCTTCCATTATCTTTGCTCTCTTGAGTCGGCACCCCAAAAGACTGACGGGCGTCTGGCTGCTTTCCCGTGCAAGTGTTTTCGCTATATAGCTTTACCTGAAAGAGGATAGGACCCGTTTTCCTCTTTTCCCTCTAGTTGTTTTTTTTTCCTTCCCGAGTACCGTCCCCATTTTTTTTAAGAAGCGGGAGTGACCGCTTGTTTCCGTAGTTTTGGCCTGTTCTTTTCCATGTGCATTTTTAAGGATGGAATCCCTCTTGATTTCGTCCGGCTTTTTTTTTTTTCCCTGCGGCTTTTTTTACTACCTTTTCAGTATACGCCTTCCCCATTAGGCCCCGGACGAACACTTCTCGTGTTACTTGTTTTTCTTTTCCTCCCCACCCCCCCGCAACTTTGATGTTTTCGAGAGCTTCCTCTTCCCTTTTCCACGCTGTTTTTTTTGTCTTAGAGTCTGAGCTCAACCACCTCCCCCCTTCTTGATCTTTTTCGCTCCCCCCCCCCCGCCCCTTTTCCCCGCCTTTTTTGGTCATACACCACTTTTCCGGCGCCTCTCCTCTTTTATTTTCCCCCCTTATCCTGCGAATTCCTTTGTCTCACCGGATAACCTTTTTCAGGAAACCTTGCTTGATCCCCCTGTCCCTCTCCCTTTACCCCAAAGTTTAACTACGGGTTTTGTTTTTGCGGGTGCCTGTGGAGAACCGGTAGTTCTCTTTCAGTTTTATGTCGTTTTTGGTTACCTTCCCCCCCCGAGTTTTTTTTTTTTGTTTTCTTTTTTCTGCATTTTTTCGGCCCCCCCTCCTTCCAATTTTTGGCAGCGCGTCTTCTTCCCCCCCGCCGGAGGGGTGTCTCTTGACGTTACGTTGCCCGCAGGGCCCCACGCCGATTTTACACCCCCCGAAAGACCATCTCTTATCTCACTATTCTTCCCCCGCCTCTCCTTTTTCCCATAGGTCGTCTGCTTCCCACCCCCTTTAATTGAGCAGTAGCCCTCCTTTTCCAGCAACCGTCGGTCCCTCTCGCGCATCATGAGCCAAGATTCTGTTCCGTGGCTCTCTTTTTCTGGTCCAGTGTCATAGTGAGCCCCTTCCTTGCCCCCCTCCCCCCCCACTGGTCTCAGAAGAGAGCATTTTGAATTCCGACGTTGCGCCAGTTACGAGTATCCTTGTTGCGCGTGAGTGGTTGGTGGTGGGTTTGTCGCTGTGTGCAGCCCCCTTTTCCCGGGGCTTTTTTTATTCGAGCGCAACGGTACCCCTTACAGGGTCTCTTACTTTAGACTGGTGCCTGTTGTTAATAGCTTTACCGCTCGTTTTTCTCCTATGACTTTCCCGCACGCCGCCCCAAACCCTCTCTTTTTACGCTCTCACCGTCCCGCCTGCCGCAACTCGCTTCCCTGTCCCTTCCTGAATCTTCTTTTTTTCGGCTAAAATTACACTCCCCCCCCAATTTTTTCGAACTGGTTCGTTTACTAAGATATATCAAATACGAGTCTGCATCTTCCCCAAGTTCTTCTCCCTAGTACCCCATTTTTCCCTCACACTTTTTGGCACAATGGAGCATGTAGTGTGCCTGGTCCCCTTTCCTCGGGATTATTGTCTCAGTTTGTGTTCTGTCGCTCGTGGCTGTCCCCCACCCCTTTAATTGACCGCCTCTGTTTTTTTTGTAAAACTTCTGGGATTGGCATTCTCTCCCCTCCTACCTCTGAGTTTCCCAACTTTATACTATTGCGGTCCGTGTTTTCTGCATCTGACAAGCCCTTTTTTCTTTTTTGTTTCAGTTCTTCCTCCCCGTTTCCCCCCCTCCCCCCCCTTTTCCCGAACACTGCTGTGTTTTGACAGCAAGTGACCTTTTCTACTCTTGTGTTTTCCCCCAGAAATATACTTTCGTAGAGTTATGTTGAAGTTGGCCTCTTCTTTTCCCGCGTGATTTTTTTTTGGAGAGTTTTTTTCCATTTTTTTTTCTCTTAGATATTTCAAGGCCTTCTAACAGAAAATCGTATGATCTTTTTCCCCCTCCTTTCCCTATACAATCTTCCCCTAGCGACCCCCCCAAGTATTTTTTCCACCTTCTTCCCTGGTTTAAAGGGCTCTAAAGGCAACTGGAGTGTACTACCCTCAGATTTGATCATACTTCTCGTATACACTTTTTTTTTTCGACATTCCTTGTTTATCTAGTACCATTGTCTGTCTTCATTGTGGAGAGTTCATTTCTTTTCCTCCTTTCCGTTTGCTTTGTGTTCAATCCTTAGATCCATCAACTTTTCTCCTTTTGCTGTCTAATCATCCTCTGTTTAATTCACCCCCCCCCCCCCAATTCTATACCCCCCAACATGTACTTCCGACCCGTTTCCCCCTTATTCAACATTACACATGGCAAAACCCTAATTGATTTTCCCGTTCTCTATAGATCACCCGTCATAATGCGAGGGACTTTCTTACTTGATAAGTTCTCACGTTTTCTTCTGACCTCGCGAGCTCTCTTTTTCCTCCCCCCCCCCCTCCGGGTTTGTTTTTTAGCTTCGCCCCTTTCGCTTTCATCTCAACGTCGTGCCCAACCAAGTAATCCTGCCACTGTCTGCCCCTCTTGCCTATTACTCTACCTGAAATAGCATTTTTTTGCACCATGTCCCCTTTCCTTTTCCATTATTTACTCAGTTCATGCTTTGCTTTTTTGTTTATCTATTGACAACGTTATCAGTGGCTTAGACCTTTGCCTCAATTGTTTTTCCCCCTTCTTTCCCTCCTTTGGCCTTATTCTAGCTTGACATATAAAAATTCGACCCACAATTACGGATTCAAGACTGTTTCCTCCACGGCCTTTCCCCCCAATATCTAATACGAAGTTACTAGATCACCTCGTTACATCTTCGTCCCCTCAGTCTCCATCTACCCTTTCCACACAAAGTTCTGGAAAATTTGGCAATAATTTTATTCCTCTTTGCCCATGAAATACTGGTTATTCCCCGCTTGACGAAAAGTAATATTTTCCTTATAGTTATTGAATATCCTCTTCAGATACAAATCTCCCCCTTTTCCCTTTTCTCCCCCTTTACCTCGCTGACTTAACAATAAGCCCCTTCTCTTTGCCCCCGTGGGTTCACCCTGGATAGTAGCCCTTGAATCTGTAGAGAGAAACCCCTCCCACCTCTTGCGCACTTCATTTCCCTCCTTTTTGTCTTCCACTCGGGGGTGTGATTTCGACTTTCACCAAGTGGATTTACCTTCCTCTGCTCACACGGGATCTCAATCCAGCACGCGTTTGTGTCGTTCGAACAACTAGTTTCTGTTTCTAGATTTACGCCAGTGCGTCCAAGGACGGTATACCTGCCTTTCGCTTTTTTCAATTCGTCTTCCTTCACCCCAGTTAGTGCGGCGAACCAATAATTACGGATGATCGTTTTTTTTTTTTCGCTCCGCACCATGCTCTTGATCCCGTCCTCCCCTGGAGTTATCCCCGCCGTGTCCCCAACCTGGTGCAGTACTCCCCTGTTTCCCCACCATTGCTGAGAGTTGAACATCTACATTCTCTCTCTATTAGTTCTCGCCTCTTTTCCGATTTGGGGTTGTCTTTTTATGCCGACTCGGCACGTCTAACGAGCGTGAAGTTACTGCCCCAGTTCTCGGACGCCCCTTTCTCTTTTAGAGTAATGCGAAAGCACCCCGGACTATTTTTTTTTTGACCCTTTTGGAACATAGTAGAACCCTGATCGTTTTTAAGGGACTATATTCTTTGCAGGATGCAATTCTCCACCCTTTGAGAGCCCTCTCACGCAATGTAAGGTACCGTGAGTTTGTTCAATTTTTCCCCGTCGCCGAACGATGCGATTAACACAGCCCCTCCCCCTCCCAGGATGATGTTCTTCCCCTGCCCTAGCCTTAGCGGTGGGCAATGCCGGCTCCACTCCGTTGGTTTCTGAACACTGACCGGACTGAGAAGTCCTGGGCCCCCGCCAGTGCCTAGTTCCTCCTCCCTATATTTACCGGCGCTCTCTTTCGGCCCCAATTGCTAATCGTCGGACCCCCCCGTCTACCTTCGTCGTTTTCTTTTGATGTTCAAACAGTTTCGCTCGATTCCAGCTTCAACGCCAGGCATGGCTGTTACCCTTTCCTCAATCCACCCCTTTGTTTTTTTTTTGACCCGCTCTTCAGAAACTTGGGGGTCGGGTGCATTCCTTGCGAGCTGGGTTTCGATTTTCCTCAGCTCTCCTTCCCTTTTCTCCCCCACATTTGCTTTCCTCCTGGGGCCTTGTTTATTCATTTTCCACACGCGTCGTGTAGCGCCCCCTGTTCCGCTACCCTCCTATTTCAAACTTTGAGTGTAGGAGTTAAGTTTTGTTACCGAGGGTGGGGTGGCTCCCCGCACCAGCTTTATGTTTGTCGAAGCGCTTC